>OOAQ01001550.1_pt1 | contig 15626 bp, 9 predicted proteins | sample 1671051 | NCBI WGS metagenome assembly OOAQ01 (sample SAMN06348117, study PRJEB24527) | human gut metagenome | biome: human gut; feature: ankylosing spondylitis patient; material: feces | host: Homo sapiens | place: China | collected 2015-10
ACACCATGGGAAAGAAAAAGAGAAGTTCATCCACCGGCTCCCTGAAAGGCTTCATACTCCTGCTGCTGATTCTGGGTAGCGGTGTTTATTTCTATCAGAACCAGCAGAACCTGCCGGAAGCTAAGGAACTGACAAAGGAACTTTCGCACACACTGGAGAAGGCACAGAAGGAAGTAACACAACGCCTGCCGGAAAAGTCGCAGGACGAGACGGAAGCACAACCCTCGGCCAGCCGAATCAGCAGCAAACTGGAAATTCCCGTCATGCTGACCAAACGGGAAGAAATCAAGTTGCAGCGGACAGGGTACACCGTTTCATACAATAATTTCTACAAAACGCCCAACTGGGTGGCCTGGGAACTGACACGGCAGGAGACCAAAGGAAGTGAAGAGCGAAAGAACCGCTTCGTACCCGACCCGGATTTGCCCGAACCCCGTGTGGAGCATGCCGATTATACGCGCTCTGGATACGACCGGGGACACATGGCTCCGGCAGCCGACATGAAATGGAGCAAGAAAGCCATGGAGGAATCGTTCTACATGAGCAACATCTGCCCGCAGAATCAGAAGCTGAACCGGGACGACTGGGGAGATTTGGAGGAATTATGCCGCAGCTGGGCCCGGAAATATGGCACAGTGTACATTGCCTGCGGACCTATCTATGATAAAAAGCAACCCAAGCGCATCGGAGAGCATCGGGTAGCCGTGCCCGACCGTTTCTTCAAGGTGGTGCTGATTTATAACCGGAAAAGTCCCATCGCCATGGGCTTTCTGTTCGACAACAAGGCACATCATCAGGCACTGGAAAAATATATGGTACCGGTTGATTCCGTGGAAAAGGTAACGGGAATGGATTTCTTCTCTAAGCTCCCCGACGAGGTGGAGAACCGAATAGAGGCCGATATTCCGGCACTGCCTTCAGGAAGGTGAAAGCAGGCCGGAACTTCGGTTCACTCCTGTTCTTCGTTTTTGTATTCTTCAATACAAAAACGATTTATCGTGCAATGCAAAGAATCAAAATTCGTGCGGTAGGCTATGACCTTTATTGCCATTCCGTCATTGGCTTCCAGCAGATATTCATGAGTACCGCTTGCATTCATCCGATACCACATACCGCTCTGTCCGTAAAGTATCCGCAAAGTATTTCCCGACGTATACTCCCAGCTGATACGATAAAGCCCCGTCTCTCCTTTGTGAAAGGAGAAGGTACACGAGTTTTCATCGTACTCCAGATAATCCAATGAGGTGATTTCGTCTTTATAAAAGTTCAAGACAGCGGCCTCACCAAGGGTATCATATTCGAGCCGGATGTAATTCTCCGGCTCACATTTATATTTGAACGTCTCTCCCAAGTGAATCTTAGGAAGCGGAGTATACGCACCCACCTCTTCTTTATTGCATGCCAGCATACATGCGAGTCCTCCCACGCATGCAGCAATTATCATCATCTTCTTCATATCAACCTATATGTTAATTGTTTCCCCCTCCCAATGCATGATAAAGGGTAATGACACTTTTTATCTCCGCATTCCGGTCGGCCACGAGCGACAGTCGCGCTGCCAGTAATGACTGACGAGCAGTCAGCACTTCCAGGTAGTTCGTTGTACCGTGTTCCATCAGCAGTTCCGTGTCACGCAACGCATCTTTCAGATGAGCCACCTGCTCGCAGTCAAGCACCGTTTTCTGACGGGCCGTCTGCCACTGGCTCAGGGCATTGTTCACCTCCGCACCGGCATCCAACAAGGTCTGCTGGAACTGCAGCAGAGCTTCTTCCTGCTGTGCCTTGCTGATTTTCAGATTTGCTATAAGCTGCCCCCGCTGAAAAAGAGGTTGCACCAGAGAGCCTACCGCCTGAAGCAGCCAGGCACCCGGATTGGTCACAAGGGCTCCCCCACTGTTAGTCCATCCAGCCGAACCGCTCAATGTCACACTCGGATAAAAACTGGAACGTGCCTGATTGGTGGCATAAAAAGCCTGTTTAAGTACGGCCTCAGCCTGCCACACATCCGGACGGTTAGCCAACAAATTCAGCGGCACTCCCACCGACAAACTTTCGGGAAAATCCACTTCACCGAGCGTGCCGCGCGCAACAGGCTGCGAAGTCCAGAAAAGCAGGGCACACAGCGTGTTTTCCGTTTCCGTCACCTGTTGCTTCAAATCCAGCAAAGAGGCTTCGGCGTCCAATCGGGAAGCTTCAGCCTGGTTCACGGTCGCACGGTCAGCCTGTCCGGCCCGCATCAGGGCCTTCAAACTACGTATATACTCTTTCCAGCTTTCTACCGTTTCCGTAGTTACGGCTACCTGCTCATCGAGCATCAGCAACGTGTAATAACTCTCGGCCACCGTGGCAATAAGCTGTGTCTGTACTACCTGACGATATGCCTCACTCTGCTCCAGTGCCGCACGCTCTCTCCGTTTGGCGTTGGTCAGCTTTCCAAAGAAATCCAGTTCCCAACTGGCAGAAGCTCCCAACGAATAAGTCTTGGTGGGTTTGCTGCCGTCAAAACTGCTCAAAGCGCCTTCCGGGTCCAACTGGGCAGAAGGCAAATAAGCCTGCTTGGCAGCTGACAGCGAAGCCCGTGCCTCTTCCACTTTCAAACGGGCCACATTCAAATCCGTATTCGCCTCCAGCGCACGTGTAATCAGTTTTTGCAAGGATGCATCCGTAAACAGTTCCTCCCATTTCAGGTCGGCCAGTGAGGAGGTAGTATCCACCTCCTCCGGAAGAGTGCCGAACAATCCGTCGGTATTCGTTTCCGGCTGCCGGTATTTTGTGTAGATGCCACATCCGGTCAGCATACTGGCCATGCACGCGGCAACTACTATATAATTTATATTTTTCTCCATATCGAATGTTTCTTTAGTTGATATAAAATTCCCCTACAAAGGATTATTCCGCTGCATCGGTCTGATGGCGGGGCATCACACGTTCTTCAATCGCCTGGAACACCGTGAACAGCACCGGCACCACAAAGAGCAGGGCCACTGTACCGACAAGCATACCCCCTACCGTACCGACTCCCAACGAACGGTTTCCGTTGGCTCCTGCTCCGGTAGCCACAATCAGCGGGAACAATCCGATAATCATCGTCAGGGCGGTCATCAGAATCGGACGCAAACGAACTCCGGCAGCAGCTACAGCAGCCTGGGCAATGCTCATTCCCTGCCGGCGACGAGCCGAAGCATATTCAGTCAGCAAGATGGCGGTTTTCGAAAGCAATCCAATCAGCATAATCAAACCGGTCTGCATATAGATGTTGTTTTCCAGTCCAAAACACTTGGCAAACAAGAAGCTTCCCATCAATCCGAAAGGCACTGCCAGAATGACCACCATCGGGATGAAGATACTTTCATAGAGCGAACAGAGAATCAAATAGATAAACACGATACAGATAATGAAAATAATCACCGTATTTCCCGTACTGCTTGATTCTTCTCGGGTAATACCGCTGAACTCATAGCCATATCCGGTAGGCAGCGTCTGTGAAGCCACTTCCTCAATGGCTGCAATGGCATCTCCCGAACTATATCCGTCGGCCGGCATACCGTTGACCGGTATAGAGGTATACATATTGAAACGTGTCAAGGTTTCGGCTCCGTACACCTTGGTCAGCGTAATGAACTGTCCCACGGGCGCCATTTCCCCGCTTTCGGTCCGTACAAACATGTTGTTGAGCGACTCTTTATCCATACGGTAATCCTTCCGGGCCTGAATCATCACACGATACAGTTTGGAAAAACGGTTCAAGTTGGACGAGTAATTACCGCCGATATAACCGGAAAGTACGCTCAGCACATCGGATGTGGTCACTCCTGCCCGCTGACATTTCACCGCATCTACCTCGACCATATACTGCGGGAACTTGGTATCGAAAGTAGTGTAAGCCATCGAAATTTCCGGACGCCGGTTCAGGGCTGCAATGAAGTCCTGCGTATATTTCTGCAAATTCTCCACACTGCCTCCGGCACGGTCTTGCACGTACATTTCGAAACCGCTACCCATTCCGTATCCCATAATGGTAGGCTGCGCAAAGGCAAAGAGCTTGGCCGATTTAATGTCGGCTGTATGCTGGTAAATTGCTGCAATGATGGCATTGATGTGGTCCTGTGCTTCCTGACGTTCATCCCAGTGTTTCAATTTGATAATCAGCATACCTCCCGAGGCGGCCTGTCCGCCCATCATGCTGTAACCTGTCACATTGGAATAAATCTTTATCTGAGGAATCTCACGGATACGCTCGTCTATCATTTCCATCGTCTTACGCGTCTGGGCCAAACTGCTTCCCGGAGGGGTCGTGACATTCACGAATATGGTTCCCATATCCTCATCCGGCACCAGTCCGGTCTTAGTGGTCCGCATAAAAAATACCAGCAAGGCACAGACTGCCGCCAAAGAAACCCAGGCCATCCATTTACGACGGAGGAAGAACGACACCCCATTCTTATACTTCAACACCAGCCTATTGAAAGAAGCCTCAAATGCATGGTGAAAACGGGAAGAAAAACTCAACTTACCGCCGGTCGACTTATCCATGTGAGGAGTCATGATGAGGGCACACAAAGCCGGACTGAGGGTCAAGGCATTGATTGCGGAAATACCCACTGCCACCGCCATGGTCAAACCAAACTGGGTATAGAACACACCACTGGTTCCTCCCATGAACGAGGTCGGGATAAACACGGCCATAAATACCAGTGAAGTGGTCACAATGGCTGCAGAAATACCATCCATGGCAGCCACCGTAGCTTTATAAGGTGAACGGTAGCCTTCGTCAAACTTGGCCTGCACCGCCTCCACCACCACAATGGCATCATCCACCACCGTACCGATTACCAGCACCAATGCAAAGAGGGTCAGCAGGTTCAGACTGAATCCAGCCACATACAGGAAGGCAAACGTACCCACCAGCGACACGATAATGGAAACCGAAGGAATAATGGTGGAACGCACGCTCTGCAAAAAGAAATAAACCACCAGCACCACCAGAATAATAGCCTCAATCAGGGTTTTCACCACCTCGTGTACCGATGCATCCAGGAAGTCCTTCGTACTCATCAAGTCGGCCATTACAAGCCCCTTCGGCAAGTCTTTTGAAATCTCCTCCATCAACTTGTCCACTTCCTTCACAATCTCATTGGCATTCGATCCGGCCGTCTGCGAAATCATACACGTCGCACCGGGGTGGCCCACAATTTCACTGTTATAGGCATAGCTCTGCGAACCTAATTCTACATCGGCCACATCCTTCAGGCGGAGCACTTCGCCCGTAGGGAGAGACTTGAGCACCATGTTGCCGAATTCTTCCGCAGTTTCATATCTACCCCGGTACTTCAACGTGTACTGAAATGTATTTTCAGAATCCTCGCCCAGTGTACCTGTCGCCGCCTCCACGTTCTGGTCATCCAGCAAGGCAATCACATCGGCAGGTACCAGCTGATACTGGGCCATCTTCTGAGGATTCATCCAGATACGCATGGCATAATCCCCACCCATGACATTCACATTGCCCACTCCCGAGATACGGGACAGACAAGGTTCTACATTAATCTTAAAATAGTTATTGATAAAATTCTGGTCGTAGCTGTCGTCGGGACTGTACAACGATATAATCTTGACCATACTGTTCTGCCGTTTTTCTACGGTCACACCCACCTTGGTCACTTCTGCGGGCAACAGTCCTTCCGCCTCCGACACACGGTTCTTCGTGTTGACAGTCGCCATATCCGGATCCGTTCCCTGTGCAAAATATACGGTAATAGACGCTGAACCCGTATTGGTGGCGGTAGAGGTCATATACGTCATGTTTTCCACACCGTTAATGGCTTCTTCCAACGGAGCGATGACACTCTTCAACACTGTTTCCGCATTGGCACCCGTATAGGTGGTAGACACCATAATGGTAGGAGGCGCGATGTCAGGATACTGCTCCATGGGAAGGTTGCTCAAACCGATTACTCCCAATATCAGGATGAGCACAGAAATGGCACACGACAGGATGGGCCTGTCGATAAAAGTCTTCAGTTTCATAACGTCCCCTCCTATTTTTCAGTATGTAACGAAAGAATTTGGGTATTCTCCTGAATCAGTCCGGCACCCTCAGCCACAATTACTTCTCCTTCCTGCAAGCCACTCTCTACAATGTATTCCTGCCCGTTGTTCAGCGGGAAAACAGTAACCTGTGCCGACTCGGCCTTTCCGCTCTCATTCACCTTATACACATACACCTTGTCCTGAATCTCAAAAGTAGCTTCCTGCGGAACAACCAGTGCGTTCTCCTTGGTATAGGGCAATACGAGTGTAGCCGTACTTCCGTTTCGCAACATTCCTTCCGGATTCGGGAACACGGCACGCAAGCTGACAGCCCCTGTCCCTGTATCAATGGTGCCGCTGATGGCATCTATCACCCCTTCGTGTGCATATTTCACTCCGTCACTCAACTGCAAGGATACTTTGGGCATACCGGCCAGTGCCTTGTCCACACTACCATACTGACGGAGCAGTGACAGCATCTGATTTTCGGTCATGGAAAAATATACATAGACTTCCTCATCGTCCGAGACGGTAAGTAAAGGAGTGGTAATGGAAGAATTGACCAATGCCCCCACACGATAGGAAGACATACCTGCCACACCATCCACCGGACTCCGGACTACCGTATAGGAAAGGTCGTTGCGGGCATTGGTTTCATTGGCCTTCGCTTGTGCCAGACTGGCCTCAGCCTCCAACAAAGAATTTTGTGCCGTCTGACGGTCGAAATCAGAAACCACACGCTCCTTATACAGCTCTTCCTTGCTGTCGAACGTCAGGCGGGCCGTAGCCACGGCAGCTTCCGCACTTTTCACATTCGCCAATGCCGTCTGCAAGGCTGCTTTATACGGAACCTGGTCAATTACGAACAACACCTGTCCCTTATGCACCTTGGCTCCTTCTTTCACACAAATCTCGGTAATCGTACCGCTCACCTGCGGACGAATTTCCACACTCTGTCTTCCCTTTACTACAGCCGAATAGTTGTTAGTGAGAAGGCGATTTTCTTTTTTCACAGTCATGGTCTTGTACCCACTTTCCTGTGAGGTAGGTGCAGGCTGCGTACAGGCTGTCAGCATCCCCAACAACGCACAAAAATATGCACCAACTGATACAAAAGCTTTTTTCATCTTATTCTCTTTTTTTAGTTGATTTGACTCTTTCTGTTGTAATAGCCGATGCAAATTTAGAAGGCGGGAAAGACTAGTTACTTGTTCCATTCCTAAGAACATTTGTCTGAATCCGTGCTTTAGCATTTATTCAGTTTATGATTTCTAAAACATACAAAAAGGTTTTCAGGCTACGATTTATGTCTGTATTTTAGATGCGCAAATACAACAACGAGATACAAGATGAAAGAATATGCGTTTACAAAATGGCTGGTTCCGGCGCTGCAAACAGACGGGACGGAGCGAGATATGGTGCACAATGAACAAATGGGCATCTTCACCGTACGAGGAGAAAATCAATTCCAGAAAGGAAGTATCGACACACAGCATACGGTGTCTTTGCTCGTATTAAAAGGAGAAATCAGCATCCAGACCAATGACAAGCGGACCGTCATTCCTGCTCCTTCCTACATCGAGTTTATCGAACCTTACCAATGGAGCGACCTGAAAACAGACCGTGATTTCGAAGGATGTCTGCTCATAACCCGAAGGGAGATTTTTTTGCAGGCAGCCGAATGCATCCGTTCCAAGGTCGCAGCCTATGTATACAGACACGTACTAGAGCCGTTTATCCCATTAGAAAAACAGGATCTTCTCCGGATACAATCACATGTGGACATGCTACGCCACACCCTTCAGCAAAAAGAGAATCATTTCCTGGTTGAAATGCTGGAAAACACGCTTCGTTCCCTCATCCTGGAAGTATGGAACATAATCTTCCGCATGTATAAACAAGAAAACGAGCTCGAGCATTCTTTCCGCTGGAAAGATACCCTCCCTCGTTTTCTATACCTGATGCATACCAATTGCCGTTATCACCACACCGTAAAATGGTATGCCGACCAACTCTACGTATCCCCTGATGCGTTATCGGCCAAGTTAAAGAAACTCTATGGCAAGACAGCCAACCAGCTCATCAGCGAAAGCCTGATAGAAGAAGCGAAAGTCTGTCTGCTCAATCCAGCCAACAGCGTGCAAGACGTGGCCGAAAAGCTCTGTTTCTCTGACCAGGCTTCTTTCAGCAAGTTTTTCAAACGTTACTGCGAAATGTCGCCCGGCCAGTTTAAGAAACAAGCCTAAACCTTATTTTTAAAGGTTCACTTCCGTTACCACCTGTCCGTCGAAGAGATTAATAACACGGTCGGCAAAACCGGCATCATGCTGCGAGTGGGTCACCATCACAATGGTGGTGCCTTCCTTATGCAGCTCGGTAAGTAATTCCATCACTTCCCGTCCGTTCTTGGAGTCCAGATTACCGGTAGGCTCATCGGCCAGAATCAGCTTCGGCCCTGATACTACGGCACGGGCAATAGCCACACGTTGCTGTTGTCCGCCCGACAGCTGCTGCGGGAAGTGCTTGGCACGATGTGTAATCCCCATCCGCTCCATGGCAGCCTCCACTTTCCGTTTACGTTCTGCCGAAGGTACGCCCAAATACAACAAGGGCAGTTCGATGTTCTCAAATACGTTCAGTTCATCAATCAAATTGAAGCTTTGGAACACGAAACCAATCACTCCCTTACGCAAGGAAGTACGTTGCGATTCAGTATAGCCCCCCACTTCTGTTCCGTTCAAGAAATACTTGCCTCCCGTGGGATTGTCCAGTAGTCCCAAGATATTCAGCAAGGTAGATTTTCCACAACCTGAAGGGCCCATGATAGCCACGAACTCTCCTTCCTTCACTTCGATATTTACATTATTCAATGCCCAAGTTTCCACTTCATCTGTGCGGAATACTTTCTGTAAATTTTCTGTCTTAATCATACTTCAAAATTTTATTTTAATGATATTACTCTTGTTTTATACATTCTACCGGATTTACCCGACTCAATATCCAACCTTGCAGGCAGACAATGACCGCTGAGATGCCCCACACCACCAGCAACGGCCATACAAAGATACCAATTGAAAGCGGGGCACGGTACGCAAACTGCTCCAGCCAATGCAGCATGAACCACCAGCCGACAGGCATGGCCACTACATACGCCACTACAGCATAGATACAGAACGGCTTGTTAAGCAGCCAGATAATCTGCCCCCGTGTTGCTCCATGCACCTTGCGGATACTGATTTCGCGTATCCGCTGACGGGTGGCATACCAGGCAATGCCAAACAATCCGAAACCTGTCAGCAACAGCCCAATCACAGCATAGAAAGTCAGGATATGCGACAAAGAAAGCACTTTCCCGTTACGTGCCATAAAATCCCGGTGCATATCTGCATAACCGAAAGGTTGGTTAGGATTCATTTCATTCCATACGGCTTCTATCTGCTGCAAGGTCTCTTCACGGTTTTCCGGACGAAGACGCAGTTGCAAATAGAATCCTTTCTGCAAGTCACTTGCCGACAACAGCGTGATGACAAGAGGTGTTACCGCTTCTTCCAGCGAATTGACGGAAAAGTCGCGCACCACCCCTGCAATTACAGCCAGACTGTCTTTTGTTTCCGTATCGAACTCGCGCAAGGCATGCCCCACGACCTCCGTACCCGCAGGCACTAACAAGCGGACAAAACTCTCGTTCACTAGTACAGGAGAAGCCTGACGCTCCAACAGACGAGAAGGAGATTCTCCACTCAACTGTTCAATGCGCAAGGTGCGCAACAACGTGGAGTCGCCTTCCAATGTCAGCAGATTGGTACGCACTTCCTTCCCACCGGGACGCTGCACGTTCAACTGACGTATCCAAGCATTAAGCACCGAAGCCTTGGAAAGTGTCATGGATTCAATCCCTTTCACCCGTTTTTCCAGTTCCGTCTTGAAGGGGGCCAACGGAGCACCAAAGGCATCCCCTATCTCAATGCAGCCCTCGTAACGCGAAGCCCGCTGGCGGGTCAGTTCCATCTGGTTGCGTGCTGTCAGCGTAGCCAGTAACAATCCGGTGGAAATCACGAACTGCACTGTTACCAGTACCGCCACAAAACGCTGTTTGCGCCGGCCACTGTAAAGGGTGCGGTACTCCGTGAACGATAAGCGTGACAGGCGACAGCTGATGTACCATGCCGGTATTACCGACATCAACAGAATGAATAACAGCAACCACGGCAACATCTGACTACTGAAGAAGAACGTCATGGTCAACCGCGAGCCTAACAGGTCATTAAACAGTGACAGACAGTCATTGACCAACAGAATGGACAAGCCGAATGCCAACACCACCGTCAGGAAAGCATCCCCGAAAAGTTGCAGACGGATATTGCGCAAGGTAGCCCCCATCAATTTCTCCACATGAATCATACGAAGCTGTTGCAGCAAGCGGCTCAAACTCATGTTAGTATAGTTGCAGCAAGCAATAATCAGTATCAGCACGGCTGCCAGCAGACTGATATAGAGAGTCTGCACGGGTGTCTGACTGACATAATCGAGTGTCTGCTGGGAAGCATCGTCGGGAGTAGTGAAACAAATGGCATCCAGCGGATCCAAGTAATATTTCGTCTGACCGGGCATCAGTGTAGGTACCTTGTCCGCATTCATTTTATCAGCCAGGTGACCCGCATCCGTACCCGGAGTCAGCTTCAGCAATGTAAGTCCCCCCCAGAAAAAATCAGGATCGTGTGCTATCAGCATGTCAAACTGCAGAAGCGATTGTTCGCGCTTCTTAAGCACTGCCGCCACCTCGTACGTACGGGCCTCTCCAAAACGGAAATGTGCCTCCACCTGCTTCCCTACCGCTTGTTTCCCTCCGAACAGACGACGGGCACAAGCCTCACTCAACGCCACCTTCCCCGGTTGACAGAGTACCTGACTCAAACTACCTTCTTCCGTACGATAATCAAAAAAGCTCGTCAGGGTCGTATCGGCCGACAACATCTTAAAATCACCTTCCACCTTCTGCTCGTTCACCTTGCAGTAAAGCAAATCCAGTTTTCCTAACCGGAGAAAGTCCTCTACCTCGACATAGCTTTGCTTCAGCTGCGGAGGAACCTCTGCGCCGGCAAAGGCCACTCGTTTCCCCTCCGTCATCGGGTCATCCTGCCGCAGGAAAAACATACGGCCACGGTCCGGATTATGCCCTTCCAACCCATGCTCATGCACAAAGTACGTCACCAACAAGTTGGTACAGGCTAATCCCAATGCCAAACTGGCTACTGAAACAAGGAAAAACACCTTGTTCCGCCACCAGCTTCGCAAAATCATTTTCAGTGTGACATTCAGTATCATCCATTATCAATTTTAATACGTTATTATTCTGTCAGACGGATGCCTTCGATATAGTATCCCCCTTCCACGTGCTCGCCTTCCGAAAAGTCAAACCAACGGGTATCTTTGGGCAGCGGAGCAAAATAGAGCGTAAAATCCATTTCTCCGCTATCGGGCATAAACACTTGCTTGTCTATCGCGAAACCTTCACTGCGCAGGAGCGGATAGTTCACCCCCTTGTCCGACATCAAGAAAGTCGCTTTGTCCAACCGAATCCAATAATTTGGAATATACCGTGCATGCACGCGAAGTACCGTAGTCGAGTCGGTCAGCTCCACCTGACGGATGGTCAGCACCTCCATCTTTTCTGTTTTCTTCCGCGGATGATGCACCACTTTGTGACCGTCCTTCCATTCGATACGCATCGGCTGTTTGGGAGCCATCGAGCCTTTAATTTTCAGTTTCAGCCAACCTTTTGCATATCCACTCCAGCTGTCAACCACCTTTCCTTCCGGCGAAATCAACACAAAATGGGGAATTCCTCTGACACCATAACGGGCATACAGTCCGTTGTTCTCTTCCAAATCGTTCCAATTATTCCAGGTCATGACATGCGATTTAGAAGCCTCTTCCCATCCCTTCCGGTTCTCAATGCTCAGGCTGACCACCTCCAGGCTGTCCTTGTACATCTCACTGATTTCCTTCAGCTCCGGTTGCGACATGATACAAGGACCACATCCCCGGCTCCAGAAGTCCAGCAAGATGTATTTCCCGCGAAACTCAGCCAGGCGGTGAACCTTTCCTTCCAAGTCGTACATATCCGCATCGGCAGCTTCCTCGCCTACTTTCACTACAGTCGGCGGATTCAAGGCCAGGTACACGCTCTTCCCTTCAAAAGTCTCTTTCTGTGCGGCATCCAGACGGTCGTACAACTGCTGCACGTCTTCCTTATACGGATAGTCTTTACGGAACTTCACCGACATCCCCATCCGATACAATTCATCCATCCAGACGGCATTGACCGGCGACTGTTTCATAAGTGCGATAGTATGCTGCGTAATCTGATCGCTCAACTTATCCGTCAGTTGTTGCAGACTGTCTACCTTTGCACGAGCCTGTTCCTTGTTTCCTCCCTGTGCAGCCGACCTCATCAGCTCAAACTTCTGCATGGACAACCGCTGAAACTCTTCCCATTCCTTGCGGGAAGCCTGCATCAGCTGCTGCTGGAACTGTTGTTCCTTGACATCACTCTCTACTTTCCAAGAGTAAATATACGGATTTTCTCCCTGTACGAGCAAACGACTTCCGGGATTCACCCACAAGCTGAGCGACATGGGTGGAAAACTCGTCTTGTCATGTGCCATCAAATCATAGCGTTCCAGCCCGTTTCCGGCGGTAGTCAGCTCAAAACGGAATGTGCCGTTCCGCAACGTGTCGGTAGCCGCCATACTCCCTACATTCCCCTCTCGCTTCATCAAACTGAACACGGTTCCGTCGGAAATGTGCTTCAACTGTCCTTCCACTACAAATTTCTCTTGTGCCTGTGCTCCCAATGCACCTAAGAGCAGACAGGCTAATACTTGTTTTCTCATGGTTATTTATTCATTTTAGGTTATTATACTATTATATTACTCCCGCTTGATTTCTTCTGCCGGATTCAACCGGGATACCTGCCAAATACGGAAAGCTACCGTAAGGGCGACGAACAAGGAGACACTCAGGAAGAGGCAAAAATAGAAAGCCACCCCATGCTGGAAGAACACCGTATACAAGGTACTAAACTGCCTCAACAAAAATTCAACCAACGCAAATCCCAACACAGCCGTCACCGTCAGTAAAGTAACATAAAGTCGGGCAAACAGCCAGACTATCTGACGCATTCCGGCACCGTTAATCTTTCGGATAGCCATCTCCTTCCGCCGATATTCCGTGTCGATGGTCACGGCTGAATACACGCCCAACAACGAAATCACCAGCACCACTACCGAAAAGAACAATACAATTCCGCGGAGCTTGAACTCAAGTGCCTGTGACTCACGGATGTCGTCCATGAACGTGCTTACCTTCACTTCCACACTTTCCGGCAACGTCTTTTTCAGTATCTTCCGGACCTCCTGAGAGACGGTTTCCGCCTGTCCTTCCTTACATTTTATATAGCAATGCCCACAATAATCATCGAACCCGCTCAGGAGGAATATAAATCCTTCACTATCATAATACACACTGGACACAAATGTCTGGCACACTCCTTTAACCGTGTAGGCATCTCCGTCAAAATTATAAAGCGGTTTCCCCATGATGTCCGTTCCGAGACGATGAGATAATGCCTCGTCTATCACCAAATCGGACGATTCACGCGGCGTATGTCCCGACCGCATCGGAATGTGCATGAAACGAAAGAAACCGGAAGTTATACGCATCACATTTACATCCACATAACTGCCTTTATCATCTTTCTCCGTATACATACCCGTACCGGAAACACCTCCCAAATAATTGATGTCGGCCGGAAGTACCTCTTCGACTCCCGACAAGTTTTTAAACTGATGTATCAGATCCTGCTTCTGCACGGCGTTCATAAAGGAAAAATCCATCGGAATGCTCAAAATCTGCTCTTTCTCCTCCAAGCTCAATGTCCCGAACAAGGTACGTCCCGTTTTATCCGATTGCAGATAAAGTGCCGCTGCCAGTGAGATAAAAACCCAACAGATGAACAGCTGCACTCCCAACAACAGATTCCGTAGCCGTCTCTTTCCTCCCCGGTGCACACCGCCAGTCACCCCTGCATGCACCTGCATGCGACGTACCTTCCACACGACTATTCCACACACCCAAGCACATACTCCCAACAAGCCAGCCAAATACTCAAGGCTCTGTACCATCAGCAGAGAAGCGTCAAACTGCAAATACAATCCGGCCATTTCCAGTCTCAACCAGGGAGCCATCACCTCGATGCAAACACCGATCAACAGGCCGGCCAGCAATACCAACAAAGCAGACTGTGTAAACAGTTGGACGAAAAGACTGTCTCCAGACGCTCCCGCCACTCGCCGGATACTGAATTCACGCATACGAGTAAGGAAAGACCCCGCGAGCAGATGAAAGAAATTAAGCAAGGCCACCAGTAAAATCAATACCCCGGCTACCATTGTAGTCCATACCATCGTACGAAGCAGTCCCCCATTCCAGTCCCTATCTCCCATCGGATGAGCTTCCACCGCAAAGCTTGTATCATGCATCCGATGCGTCTGTTTGCTGCGATAAAACCACTCATTGAGTTGCTCCAGAGTAAAACCTTTACGCAGCAACGCATACGTAAAGGAACTGATAATGGCATAACGGGCATCATTCTGGATGATTCCTTCCGAATCGTTGAGGGAAAACATATCCAGATGCTTCATAAAAGCAATACTGTTGTTCTCTGGAATATCCTCAATCACTGCCTGAATGGTATAAACCGTTCCTCCGGTACGTGGAGTAGAATCCGGCGAAGTGTACAACCGGCGCATCAGTACCAGCTGTTTTCCTACCGCCTGTCGAATATCCCCATATACCCGGCGTGCCATACTTTCGCTCACGACCAATGAATTTGGCATCATCTTGCTCACTTCAGCCGAACCGCACAAAATCTTAGGAGTCAATACTTGGAAAAAGGAAGAATCCGTCTCTGCCACGGCGAAGGAATAAGGTAACTGCTTCCCGTCAGGCATCTCCACGTTGAAAGGCCGTTCTATCGGTGAATAATCCACCACACATAATGCCTCAATCCCATCCGGCTTTTGAAGACGCAGTTCCTCGGCCAACGTCGCAGGAGTATAATTCAACACCTTCCCTTCTTTCATGTCACGAATATTGAGTTCGGCAATCCGTTCATAGTTTGCAAAACAATGATTCATACTGAAAGCATAACGGACCACGTAGAGACAGATACTGAAACACAGCAAGGCCACCCCTACTCCGACCAACGCAATCAGATGCTGTGTCTTGTATTTCCACAAATTGCGGAAAGCCACTTTCAAATAATGTGCAATCATTATAAGTTCATTCTTTTATTATTCACTTTTCATTACTTCACTCGGGTTGATGCGGGAAGCTTTGTTCACCTGCCAGAGCAATGTAGCCACAGAAATCACCGCTACTATCAGGAAGGCTGTCAGGAACAGACCGACCGTCACCGGAGCCTTCACCACCAAATCAGCGGTATAATAGTAGATGGCCAGCCAAGCCAGCGGCACTGCCACCACGGCTGCCAGCAACAGCATCCCCACGTAACGGCGGAGCAACAGCACATA
>OOAQ01001561.1_pt1 | contig 15537 bp, 10 predicted proteins | sample 1671051 | NCBI WGS metagenome assembly OOAQ01 (sample SAMN06348117, study PRJEB24527) | human gut metagenome | biome: human gut; feature: ankylosing spondylitis patient; material: feces | host: Homo sapiens | place: China | collected 2015-10
TAGACATATCCTTATCAAAATAATCTTCTTCGTTTAAAGTATCAGCGATAGCTTCTTTTACAGCCTTTGCACTGACTGCACTAAACTTTTCAGCCATATCACCATACATATGACCCTCTTTATCATAGAAATCATCTGTTGTTCTGTCAAGTACATCAAACTTTAACTTATTGAAATTAAGGTATTTGACATCAAGCTGTGTTGCAAGATCGCTAATATATGCATCCGCCTGTGCAAAACCGCTGCATTTTTCAGACACTGTGTCGGGATCCTGCACAACTGTTGTAAGTACTATGTTAATTCCGTTTTTACGACATAGATTAACAATCTTCTCAACATATTCCCCCTCTTCGCTGTCAAGCTTGCTCTCGTCCCAGTCAAGACATGATGTTGTGGATTTCTTATAATCTTTGCTCCTTGATACAAAACCATTTCCCATATATGTATCATACTTATTCATGCTGACAACTTCAGGAGAATAATTCTTATATGCATCTGACTGCTTTAATTTAATCGTCTTTCCAACAGTCTTATAGCACTGCCAATAATTAGTCCATCGAAGAAATGTTCCCCGGTACTCTTCTCTTGCCATTTTGTGCATATAATACCCAAGCTTTTCATTACATGCCGGATAAGCATTGTATACATTATTAAAAAGAATACTCTCATCATGCTGGTTTACAAAATATTGATAGTCAAGGTCAAGTATTACTGTTTTTAATTTTTTGTATTTTAATGCATATTTTAAAATATAATATGCATCATACATATACTCTCCGCCTATACACATATTCATTGTGGACATTCCAAGCTCTTCGCTCATTTTGCTGCTGTCAAAGCCATAACTTCCATGTGATGCACCAAGAATAAGACATTCATAATCATTATTTTTACACTCATAAAACATTGTCCTGCCAAGTCCGGGCTGCACCAAAGCATAATTAAGAAACTGGTTGATAGCAGTGACAAGAATTATGAACACCACTGCTGCAATAAGACCTTTTCTTTTCTTCATAATACTCTCCTAAAACTGTGCATATACAAATTCAGTCGTACTTCCGACATATCCAAACGGTGCTGTTGCAAATATAAGAATTATATATAATGCCCATCTTACAACAAGCGGTCTTTGTGCAACAAATTCACGTAAATTAATACCTTTTTCCTTCATTACACTTGTTATAAATAAAATAACTGTTCCTACAATCAGAATCTTGTAATCCCTCATATTAAGCCCAAGTCTTAAAAGACTGCCATTTGCAAGAACTGAAAAAGTAAATCCCCTGAATATCCCTGTAAAGGCCTTAAATGCAAGTTCTGCTGTCAAACAGGCGTCGAAAAGCCAGCCAATATTAACAATTATAAATGTCCTTATAATACTTACAACCTTCCAATAGCGTGATGACGTATTTATATGGCATTTCTTTGCCATAGATGCATAAACAGGCTTTAACAGATTGCTGAGTGCAATGATTATGCCGTTATAGAATCCATACAGTATGTACTTCCACGAAGCACCATGCCATACACCTACTATAAAAAATATAAGAATATTGGCAAGACATATAGGAAGGACTCTTCCTGTTGCTTTACCAAAACGTTTTTTTGCAAATTTACCAAAATGAAGCATATGTTTAGATATAGAAAACGGATAGAAAATATAATCTTTCATCCATGTACCAAGACTGATATGCCATCTTCTCCAGAATTCGCCAAGATTTTTTGAAAAATACGGCTGTCTGAAGTTCTCATCAAGATGTATCCCGAATATTTCTGACGCACCGATTACCAGGTCCATTCCACCGGCGAAATCACAATATACATATATAGAAAATAAAAGAAGTGCAAATACAATATGTACTCCCGAATATGTATTCAGACTTGAAAATACAGTATTTGCCGCAACATAAGCCCTGTCTGCAAGAATCAGCTTCTTTGCAAGTCCCCATGCCATACGCTGCATGCCAAACTCCACATTCTTAATATCAAAGTCATGTCCTTCAAAAAACTGCGGTGCAAGTCTGTCGTATCTTCCGATAGGTCCCTGTAAAAGCTGAGGAAGAAATGCCGTAAAAAGAGCAAGTTTAAATATATTTTTTTGTGCCTCATACTTTTTCTGATATACATCTATTACGTAACTCATAGTCTGAAATGTATAAAATGAAATTCCAAGAGGCATTATAATCTTAAATCCCGGAAGCTTTGCTGTATTTCCAAATAATGCTCCCACTGCATTGATATTGCTTATAAAGAAATTGATATATTTCATGCCCGTCAATATACCAAAATTGCATAAAAGGCATGCAATTAGAAGCCTGCGTCGATTTTTCTTATCAACGCAAGCCTCTATCTTAATTGTAAATATATAAGACGATATTATCGTAAATATAATATACCCCATATATTTAATTCCATATGTAGCATAAAAAGCAAAACTCATAATCAGCAGCACAACCCACTGATACTTTTTCGGCATAAGATAATATATAAATGCCGTAATCATAATTGTAAATAAAAACCCCGCAGAAATGAATGACATATCTGTTCTCCTAGATTATCTTCCGAGCATCTTATCTTCAGACCATATTTCAACTTTATACTTGTTAGCCTTGTTATATCTCTTTCTCAAGTCTTTGAGCTGCTTTAAGTATTCCATTGTAACTTTTCCTGAAAGCTTTGATTCGCCCTCTGTTCTTTGCTGGAACTTGTAAGGAATCTCTATAACTTTTGAATATGTACCCATAGCAAGAACTTCTACCATAATCTTCCATCCAATTGGCTGAAGGTCAGCATGTTCAATTACTTCTCTTCTGAACATGAAAAGTCCGCTTGTAGGGTCAGAAATCTGTCTTAAACACGGAAGCATAATCTGTCCAATCTTTCTTGCAGTTCCTGATACAAACTTTCTGTACCAGTTAAGTCCGCCGTCATCGCCACCGGGAATAAGACGGCTTGGAATACAGAAATCAGCACCTGCTTCCATAGCTTTATACATATACTTAAGCACAATCGGAGGATGCTGTAAGTCCGCATCCATACATGCCATATACTCACCTTTTGCAAGTCTGAAGCCTTTAAGAACTGCTGTTGCAAGTCCGCTCTCACCTGTTCTGTGTTCCATTCTCACAGCCGGGAAATCTTTTGCAACCTCCATAATTATCTGTGGTGTATCATCTTTACTGTCATCCACAAAAAGAATCTCATAATCAATTCCTTTAAGTGCCTCATCTATCTGTGTTACAAGATTTCTAATGTTCTTTCCCTCATTAAATGTAGGTACTACTACTGATAACATTGTATTTTCTCCTTTTTATTCAAAATAAATCCGTATTATCGCTTGTGTCTAATCTAATTGATTATAATACTTATTTATAAAATATACAAGTATCAACTCCAATATCCGAGTTCTACACCTTTAAGATATATGCCTTTTCCTTTTGAATAATACCCCATACAGTTAAGATGTGTCCAGTCTGAACGAAGTTTCTTTGAGATATTACCTCTTTTATAATTTTCCAAATCATCTTTTGTAGGCATTATACCTGTATCTTTAAGACCATTTTCGATTAAATATGTTCGCATATTAATAAAATGGTCACCATATGCAAGTCTTAATGCAGCTTCCCAGGAAGTATCACCTGTACCTATATAATTACCGTTTGCATCTGTTTCCCCCTGACTGAGATCACCGATAGATGTTCCCGGGTCGTCCGTGTCACCTACAACAATATAATATTTACAACCAAACTCCTGAATCATGGCATCATATTGAAGAATAAGTGTCTTATAATCATTTTCCCAACCGCCATTACTTCCAATTTCAAGAATAAGAATATCACCGCTGTGATCAATTGCTGTCTTTGTGTAAACTCTCGTTCCCTCAGGTATTGTAATTGTCTCATATGCTGGTGTTGCTGGTTCTGTCGTCGGTTCCTGTGTTGTGGTTTCTTTTGATGGATTTTCTTTTATTACCGCCTCAGTCTCTTTTATAACAGCCGCATTTGAATCTTTCCCCTTGACATCTAGCATTACAAGTTCTTTAGAATTTTGTACTTCACTATTTAACTCAAGTTCATATATTCTTGAAATATAATGCCAGCCTTCTGTCTTTCTCACATTGAAAGGTCTGTTTAATATATAAACATCATCAAGAAATCCCCAGTCGTTAGAAATAAATTCATTATTATCAGATCTTATTATTCTAAGTTCTGCCTCATTCGTATCTTTTACTGTTACAGTCCTGTCCGTTTTCATTGCAAGTCCACCCTGCATCATGGCAATTTCATCAGATGTAGCACCCGGCATACCAAAATTATATGCAGTAATTCCTGTAAGTTCCTGCAACGTCTGAGGATATGAATAATACGAAACATTTTTCTTCATTCCATTGACAGTTATACTTCCCGGACCACTGTTAGTTCCATATGTCATCGAATCCCCCCAGCAAGAAATCTCCCTGTATTGTCCATCATATGGTATACATTCAGACGTCATAGTTCTTGGAGGCAATTCCCATGGTGCCTGATCCTCATCCGGCACTTCTTCCTCCATCATCTCATCAAACTCTTCATACGCAATTTCTTCTTCCGTTTCCGTCTCAGTTTCCGTCTCAGTTTCCGTTTCCGTCTCAGTTTCCGTTTCCGCCTGGGTTTCCGTAATTTTTTCAGTCTCAGAGAGTGCCTCTGTCGTCAATACTTCCTTATTCTTAGGTCTGTTGACCTTTTTCCAGCCTACAACTCCACAGACCGAAGCTATAACAATAATGATTACAAACAATGATGTAACAGCAACATTCTTCCTGTCGCTGAAAAAAACATTTAGTCTTTCGCCAAATTTTCTCAAATTCTGATTATTTTGTTTTTTATTTGTTCCTTTCCTTCTTTTAAGTTTAATTTTCAATGACTTTTTCTCCTTTTCTTTCCAGCATTCCCTCTCAGTATTCCACATATCTATATACGTAATACTACATCAGCCAGCAATCAGAATTATACCACAAAAACAATAAAAATAACTCTAAAGCAAAAAAGGTTATTAAAACAATAGAATCAATAGCAATTATTTTCTTTTCATTTTTTAATTCCAAATACTCCCGTCCACCGGCAGTCATCAAATCATACACACCAATAAATATGACAAATGAGCCTATTATAAATCTACATGTACTCATAACATGTGATGTAAGTGGTACAAGCAGTGCTATTATTCCAAAAAATGCCATTGAATAATATTTTCTGTAAATCATATATGCATATACAGCAAACGCTGCAATACAGAACCAGCCCATATATGTATATCTAGGTTCAATCTGTCCTGTGCAGGCTTTCCACATAACCCCGATTACAGGAAAATATGAATCTTCTCTCCAGGCAATCTGAACATGCATGAATGCCCACACATCTCCGCAGAAAAATCTCAAAAATGTCATATATATAAATGTTCCGAGAGGACAAAGCATAACTGACAATATCTCTTTCGGCGTCTTTATAAAATGAACCACAAAATCCCTGACGTTTTGCCAGATTCCTGCTTTTTTGCTGTCAATAACTGTATTTTTATTCTTATAGTCAAGATAAAGTTCGATAATCAGTGCAAATACAAGTGTACAGCCCACAATTCTTGTTGCACTTGCAAATGCAGACATAAGTCCCGCAATAAGCCATTGCTTTTTCTGGCTGAAATAAAAGAATAAAACAATAAACATTATAAACATCGCTTCAGTATAAACAGATGCACAGTAAAATGAATATGGTGCCATAAACATAAGAATTCCAAGAAGAATTCCATAATTATTATTAATATCCGGCTGTGTACCATTATTTATTTTATATCTGTCTCGAAGCCATTTTATACCAAAATATGCTGCTATATAAATACACACATTTGATACAAACATGCCAACCCAGTACGTATCGGCTTTCCAGAATGTGAGCAGTTTCACAAACTGGCAGACAATAACATACATCGGAAAGAACGCCCAATTCGCCTGCGGGTCAGTATCAAGAGGAAATGTATATCCATTATCTACCATAAACTGGTATCTTTTTGCATCCCACTCATTCATAAGGAAACTAAATGACCGGTTTGTTCCCATAATTCCATTGTATACCGGTACCATAATAAGCATAACCACCCTTGATAGTACAAGTATAAAAAGCAATTGAACAGCTAGTCTGAAATTACTGTTCTTTTTGTATTTTTCAATCAAAGTATTCATTCTTTATCCCCTATTTGGACAGCTGCATCAGAACAGCTGCATCAGCCTTATAACAATCTGATAAATCAATGCCGGAATTGCCGCTACTACAGGAATTAAAAACATTGCAACAATTACAATATTATAAAGTTCAAGATATATGAATGCTGCACACATTTTTAATAAAGCTGGCACTTTCAATTTTGTAAACTTCAAAATAAGTGCTGATGCTATCATCATAATAAGTGTTGCTAAAGATATAAGCATTCCTGCTTTTTTGCCTTTAGGCTCAAATGTCATCTCAATCACATTTTCACCTGCATGAATATCAACACCTGTAAAAAGTCCGCAGACACTTTTAGCTTTTACTTTCTTTCCATTCACCTTTACATTCCAGTTATCACTGTATACAACAGGAATAAGTGCCATATTATTTACACCGCTTCCGTTAAGCTTAACTGTAAGCGAATCTGAAGTATATGATGTCTCACAGTAATCATCGGCATGTTTATCGACAAGTGACTGCATCTTATCCATATCAAGTCCGGCAAATGATACCTCACTTACCTTCAGATACCATGGGTCATCATATTCAACTCTTATTGTAAAATTCTCATTCTCAAATGTGCCAAGATATACGAGATTATTATTATAATCTGTAAAATATGCTGTATTCTTAACATCACCAAGTGTCGGAACAAGAACCGCTTCACCATTGACATATATATGCATTGAACTTATAAGCCATGAAGCATTAGCATCTGTATTACGGTTATTTACATCAACAATATTAATATAAACAGCCTGTTTTCCATCTGCTCTTACATTATACTCCCTTATAACCGATGACTCTTTCTTAGTATATGACATGCCATTAACAATATCCTGTGTGTCATTAGTGAGTGCCTTGTAGAAAATATTATGTAAATCTTCCCAGTTGCCGCTGAAATCCTGACGTGTAATGTTTTTATTTACACTCATTGCAAAAGGAAGCTTGTAATCAGCATCATATAACGTATAGTCTCCATCACTTCTTACTGCTGTATACATCTGTGAATCAAGTTCATTCACATTAACTGCCTGAGTAACATGAAAGAGTGAATTAGTAAATACCGTGCCGCCTGAATCAAGAAGCCAGAGGAAATACTTAGAGTAACCAAATTTCTTTGAATAACTCTGTGTATCACTCTGAAGGGCCGCCGTAAAACTTGACATTGCACTTCTCCTTAAAATAAGCGGATAGTTGGCATTAAGGCTTATATCCGGATTGACAATTCTTTCAGTCACAGACTCTTCAATATCAAGTGAATCCTTTACTTCATTCGCAGCCTGGACATAATCGCCATACTGATATGGCTCATATTCATAAAACTTAGGTGGTCCGATAAGCGAATATGCACCAATAAATACTTCTATAGCAACTATCGCTATAATAGTATTAAAATCAAATCCAATTCCATCTTTTTTAAGCTTTTTATTATAAAAAATAAATGCCGCTATAAATATCGCTATAAATAATATAAATGCTGCTAAGATGATATCATTTGAAGGAATAATATTATAAATAACTGCATATACAGCTGCCGCTACAACAAATATGACAAGCTGTTTTACAAGCTGTTTTTTATCAGCTGTCACTTCTTCAAACATCCGCTGTGCAAAATACGCAGCAACAGTTATAAGCGTAAATGCGACAATATATCCGTTTCTCAACGTATATCCGTTATACGAACCAAAATGCCACATAAGATTGATTCCTTCGACAACAATTGGCAGAAGCGAAATAAGAAGCAGGGAAATCATATATCTTATAGTATTCTTCTCTTCTTTGAACTTCTTCAAGCCCATAATTATTACTGCTGCTGCAAATGCCATTCCATAAAGCATCATCCATCTCTGAAATGCTGCCATCTGTCCGTCAGATATAATAGCACTCTTTATCCAGCCGATATACTGCGATACAATTCCCTGTCCGGAGCCACCTCTCTGTGAGCCTGAAAGCTGCATCATTACAGGCACAAGCACAAAACATGAAAGCCCAAGTCCTGCAACAGTTCCAATTCCAAGATTCCATGCATGTTCCTTGATTTTTTCTTTCTTAGACATAAGAAGAACATACGCCCCGCTTATAAGGAATATGTATACAAGTGACATGGCACCGAGATAATAGTTAATTATGAAAATAATTGCAACCATTATTATGTAAAAAAGCTTTTTGCCTGTCTGCATCATATTTTCATATGCAAGCATAAGGAGTGGGAATAATGCAACTATATCCATCCATGGTGTAAAGCATGAACCATAGAGCACTGTATATCCGCAGAATGTATACATAAGTGAAAATACAACTTTCATATTATATGAAAGGCTGTTATATTTTTTATTAATATATGCATACATGGCAACTGCCATAAATATCATCTTTACAAGCGTAAGTATTGATATACTTTCAAGTATCAGAGTTCTCGGAAAAAGATACAGCAAAAGATTAAAAGGACTAAGCATTGAAAATGCAGATATACTCATTGATACATTCGTGCCAAATCCTGTGTACCAGTCAAACCACAATGACGCCTTTCCATGCATCCAGTCCCAAAGATGTGCATAGAGTGGTGCTACCTGCTGCATATTGTCAAAATAATCTATACGGTTAGCTCCAAACGGCCATATACCTTTAAAAACATAAATAAATACAATAACCGCACACGTAATCAATCCGGGTATGGCATATAATTTTACTCTCTGAAATAACGATTTGTTGTCTTTCATAACGCCTCCATCACTTAATAATCAACCAGCCTGCATTATTCAAGGCAGGTACTCCACAGTGTAAAACTGCTTCCTCTTTCTGTCTCAAATTTTATTGTAAATAATTTATCACTCACAGCATCTCCTGCTTTAAAACTGTATGTTCCATCTTTTTCAAACTCACCTATCTGCTTATCATCCGCATATACCTTTACGGCTCCTGTAACATTTTTTACCTCAATCGTATATGTAACATTATCCGCATTTTTTTCAGGAAGATAATATATGTAGCTTTCAGATGCATTGCTTACGCTTCCGTCATACTGCTCCCTGTTCCAGCCCTGACCTTTCCTCACACATACATCCCATGTATAAGGACTTCCATTTCTGTCTTTGTATGATGTACAGATTTCTTTGGTTCCAAGTTTATAGCTTAATCTGCCATATCCCGGCCAGTCAGAAAGTTCGTGCGTTATATAATACATCTTATATTCAATTCCTACTTTTGGGGTAATTCCCCACCACATTACAATTATATAAAATAATACCAATATAATACTTGCACTGTAAAGCACAATCCTTGTCTTCTTACCGCCGCTTTTCATCAGAAACCTGCCTTTTTATTTTACGTCGCAAAGCCCGCAGCTGATGCGGGCTTACATGACACATTGTGTCCATGTAACGCATGTATAAATACACTTCGCATATTTATACATGTGTTACTATGCATGTGCCTTTTCCTTTAATATTGATGCTTCTTTTTCCTGAACTTACAAAGAAGCTTTCTCCCGCTTTGAACGGAACTTCCTGTTTATAATCATCTGCCTCTATCGTTCCGCTTCCCTCTATAAATACAAGCGAAACAAATGATGATTCATCTGCAACTATCTTAACTTCGTCTTTTATCTCATATTTGAGGCACTCAAAGTATTTGCACTGTACAAGACGTTCAAGGGAATAATGCTCATTTTCCTCAAGCATAACTTCCGTTGTATTATCTTTCACATAAGCTTTTGTGTCAACAACATCAAGTGCTTTTTTAACATGAAGTTCTCTCGGATTGCCATACTTATCTCTTCTGTCATAATCATACATTCTGTATGTGCAGTTTGAGTTCTGCTGGATTTCACAGATAATTATTCCGGCTCCTATAGCATGTATTGTTCCGGCTTTAACCATAACAACATCGCCCTTTTTAACTTCAATTTTATTGAGAATGTCTGTTATTGTATTATCTGCAATTCTGCGTTCAATCTCTTCTTTATCAGTATTCTTTTTAAGTCCGCAGTAAAGATATGAGCCCGGTTCACTGTCAACAACATACCACATCTCATTCTTGCCATACTCGCCTTCATTTTCAAGTGCATATTCATCATCAGGATGAATCTGTACTGACAATGCCTGCTTTGCATCAATAAACTTTATAAGGATAGGGAATCTGTCCTGTGCCTGACATTTCCAGCCAAGACTTTCTTTTCCGATAATTGAAAGATAATCACCAAAAAGCATACCCTTGTATCTACCATCTGCTATACGGCTTGGTCCATCCGGATGTGCTGATAATTCCCAGCTTTCCGCAATAATATCATAATCGCATTTCTTGCCGAATACAGTACGAAGCTTCGTGCCGCCCCAGAGATTATCCTTAAATGCAGGGTCAAGCTTTATAACAGGATTATCCTGTGTTGCAATATAATTACCCTCAGAAGATTCATCTGTATATATCTTTACAATATCTCTCTCAGATACAACCTCACCTATTCCAATCTCTATAATAACAACATTTTTATCTGTTTTATTAGCAACTTTGTGCTTCATTCCAATAGGCACAAATACGCTTTCAAACTTATGATAATCTCTTGTCTCCTGACCGAGTGTGATAGTCGCTGTACCTTCAACAACAGCCCAGTGCTCACTTCTCATCTCATGCTGGTGAAGATTCATGCTCATTCCCGGAAAAACTGTTACTTTCTTTACTTTGTACCCTTCGGACCAAGTAAGAAGTTCATGAATTCCCCATTCACGATAAGAAAGTCTGTTGTAATCAAAATAACTTTCATACTTTTCACGGTTATCTTTTATTATATCTTTAATATCTTTTGCACGTTCTTTTGAAGAAACATAAACTGCATCTTCAGTATTTACAACTACTATATCATTCAAATCATTTGTTACAACAAGCTGTCTCTCTGCATTGTTTACGACTGACACATCTTCACAATTATTCTTTATTACATAATCAGAATGTGTCACACTGCCAAATTCGTCAAGATCACTTACATTGCCGACATCTTTCCAGCCAAATTCTGCCTCAACAACTTTTACAATACTGTTCTTTGAAAATACAATCTGCTCAATACTGCCTGTAGGAATATCTTTCATCACATTTTCAGAAAAGCGGATGCCTCGTCTTATTGCAGGAGTTCTTCTCTTTGCAAAACGACATGTATTATATAATTCAGGTGAAATATTTTTCACACTGTTTATAAGATCCCCAACTCTGTATATATACATTCCGCTGTTCCAAAGATATTCTTTATTCTTATATGAATCGCTTTTCAAATCGAACTGCTGTCTCTCGATAAAACCTAATACATCCTCTTCATCTTTTATAATATAATCATATCCGGAAGCATTCTCTGTCGGCTTGATTCCTATAGCCGCAACATATCCTTCTTTAGCAAGTTCCTTGCCTCTAAGAACTGCTTCTCTGTACTCCTGACCCTCTATCAAATGATCCGCAGTTACTACAAAAACCAGTTCCGACTGATTGCAGAACATATTTCCAAGCATAATTGCCGCAGCTGTCCCCTTTGGTGAACCCTCAAGAATAAGCCGGTACTTCAGACTCTGGAATGCTTTCATCTGACCATTGACTATATTCCTGTAACTCTCCTTTGTGACAATTATAAATTCATCACAAAATGGCATATTTCTAACGACCGTTTCCTGTAAAAGTGAACGACCTTCTTTAATATTCATAAACTGCTTTGGATAATTCTTTCTTGACAATGGCCAAAGGCTGTCTCCGCTGCCTCCGGCAAGTATTAAACATTTCATTGTTTTTCGTATCCTCCTTGCTTTGCAACACAAATCAAAAGCAATCGTTAATTACCTGCGGCTTCTGAACTTCCGGTTTCACTACCACTTTCGCTTCCACCTGTGTTTCCACTATCACCTGAACCGCTTCCACCTGTGCTTCCGCTGTCGCCTGAACCGCTTCCACCTGTGCTTCCGCTGTCACCTGAACCGCTTCCACCTGTGCTTCCGCTGTCGCCTGAACCGCTTCCGCCTGTGTCTCCACTATCGCCTGAACCGCTTCCATCTGTGTCTCCACTATCGCCTGAACCGCTTCCGCCTGTGCTTCCGCTGTCACCTGAACCGCTTCCGCCTGCGTTTCCACCATCTTCGGTATCTCCGGCAGTCTCAGTATCATTCGTTTGAGTCTGCGTTCTTCTAGTTGTTGCAGCCTCTGTCTGTTCATCAGTCTCTGCTGCTTTAGTTGTTGTCGTCTCTGCCGCCTTTGTTGTTGCATTATTATTCTTTGATGACTTCTTAGTTGTAGCTTCTTCTGCCGCTGTTGTAACAGGCGTAGGATTAAATGTGCTCTTTGACTTATTTTTCTTTATACGTCCGGCAATTGCAACAGTTACCACCGCAAGCACAACCACTAATGCCGCACATATTGCTATTATTCCTCTCATACGTGCATCCGCCTTAATTCCATGATTTGCACTCTTAGCATCATATCTGTCAGAATAATTGTCATTATCATCAAAATCAATTTCAGGTACACTGTCATCGGAACTATCTTCATCATCTGTCTCATCCTCCGATGAATCCTCATCTGCCACATGTACTTGTGGCCCATCACCATCCAATGATACCATATCAAGTCCGAGCATACCTCGTATCTGCATAATCTGTGTGCCGATAAATGTGCTGTCAATTTCAAGTAAATCCTCAATCTCGTCTATCGTATAACTCTCATATGCAAACATAAGATATAGGAGCCTCTGTCCCTTTGAAAAATCCTCAAAATCTGTCATAATCTCATTTAACTGATCTATATCAAGAAATGCCTGATTATAATCAGCTGCACATTTTGCAAATTCTGAATCTTCACTTATTGAATCGTAATTGTACTCTTCGGCAGAAATCTGTGTATCAAATAATTCACCATTCTGTTTTTTGCACACATTATAGACTTCAACTGTTGTAAAACGGGCAATCCACAAATGTATATCAAGTTCTTCATTATCAAACTCTGAAGCATTTTTGAACATTCTGACAAGAACGTGCTTGGTAAGCTTCTCTCTTGATTCCTTTGTTATATAGACAAATGCAACAAGATTATAAACTTCCTGATATACAAGTCTTGTGAATTTTTCAAAACTGTTTTTATTGCCTTTTTTAGAATCATTTAATAACTTAATTAATTCCCTGTCCTCTTTTTCCATTTCCATTCCCCTTAAACCAATTCTTCACTACATATTTCAAGTGCAGCTTTAATAACTTTATCCATATCGTAATATTTATATCCGCCTAATCTTCCACCGAAAATCACACGTTTTTCTTTATCTGCAAGCTCTCTATATCTCTGATACAGCTCATTATTTCTTTCATTGTTAATCGGATAATAAGGCTCATCACCTTTATGCCACTCACTTGAATATTCCCTTGAAATTACCGTAACCGGCTGTTTTCCAAATTCAAAATGTTTATGCTCAATAATTCTTGTATAAGGAACTTCACGTTCTGTATAATTGACAACTGCATTTCCCTGATAATTATCAGTTGCAAGCGTCTCCGTCTCAAATCTTACCGAACGGTATTCAAGAACTCCCAGCTTATAATCATAAAACTGGTCAATCATCCCTGTGTATACAATCTTATCTGCCATGGAATCAAATTCTTCCCTGTTTGCAAGATAGTCAGTATCAAGCCTTACCTCAATTCCTTCAAGCATCTTTTCTACTATCTTAGTATATCCACCAATTGGAATTCCCTGATATCTGTCATTAAAATAATTGTTATCATATACAAATCTTAACGGCAGTCTCTTAATTATAAATGAAGGAAGTTCTTTGCAGTCTCTTCCCCACTGTTTCTCAGTATATCCCTTTATAAGCTTTTCATATACATCTTTTCCGACAAGTGATAATGCCTGTTCTTCAAGATTCTTTGGCTCTGTTATATTAAGGTCTGCAATCTGTGCTGCAATAATATCTTTTGCCTCCTGTGGAGTGCTTATTCCCCACATCTTGCTGAATGTATTCATATTGAAAGGAAGGTTATATAATTCATTTTTATATTTTGCAATCGGTGAATTAATATAATTATTGAATTCTGCGAACTCATTTATATAATCCCATATAAATTTGTCAGAAGTGTGAAAAATGTGTGCACCATATACATGTACATTAATCCCTTCAACATTTTCACAATATATATTACCTGCTATATGATTTCTTTTTTCTATAACCAGACAGGTCTTTCCTTTTTTCTTTGCCTCATGTGCAAATACTGCACCGTAAAGTCCGGCACCAACAACAAGATAATCGTAATGCATCTTTATCGTCCTTTCGCATCTATTAATCATATACTTTTTTATTATATCAATTTTTATTTATATATGCAAATATCTAGTCATAATAATGTTTAAAATAAACTCTTATAAATATAGCCCATGTATCTTTAAACGCACGCCATATATCTTTCATTCCAATTCTTTTTGTATTCTTATCCCTTACATATACCACAGTTACAGGCATTTGTGCAATAGTACATCCTCTCCTGTTAAGTGCAACAAGCAGTTCTATGTCATATGCAAATCCCGAAGTCCTCACAAGATGTGCCACCGGTCTTATCGCTTCTGCACGAAATACTTTTAATCCTGTCTGCGTATCTTTTACATTAAGATGAAAAAGAATGAGCAGCATTATATAATATCCCATACTTATTATTTTACGTATTAAAGGATAACTTAGTTTTGAATCTTTGTGAAATTTGCATCCGATTACAACATCTGCATTATCATCAATCATCTTGCGAAGGTAACTCTCTAGCTGTGAAGGATTAAGTTCAAGGTCCGCATCAAGAAATGCAATATATTTTCCTTCTGACTCTGTTACGCCTGATATTATAGCCGTACCTTTACCCCTGTTTTTATCAGATGACACCATTCTTACCCTGCCATCTTCTTTCATGGCACGCTTTATTTCCTCTTTGGTCGCATCAGTGCTGCCATCATTTACCGCAACTATCTCAAAATCTTTTACAAATCCAGAAATAACAGAAATAGTTGTTTTAATACTACTGTATATGAGTTTTTCCTCATTATACGCCGGCATTACAACTGATAATTTTCCATCAAGATTAACCATAACCCCTCCAATAACGAAAAAAAACAGCAAAGTGTAAATCTATCCACTTTGCTGTCATATGTTTATGCCGGCAACGGGAATCGAACCCGTATGGGAGTATAAGTCCCGCAGGATTTTAAGTCCTGTGCGTCTGCCAGTTCCGCCACACCGGCACATATGGGACCTACAGGGCTCGAACCTGTGACCCTCTGCTTGTAAGGCAGATGCTCT
>OOAQ01001586.1_pt1 | contig 15412 bp, 8 predicted proteins | sample 1671051 | NCBI WGS metagenome assembly OOAQ01 (sample SAMN06348117, study PRJEB24527) | human gut metagenome | biome: human gut; feature: ankylosing spondylitis patient; material: feces | host: Homo sapiens | place: China | collected 2015-10
GACTGTGAAAGGCACGAGCATTGGGACTATCACAGACTTTGACGGTAACTTTACGATCGTCGCCCCAAGCAAAAAATCCGTATTGAACATCTCCTTTATCGGGTACGTAACCCAGGAAATCGTGGTCGGAGACAGAACAACCATCAATGTTTCTTTAAAGGAAGACTCGCAGAACCTCGGTGAAGTGGAAGTTGTAGCTATCGCATACGGTAATCAGGACAAGCGCATGCTTACCAGTGCCGTCTCCTCCATTGACAACAAAGAGCTGATCAAATCTCCGGCAACAAGTATCACGAACCTCCTCGCAGGAGCACTGCCGGGTGTATCTTCCGTACAGACTACCGGACAGCCTGGCAAGGATGCCGCTGCCATCTATGTACGCGGTGTCGGTTCATTAAACGATTCACAATCCAAGCCACTGGTCTTGGTAGACGGAATAGAACGTGAGTTTTCACAAATCGACCCGAACGAAATCGAAAGTATTTCCGTATTGAAAGACGCCTCTTCCACCGCTGTATTCGGAGTAAGAGGTGCTAATGGCGTAGTGCTGATCACCACCCGAAGAGGTAAAGCAGGCAAAACGCAGATTTCAGCCAGCACCAAACTGGGTCTGCAACAGCCCATCTCACTGGTAGAACAGACCGGAAGTTACGAGTTCGCACGCTTCTGGAACATGAAGCAGGAGATGGACCACGTAACGAATCCTAAGTTATACTTCACTCCGGAACAGGTAGAAGCCTATCGCACCGGCTCAGACCCGATCATGTATCCCAGTATGGACTGGAAGAAGTATATCTTTAATAATGTTTATCTTCAAAGCCAGAACAACCTCAACATTTCCGGTGGTAGCGAAAATGTACGATACTTTATCTCAGTAGGTTATACTTATCAGAACGGACTTCTGAAAGAACTTCCCGGACAGATGTACGACAACAACTATCGTTACAACCGCTATAACTACCGTGCCAATATCGATGCCAATCTGACCAAGACTACTTCGATGAAACTCGGTGTCGGTGGTGTTTTAGGTAAGATACAGGAACCGCGCAGCGTCGTTTCGGGTACAGGAGAAGACCAAAACCCCTGGGTAATCGCACAAATCTGGTCACATCCGTTTGCCGGACCGGGATTTATCAACGGAGTGCGTACACTGGTTCCCAAAGACATGGTTCCCTTGGGAGAGGTAATGCGTGACGGTATGTTCGTTTTCTACGGACAAGGGTACAATCAGACGTATGACACTACATTGAATCTGGATTTGGACATCACACAGAAACTGGACTTTATCACTCCGGGACTGAGTGTTTCCGTAAAAGGTGCTTACGACAATAAGTTCAAACTGGAAAAAGTACGTACGGGAGGCGCCATCGAAGCGCAGACTGTGTACTACAAATCATACTTTGACACCAACGGTACGATGTCACAGACCGATCCCGACTACGATAAATCACTTATCTATGTACCCAGCGGCAGCGATACTCCGCTCACTTACTCGGAAAGCAGCGGACGCGGACAGAACTGGTATCTGGAAGGACGTATCAACTATGACCGTACATTCGGCGACCACAGAATATCCGGTCTGTTCCTTTACAATCAGTCGCGTAACTATTATCCGGACAGCTACACTTATCTGCCCCGTAACTACGTAGGATTGGTAGGACGTGCTACTTATGCCTATCAAAGTAAATATCTGCTCGACGTAAACGTCGGCTACAACGGTTCGGAGAACTTTGCTCCGGGCAGCACACGTTTCGGTGTATTCCCTTCCTTCTCTGCCGGATGGATCGCAACTGCCGAGAAGTTTATGGAAAACCAAAAAATCGTAGACTACCTAAAACTCAGAGCATCCTGGGGACGTGTAGGTAACGACAAGGGAGTAGACTCACGCTTTATGTACATGCCTGCCGTATGGGGATCATCGGGCAGTTACAGCTTCGGTGTGGACAATCCGATTTCCCAATCGGCAGCAGCCATCTCACGTATGGGTAACCCGGCAGTAACCTGGGAAACAGCCGACAAGCAGAACTACGGTATTGATCTTAAGTTCTTCAACAGCCGCCTGTCCGCTACCTTCGACTACTTTATCGAACACCGCACAGGTATTCTGATCTCTCCGGAATCGACCCCAAGCATCATCGCAACTGCACTGCCTAACCTGAACATTGGTAAGGTAGACAACCACGGTTACGAAGTTTCTCTCGGCTGGCGCGATAAGATCGGAAAGGATTTCACCTATAATGTGGATGCCAACGTCTCTTTCGCACGCAACAAAATCCTCTATATGGACGAAGTGCCCAAGCAATTCTCTTATATGAACCAGACCGGTGGCTCTACCGGACGCCAGACCGGAGTATACAACTACATCCGTCTCTATCAGTACAGCGACTTCATCACCGGAGCCGACGGCGAACTGACCTTAAAGCCGGAACTGCCTCAGCCTTATCAGAAGGTATATCCGGGTGACGCCATGTACGCCGACCTCAACGGAGACCACATCGTGGACGGTAATGACAAGAGCGTAGCAGGTTATGCTACCCGTCCGGAATACGTTTTCGGTATGAACATGGGATTCGACTGGAAAGGATTCAACTTCACCATGCAATGGGTGGGTTCCAAGAACGTTAACAGAATGTATGACATCGAATACCGTATCCCTTATACGAATGCCGGAAAGCGTGGTTTGCTGACTTACTTCTACGACGGTTGCTGGACTCCGGAAAACCAACTGGGAGCTGTTTATCCACGTCCGTCAGAAGAATCGGAAAGCTGGAACTCCGAACCCTCTACCCTCTGGTTGGTGGATGCTTCCTATCTCCGCTTGAAGAGCCTGAGCTTCGGTTATACCATCACCGGAAAGAAATTCCTGAAGAAACTGGGCCTCAGCTCACTCGGATTAAACTTCAGCGGCTACAACCTGCTGACCTTCTCACCGCTTAAATATCTTGATCCGGAAAGTGATCCTAACCGATTCGGAGATTATCCGCTGATCAAAGTATATAGCTTCGGTTTAAATCTTAACTTCTAAAAAACGACTGTATGAATAGAATAATAAAAGGACTCGGAATAGCATTGGGTTGCGTACTGATAGCCTCCTCCTGTTCTGAAATCAGCTTCGGGGATAAATTTCTGGGCGACCAGCCTGAGAGTTCCGGAGCGACTACCGAAGAAATGTTCTCTTCGAAAATAAATGCCGAAAAGGTGCTGACCAAAGCATATACCGGATTACCTTATGGGCTACCGACCGGCTCTGACTACAAATTGGGTGTGAACATACTTGAATCAATCACAGACTTATGTTACAGTTTCCGTGACAATATCAGTGATGGGCCTGTCAAGCTCTATTACAACGGAGCACTCAGCGCCAACAATGTTCCCAAAAATTCCGCTTACCGTTATGGAAGCAAATCCGACTGGACTACAATCCGTTATGCCTGGTTGTACATTGAGAACGTAGAAAAAGTGCCCGACATGACAGCCAGCGAGAAAAGCGAGCGGATCGCGGAAGCCAAAGTTTTGATCTCCCTCTGCTATTTCGAAATGCTGAGATATGTAGGCGGTGTGACATGGCTGGACCACTATGTAGACGTAAACGAGACAATGAATTTCCCCCGTATCACTTTTGCCGAAACGGTAGAGAAGATCGTAGGATTGCTCAACGAAGCCATCAACTCCAATCTGGCCTGGAAAGCCGAGAAAGCAGATGACGGACGTATGACCCTGGCAGGAGCGATGGCATTAAAGTTCAAGGTATTGCAATGGGCAGCCAGTCCGACTTTCAACTCAAACACCAAATGGCATCCGGAAGCAGACGAATATACCTGCTACGGAAATTACAGTGACCAGCATTGGAAAGATGCCGCCGAAGCAGGCGCAGCCTTTTTCACAGAATTACAAAAACGGCACGAATACGAACTGATTCAACCTACGGAAGAGACGCACCGGGCAAGACGTCTGGCCTATCGTCAGGCCTACTACAACCGCGGCGGAACAGAAATATTAATCTCTACCCGTCAAGGATATGGCTCCGATGTTCACAGCAGCTTTATCGGCCAACGTTATTACAGCGGCCCTACATTGAACTATGTAGATATGTTTCCGTGGGAAGACGGAACTGATTTTCCGGCAAATTTCGACTGGAAGTCACCCTCCAAGCAACCGTTCTTTACAAAAGGCGAAATGGTGCCCACCCGCGACCCACGTCTGTATGAAAATGTAGCTTGTCCCGGAGACACCTACTGCAACGGAACAACAGCTCCTGTTTATATCAACCATGCCGACTACAAAGACGGTAGCGGATTCCTGATCATGAAGTACATCTTACAGGAAAACAACGATCGCGAAGGTCCGGTACAATGGTCACACACCCGTCTGGCGGAAATCATGCTGGGATATGCGGAAGTACTCAACGAAGTCAACGGACGCCCTACCGACGAGGCTTACAAAATGGTAAACGATGTACGAAAGAGAGTAGGTCTGCCGGAACTTTCCAAGACGATGAATCACGATCAGTTCCTCGAAGCAGTACTGAGAGAAAGAGCACTCGAATTAGGATTTGAAGAAGTACGCTGGTTCGACCTCGTTCGCAGAGACCGTCAGAGCGACTTCAAGAAGAAGTTGTACGGACTCAGAAGCAGAGGTAACGACCTGAACAATCCGACTGAGTTCACCTTCGAGAAGATCGAACTGGGAGACCATTACTGGGCTACCAACTGGGATACCAAGTGGTATCTGGCTCCGATTCCTCAGGAGGAAATCAACAAGCAATATGGAATGACCCAAAACCCGGGCTGGTAAATGACACGTTAACTAATATCGTTTGAACAATGAATAAAATAAATTATATATTAATCACTCTGCTCCTGGGAGGTTCGGTATCCCTGAATGCACAGACATCGAAAGCTGCTTCGGAAATGCAGCTGGCAGATACACTGAGCATCGGCTACCAGATGAACGTATCTTCCCGGACCAGCAGTTACTCTATCAACGGAGTCAATGCTTCCGCATTCGAAAAATCCCCGTACATAGATATCAGCAAAGCTTTGTATGGAAAAGTGGCAGGTCTGAATGTATATCAGGGTACAGGCTCGTCAGCCGATAACGTATCCACCCTCTCTATACACGGAAATGCCCCGCTAGTATTAATTGATGGTTTCCCACGTGATATCAGTGACATCACTTCGATGGAAATCGAATCATGCTACGTTCTGAAAGATGCGGCAGCCGCTGCTCTCTACGGTATGCGTGGTGCGAATGGAGTAGTACTGATTACGACTAAACGCGGAATAAGCAATGGTCTGAAGGTAAATGTGGACTATAATTTCGGTGTCAATACCCAATTCCGTTCTCCGGACTTCGCAGATGCCTATACGTATGCGAACGCCCTTAACACCGCATTAAGCGGAGACGGTCTGCCTGCACGCTACAATGCACAGGAACTGGATGCTTTCCGGACAGGAATCTATCCGTATGACTATCCGAATGTAGACTGGTGGAATGAAACGCTGAACAACACAGGATTGACCCACAACCTGAAAATGTCTTTCAGCGGAGGTAGTGACAAGTTCCGTTTTTACACGGTAGTTGACTATTACCGGGATCGCTCCATGTTGAAGAAAAACACGGAAGATACACGTTTCGACACTACACCTACAGACACACGTCTGACCGTACGTACCAATCTGGACGTAAAAGTGACGGAAAGCACATTGCTGAAAGCCGGCATTGTAGGCAGACTGAAAGAATTCAGAGGTACCCGCTATGGACGCAGCGCTATTTTCAACAAAATCTATGGCATTCCATCCGCTGCATTCCCCATTCGTTATGAGAATGGCATTTATGGAGGTAGTTCTGTGTACGGAACCGGTAATCCGGTAGCTCTGTTGAAAGACTACGGACACATCCGTAACGTATACGGAACACTACTCGCCGACCTAAGCATCCGTCAGGATTTAAGTGCGTTGACCAAAGGGCTGGCAGCCGAAGCATCCGTCTCTTTCGATAATATCGGAGGAATGAATGAAACCACCAATAAAGAGTATCGTTACATGAACAGCAATGCAAGTATCACCAGCGATGGTACACTGGTGACAACTCCTGCCATTTATGGTACAGACTCCGAAACACTGGGACATACACAGCCTTTCGAAAGGCTGATGCTACGCAGCGATTTCCAGGCAAAGGTGGATTATAACCGCACTTTTGGCAAACATCAGGTGGGAGGAGCATTGATTTATGATATGCAGTCTGTTGTCAAAAACGGCAGAAACAACTCTCAGAAGAATCAGTCTGTGCTGGTGAACGCCACATATACTTACGACAACCGTTACAGCCTCAATGCCGTATTTAACCGTTCGGGATCAGCTTACCTGCCCGACGGAGACAAATACTCGAACTATCCTGCCGTTTCCGCTGCATGGATCGTTTCCAACGAAGCATTTATGGAAAAGGTGACACCGATCAATCTCTTTAAGATTCGCGCCTCTTACGGTCTGTCCGGATGGGACGGCAATCTGAGCCACGAACTATGGCGTCAGTCTTATGGCAGCGGCGGTGCCGGTTATAACTTCGGAGTGAATGCCGGAGGACAGTCCGGTGGCAGTGAAGGCGATCTGCCGGTTATCGGCCTGGTAGCGGAAAAATCACAGAAAGCGACTTTCGGATTTGATCTCGCTGCTTTTGATAATCGTTTGAATGCAACAGTAGAAGGTTTCTACGAAAAACGTTCGGATATACTTGTGTCAGGTGCCAATTCTACTTCCGGTATTATCGGTATCACAGTAGGTCAGGTGAACGAAGGAATCTATAAATACAAAGGAGTGGATGCTTCTTTGAGTTGGAATGATAAGATCGGTGATTTCCATTATGGTATTGGTGCTAGCATGTCATATCTGAATACAGAGGTAGTCAATGTAAACCAGGCATATCAAGAATACGACTACTTGTATACCAAGGGCAACCGTATCGGACAGATGTACGGCCTGGAAGCTATCGGCTTCTTCAACAGCCAGCAGGAAATCAACAACAGTCCGCAACAAACCTTCTCGGACGTAGCTCCCGGTGACGTGAAATACAAAGATCAGAACGGTGACAACCGCATCGACGAGAAAGACATTGTGAAAATGTTCGGTTCATCTGTTCCACGCTTCTATTTCGGATTCAATCTGAACTTCTCATACAAGAGACTGGAGCTTTCCGCTGATTTCCAGGGAATGACCGGAGTCACTGTTTCATTGCTCAACAGTCCGCTTTATAGTCCACTTGTAAGCAATGGCAACATTTCAAATACATTCCTGAATGAAGAAATAAGCTGGACACCGGAGAATAAGACCAATGCAACCATGCCGAGACTGACTACTCAAGAAAACTTGAATAACTATCGCGCCAACTCACTGTGGTACCGTGACGGTTCATTCCTGAAACTGCGTAACCTATTGGTAGCTTATACTTTCCCGAAATCGCAGACTCGCTTTGCCGACCTGAAAGTATTCGTACAAGGCACCAATCTGTTCTCATTAGACAATATCCATTTTGCCGATCCGGAACAACTTGGCATCGCTTATCCGTCGACAAGAAGTTATTGGGCAGGTATCAAACTTAATTTTTAATGCAAAGTAACAAATGAACATTATGAGAACCAAATACATACTCTTAACCATTTTGTCTTCGTTGGTCTTTGCTTCGTGCAACTACCTTGACTTTGATGAAACGAACAACCTGAAGACAAAAGAAGACATGTACAAGTATTTCGGTACAAGCAAATCAATGCTTACCCACGTATACTCATACATGCCACAAGGCTACCAACTGTTTGCGACCTCCGGCGGAATTTTCACCGAAGACAGATATTCCATGCGCGACTGTGCCAGTGATGACGGCGAATTCGGAGCCTATGCAGATAATATCCAGAATACCAATAACGGTAACTGGTCGCCTATTAAAACTTATGACGATTCATGGACCCTGTATCGCGGTATACGTGCTGCCAACAGCTTTATAGCAGAGATTGCCCAAGTGGACTTCACACGCTACGAGCACGACGGACAATATACAAACTGGATGAAGCAGCTGAAATATTTCCCTTACGAAGCCAGAGTGCTGCGGGCACACTACTTCTTTGAACTGGCACGCCGCTACGGTGACATCGCCATGCCATTGGAAGTACTGACTGAAGAGGAAGCCAATACAATCGGCAAGACACCATTCAGCGAAGTTATCAGCTTCATTGTCAGTGAATGCGACGACGCTGCCAATAACTTGCCGGACAGCTATGTAAACGAACCGGGAGCAGAAATCGGCAGAGTGACCAAAGGCTTTGCAATGGCAGTAAAGTCAAAAGCACTGCTATATGCTGCCAGTAAGCTACATAATCCTTCTATGGATACCGAATTGTGGAAAAAGTCTGCCAAAGCAGCAATAGATATTATCAACACAGGGCTTTACTCTCTCGACCCCCAGGAGAGTGCCAACAACCTCGACTCAAAAGAAGTTGTACTGATGAGGATCAATGGTGATGACTCGGACTTCGAAATGTTTAATCTCCCGCTTCGCATGACTGCGGGAACACGCACTTCCAGTCTTATCCCATACAGCAATTACCCATCACAAAACCTTGTGGACGCATTCGAGACAGTCAACGGTTACAAAGTAACCCTAGAAAACACAGGATGGGTTTGCGAAGACCCTGCATTTGACCCGCAATCACCTTATGAGAATCGTGACAAACGTTTCTACCGCGCTATTCTTGCCAACGGAATGTCGTTTAAAGACTACACCATTGAAACCTTCAAAGGTGGCGCCGACGACGGAATCGTATCACAAGGCGGTTCACCGACAGGATACTTCCTGCGCAAGTACATTCAGGAAGCTACCAGCTTTGAACCGGGTAAAGAAGCTGTCAGCAAGCATCATTGGGTGATTTACCGCTATGCGGAAACATTACTAACGTATGCGGAATCTATGGTCAACGCTTTCAATGATGTCAATTACACAGATGAGACTTATAAGTATTCTGCTCTGTGGGCTATCAATGAAGTGAGAAAGAATGCCGATATGCCGTTGATTCCTTCCATGGGAAAAGATGAATTCATGGAACGCCTGTACAATGAATGGCGTGTAGAGTTTGCTTTCGAAGATCATCGTTTCTGGGATGTACGGAGATGGAAGATTGCCGATACTACCCAGCGGGAACTATACGGAGTAAAGATCGAGAAGCAGGCGGACGGTACGTTCAACTTCTACAAGAACCTTTACGAAACCCGTAACTGGAGAGATTGCATGTATCTGTATCCGATCCCTCAAAGCGAACTATACAAGAATACAAACTTAAATCCTCAAAACACAGGATGGTAATTAATTGTCTAATCTAATATTTAAAAGATATATGAAAAAGTTATATAGCAACACGTTAATGCAACTGATTCTTGCACTGTGCACATTCAGTTTTGTAGCATGCCAGGAGTTCGACATCGACTCACAGCCGGAAGGTCCTCTCAATATCCAGATAGATGCTCTGGAGTCTTATACTGCTTTGGCAACTTCTCCAAGCAATGTAGTGTTCAACATCAGCTCCAACACTCCCTGGACGATTGAAAGCGACCAGCAGTGGTGCAAGCCGACTCCTTCGATGAGTGCAGCCAGCTCACTTGTGTCGGAGATTGTGGTGACAATGGAAAACAATACAGGAAAGAAAGCACGTACAGCCAAACTGACTATCAAGGCAGAAGGCGTTGAAGGCACCAAGGTAGTTACTATCGAGCAGGCTTCGAAAGAAGATTTAGTAGTAATTCCTTACGACCAGATTGTGCCGACAGTAGGTGGAACCATCTCTTTCAATATTGTGTCAAACAAGCCATTCCAAATAATTCCTTCCACACAGTTTGTAGAACAAATCTCTCCGGCTTCGGGCGATGGTAATGAAGATGGCAACAAAATTCCCATAACCATCACAATACCAGAAAATACAGGAGGTGTAAGAACAGCTGAAATCACTGTCAAGACAGAGTTTCAGGAGAAATCATTCACCATTACACAAGACGGTATCATCATCGAGCCCAAGAATGAAGAAGAAAAAACCAACCAACTGAATGGCATGGGCGGAGAGAAAAACATCGAAATCAACTCCAGCGTAGAGTGGAAAGTAGAGGTTCCTGCCGAATTTAAGGAATGGCTAAGTGCCGAAGCTGATGGTAATAATCTGACGCTTAAAGCAGGATACAACAATTTGTTTATTACAAGAGTGGGACATGTGTTGCTTTATCCCAAGAGCAATGTTCCGGGATTTGAAGGTGTACCCGTTGAAGTGAGACAGCCTAGAAATATGTGGGCAGACGGAGCCGAAGATATTGACCCGGAAACAGGATATGCAACCATACGAAGCAATGCGCAAAATAGATATGTGCCCAACTTCTCTTATGGAAAGGGGAAAATCGTTTGGAACTTTGAAAGCGTCAATATGCCTGCCGGAACGGATGGATTCCTTTACCTGAATGGTGACACATGGCACTGGAATGGTGCAGCAAACGGTGCAGGATACAAATCAGAATTTATCCGCAAGATTCAACAACAAAATCCAGTTTTAAACTTCACTACGACTGGACAGCTGAAGAATTTACGCTGGAAGAAAGCATGAACGACATCAAAACCATTGAGTTAGATACCAAAGTTGATCCGGAAGACGCGACAAAAGTAAACGTAACATTCTCTATCAACGGAAAAGTATACTATTCCGGTAAGAAACACAATGCCTTTGACTTGGATGGACATAAAGGCGTAATATTCTATTCCGGATTCAGCGGTCCATTCTCACCGGAATGTACCATCGTCTTTAAGTCGTTAGACTATGAAGTTTATGAATAAATGTGTAAACAATAACTTGAAGTGTTTATGAAATCTGATAAATTACATAAAATAGCCTTCTTAGGACTTTTCACACTACTGGCAGCAGTTCCTGTGTTGCAAAGCTGTGATGACGATGAGAAGCAAAAGGCTGTCGACCTGCGCTACCGTGTAGAAGACTCATATCTACTACCCGCCGACGGCACAACCGATGAACTGAGCGTCACTTTCCAGGTGAAATCAACCGATCCATGGGAAATATTCGGAGAAAACAAAGGTGACTGGTATGCCATTTCACCAGCCACGGGTGATAACCCGGAAAAGACATACGATGTAACCATCAAATGTGAGGAAAATACCAGCTTGGACGATCGTACTGAGGTCATTAACATCAAGAGCGATTATTGGACCGGTAAAAAATTCACACTGACTCAAAAAGGTACTGCCTACTTAGAGTACGAAGGAGTGGATATGATTGAAAAAAACGGAAATGTGCCCGAAGTGTTCAGTGTGCTTAGCAATCAAAAGTGGACAGCCAAGGTGACTGATGGAGAAGAGTGGCTTTCCATCAGTCAAGGAGCTTCCGGAATGGAAAACGGTACAGTGGAACTGAAAGCAACCCCCAATACCGGTGCCATGCGTTACGGAGTGGTAACTTTATATGACCGCAATGGTGACAAACAACAGGAAGTGAACATCACCCAAGATGGTGTACAGATTGAACCCGCACAGCCCGAAAACGGCAAGTGGTATGAAGTGGAAGCTGTGGGCGGAAAGCTGACTATTCACGTAGTAGCCAATTCACGCTGGGGAGTTACGAAAGAGATTCCGTCAGACGAAACATGGTATGAATTTGAGCAAACCGAATTTAATGGAAGTGCCGATTTGGTTATCAATGTAGCAGAATACAGCACTAGCTCTTCGGTACGCAACGGAACCATCATTCTCTCTTCCCTCAGTGATGAAGAAGGAATAGAACCGGTGACTACTACCATACGAATCAAACAAGCCAGTTCAGAATCATCAAGAACTACCGTGAACGAAGAAAACAGAGAGGTGAGCGGAGATTATTACTTTGGCAGCCAACTGATGCCTGGACGATATAATATCTACATCGGACCGTTCAACGGCAACATGAATATGTTCTTCATGATTAATGCCACTCCGTGGACCGAATTCCGTTGGCACGTGGCAGGCGGAAAGAGTGACCTCAGCACTACTCCATGGAGCCAGAAAGTATTTAGCGGTGCAGCCGGAACGGTGAAAACACTGGATACGAATGCTGACAATAAGTTGGGATGGAATATCCTGCAAGAAGAAAATGAAACCGGTACATGGATTAGGGTAGAATGGTACCTCAACGATGAGTTTATCATTTCCACTATCTCCGATGGTACCCAGGACTGGAAAGTACCAGGAAATATTCTTGTTGAGAAAGGTGGACAGATCATGGTGCGCTGCAACGATGGCACACTGCCGCTACGCAAATGGGAATACATCGAACCGCTGAAGTGGGGCGAATAGCCAACGTAACATTGACAAAGAAAAAGTACCTGCCTGTACAAACTGGCAGGTACTTTACTACCAACGTAAAATAATGAACGAACCAAAAAAGTTATGATGAAAAGAAAAATATTACTTATACTGAACATGGCAATCATCGGATTTTCCACTGCTGCCTGTTCGGATGATGAGACCAATTACATCACTCCGGAAAAGAAATATCCGCTCACTGCTTTTGCCGTAGCAGTAAATAATGTGTCAGCGAATACGACTTCCTATTATCATGGGAAGATAGACCAGACAACCCACAGAGTGGAAATCGGTACGATCGAGGATGCCAATACCATCACCGGCGTAGACTATACGCTAATGAGCGACGGAGCCACCATCTCACCGGACCCGGCAACATTTGTACACAACTGGAAAAAAGAACAGACAGTGACCGTCACCACCGAAGACAATCAAACAACGACCTATACTATCGTACTGACCAAGTTTGACGACACCATGAAGGACGTTCTCTTCATGGACGAGTTCGATGTAGACGGCAATCCGGACCCGACCAAATGGGTACTCTGCCAGAAAGCAGGCTCCGACTGGAACGACGAAATGTCCGAAAGTTATGACCAGGCTTACGTAAAAGACGGCAGACTTATACTGAAAGCCGAAAAAATAGGTGATGAATACAAAGCCGGCGGTATCGAAACGCAAGGTAAGTTTGACTTCACCTTCGGACGGGTGGAAGTAAAAGCCAAAATCACCAGTTACCCCAATGGCGCATTCCCCGCTATCTGGATGATGCCGAAGAAATATATCTATGACGGATGGCCGAATTGCGGAGAAATCGATATCATGGAACATGTGAAACAGGAATCCGCGATCCATCATACGATACATACTCACTACACGTATGATTTGAACATCAAAGATCCGTCCAACACCGCACAAGTAACTTGCAATTATCAGGACTGGAACATCTACGCTTTAGAATGGAGCGAAGACAAACTGACTTTCTTCGTCAATGGACAGGAGACTTTCTCTTATTCAAACCTGAAACTGGAGAATGAAGCAGAAATGAAGCAATGGCCGTTCACAAAAGATTCTTCATTCTATCTCATCCTGAACATGGGATTAGGAGGAGACAGACCGGGCTCATGGGCAGGTCCTATCGATGATGCCAACTTACCTGCCATCATGGAAATTGACTGGGTAAAAATAACCAAGTTAGATAAATAGGTTTTAAGGTAGGAGCCAAGGTTTTTAGGAACTTCTAAAGAAGGAGGAATGGAAGTATAGAGACTATTCAAAACTTTCATTCCTCTATTTGTTTTCGGGTATTAAATCTTTTTTACTTATTAAACATGAAACATTTATTATACGCATTATTAACGGCTGTAAGCATTTTATTCACTAGTTGCGGACCCTCTTCCAATACCAACACCCCACAGGAGCCCAATGTGCCTCAACCGCAGCCTCAGCCCCAACCGGAAGTCACCCAGAAAGTAGTTATCGGCTACCTTGCGCTTGACGACTGGGAGTTTGAAAATTTATTTCCTACGATAGAATGGAAATATCTGACGCATATCAATGCCAGCTTTGCAAGAGTAAAAGCAGACGGCACACTCAACATCGAGCCTGTCCGGAAGAGAATTGAAAGTGTACGTGAAACGGCTCACAAACATAATGTCAAGATTCTGATATCTTTAGCAAAGAACAGTCCGGGAGAATTCACTACCGCCATCAATGATCCGAAAGCCAGAAAAGAACTGATACAGCAGATTATTGCATTCACTAAAGAATATAAACTGGACGGCTTCGACATCGATTATGAGGAATATGACAACTGGGATAAGAATTTCCCCTCATTATTGGTTTTTGCCAGAGGTTTATACCTGGCAAAAGAGAAAAATATGCTGATGACCTGTGCCGTCAACAGCCGCTGGCTTAATTACGGAACCGAATGGGAGCAATACTTCGACTATATCAACCTGATGAGTTATGACCGGGGAGCATTTACCGACAAACCGGTCCAGCATGCTTCATACGATGACTTTGTGAAAGACCTCAAATACTGGAATGAACAATGTCGGGCATCCAAAAGTAAAATAGTGGGAGGACTTCCTTTTTATGGATATTCCTGGGAGGAAAGTCTGCAAGGCGCAGTGGATGCCGTTCGTGGAATCCGCTATAGCGGCATACTCAAACATCTTGGAAATGAAGCAGCGGACAAGGATAATATAGGCAAGACTTATTATAACGGCCGCCCTACTATAGCCAACAAATGTAAGTTCATCAAAGAAAACGACTATGCCGGCGTGATGATCTGGCAATTATTTCAAGATGCCCACAATGATAACTATGACTTAAAGCTCATAAACGTTGTAGGCAGAGAAATGATGGAATAGACGAGATATATCGCTTTCTCTTATGCAGAAGACCCTATCCTGTTGTGCTTTTCACCTATTGTTATCAGATTTTTAATAGGAGATCTTCATCGTTCCACTCGAGTGATCTGATCTCATCACTAGAGTGAACAGACCTGTTCACTCTAGTGGAACGATAAAGATGAAAGGTAGAAAAGATACAAATATAAGCAGGATATCATAGAAAAGACAGTCAGATAAAACACTAACAACCGCCCAATGACAAGGAATACAATATAGTTCAAAATACAATATCCGCATGGGTTCGGATAGAATTATCCCAGAATTTACATCTTAATCTGAATACCAGAGACAAAAAAGTTCAAAGTATGCTATGATATTAGCATATAATTGATAAATTTGCAAGCAAAATATCTTACTTTATAACACATAATCTAATATTACTATTATGACACAGCACTTCAGATATACGACATTGGTACTTCTTACAACATTATCTACCGTTTATGTCTCCGCACAGTCTCTGCGAAAATTAATGGAAATGCCTCCGCGCATTATTGAATCGAAATGGGAGCAAACTCCGGAAGGAGGAACAGAATTAAACTATTACAACGGAGACCTGTGCAGTTACTACCTTTTCCGCGAAAATGATCGTTCATACAATTTGAACCCCGGAAAGAACACGGTATTCA
>OOAQ01001590.1_pt1 | contig 15340 bp, 8 predicted proteins | sample 1671051 | NCBI WGS metagenome assembly OOAQ01 (sample SAMN06348117, study PRJEB24527) | human gut metagenome | biome: human gut; feature: ankylosing spondylitis patient; material: feces | host: Homo sapiens | place: China | collected 2015-10
GTCCTTTGCCTCTACATATCCACATGTCTCCTGGCTGCAGACAAGCTTATTCCCCTTTTCCACCATATAGCTTCCACATTTCGGGCATTTCTTTGCTGATGGTTTCTGCCAGGACATGAAATCACAATCCGGATTATCCTCACATCCGTAGTACTTACGTCCTTTTTTGGTTTTCTTAAGCACAATCTCTTTTCCACATTTCGGACATGCCACCCCGATCTTCTCAAAATATGGTTTGGTATTTTTGCATTCCGGAAATCCCGGACATGCAAGGAATCGTCCATGAGGACCATATTTGATCACCATATGTCTGCCACAGTTTTCGCAGATCACATCTGTCACTTCATCCTGAATATCAACCTTTTCAAGTTCTTCCTCTGCAGCATCTACATCCTTCTTCAGATCCGGATAGAAGTTGCTTACTACTGTCTTCCACTTTACAGTTCCTGCTGCCACACAGTCCAGAAGCCCTTCCATAGTCGCAGTGAAGTTTACATCTACAATACTCGGGAAAGCCTGTTTCATAATATTATTGACAACTTCCCCCAACTCTGTAACATACAGGTTCTTCTGTTCTTTTGCAACATAACGGCGGCTGATGATCGTTGTGATCGTCGGCGCATAGGTACTTGGACGTCCGATCCCCAGTTCTTCCATAGTCTTGACCAGAGATGCCTCTGTATAATGTGCAGGTGGCTGCGTGAAATGCTGTTCTGGTTTCAGTTCCTTAAGACTAAGCTTCATTCCTCTTTCAAGACTCTGATTCAGAACATTTCCTTTTTTCTGGTCCTCTTCATCTGTGTATACAGACATAAATCCGTCAAATATGATCTTGGAGGCAGAGACTGTAAAAATATACTGGTCTGCACCAATCTTTACAGATGTTGTTTCGTATTTTGCAGGAGCCATTCTGCTGGCCGCAAAACGTCTCCAGATAAGCTGATACAGTCTGAACTGATCTCTTGAAAGAGATTCCTTCAGTACAGCCGGTGTACGGCTGATGTCTGTAGGACGGATCGCTTCGTGAGCATCCTGGATCTTCTGTCCCTTTTTCACAGCTTTCTCAGACTTTGAAACATAATCCTCTCCGTACTGAGCAGTGATATATTCTCTTGCAGCAGCATCTGCTTCCTCCGAGATTCGGGTGGAATCTGTACGCAGATAAGAGATCACACCTACCGTTCCATTTCCTTTGATATCAATTCCTTCATACAGCTGCTGTGCCAGACGCATTGTCTTCTGTGTGGAAAAGTTTAAGGTCTTGGCTGCTTCCTGCTGTAAGGTACTTGTAGTAAAGGGAAGCGGTGCATTCTTGATCCTCTCGCCTTTCTTTACTTCATTGATCTCATATTCTTTATCTTTCAGAGAGGCCAGAAGTTTATCCATTTCCTCTTTGCTGTGGATATCCATCTTTTTATCTGTTCCATAGAACTTCGCCTGCAGCGGTTTCTTCTCACCCTTCACCTGAAAATCTCCCTCCAGGCTCCAGTATTCTTCCGGAATAAACGCATTGATCTCATCTTCTCTGTCACAGATGATACGAAGCGCAACAGACTGTACGCGCCCCGCACTTAAGCCTCTCTTGACTTTTGCCCAGAGAAGCGGGCTGATGGTATAACCTACCATACGGTCAAGCATACGTCTTGCCTGCTGTGCATCTACCAGATCCATATCCAGGTCTCTGGCCTGTTTGATTGATGATTTTACTGCTGTCTTGGTAATCTCGTTAAAGGTAATCCTGTGCATCTTCTTCGGATCTTCTTTTAATGCCTGCATCAGATGCCAGGAAATTGCCTCTCCCTCGCGGTCAGGGTCAGTTGCAAGATAAATCTTATCTGCTTTCTTTGCAGCCTTGCGAAGCTTTGCAAGCAGTTCTCCCTTTCCTCTGATCGTTATATATTTGGGTTCAAAATCATGCTCAACATCAATTCCGAACTGACTCTTCGGGAAATCACGAACATGTCCGTTAGAAGCTTCCACATCGTAATTCGCACCGAGAAATTTCTTTATTGTTTTCACTTTTGCAGGTGATTCTACTATCACCAGATATTTCGCCATGCTACCTCTCCTAGTCGTAATCTGTTATTCTTCACAGTGTCCCTGAACGGGCACATTGCCTGACAGCGATATTGTTACATATGAAAATCGCCCTGCGCCGCAGAAACGTGAAGCACAATAATCATAAATCGTCAACTGTCTTTTACATAATAATGTCTCCCGCTCTCTCTTATGAGCCCCCGCAGTGTCAGTTCCACAAGACAGTTGCTTACCTGTGCCGGGGAAAAGCCTGTTTTTCTCACAATGTAGTCGGGATTTTTTGGTCGTAAATCGAGACAACTATACACCATATTCAAATCTCTTGCAAGTCCCAAGTTGTTTTTTTCACCGTTTTGTGTTACTTTTTCCATCGAAATTCCAAGTTCTTCCAGCATAATTTCCGGACAGTATGCAATCCCTGCGCCGTCGTAGATCAGCTTATGGCAGCCTCTGCTGAGTTCATCTGTCACTGCCCCCGGAATCGCATAGACCATCTTTCCCTGTTCCAGTGCAAATCCCGCAGTGATCAGCGAACCGCTGTTTTCTTTTGCTTCCACTACCAGAACCGCGTCTGACAAAGCACTGATGATCCGGTTTCGCGCCGGGAAATGCCAGGAAACAGGTCCTGAACCCAGTGGACATTCACTGATGATCCCACCATTTTCCCATAAGATCCTCTCATAGAGTTTTCTGTTAGATTTCGGATAGCATACATCAACACCACTTCCAAGCACCGCAAATGTAGGCATCTTTCCTTCCAGTGCGCCTTTATGTCCTTCTGAATCAATGCCAAGTGCCATACCGCTGATAATCTGGACTCCAGCTACACTTAACGCTTTCGCATACCGGAATGCCTGCATCCTTCCATAAGGACTGCACATTCTGGCACCGATCACTGCCACCGTTCTTCTCTTAGGATCAGGAAGTCTGCCTTTTACATAAAGCTTTGCCGGCATGGAGGAATACTGCTTCATTATCTGAGGATATTCCGGATCTGATTTCTCAATACATCGTATCTGACCTGTACTGTATTCTTCTGTATGATTATTTTTCACATCAGTTCTTTCCATATAAAATACCTCACTGACCTTTATTTTATGACAGAATCTTTGTCAAATGCCCTGTACGAAAGTGCTTCTCCGATATGATGACCGGCAATCATTTCTTCCCCTTCCATATCCGCAATTGTTCTGGCTACCTTCAGGATCCTGTGATAGGATCTGGCACTGAATGCGATTTTTTCAAAGGCTCTTGCCAGAAGTCGGGATGCGCTGTCTGTAAGAGGGCAGAATTTATCGATCAGACTGCTCTTCAGCTGCCCGTTAAAATTTATTTTCTCATCTTTATACCGTTCTTCCTGGATCTTCTGTACTTTTTCCACTCTTTTCCTGATAGCAGCGGAGTTTTCTCCCTTTCTTCCACAGTGCAGCTGTGCAAAAGAAACCGGTGGTACCTCAGTACTGATATCAATTCTGTCCAGAAGAGGGCGACTGATTTTTCCCATATAATGTGTGATCTCGCCTGCTGTACAGGTGCATCTGTTTAAATCCGGATAATAGCCACAGGGACAGGGATTCATTGCAGCACATAACATAAAGTCCGCCGGAAAGCTGTAGGTTCCGCTTGCTCTGGCTATCTGAATCACTTTATCCTCCATAGGCTGTCGCAGAAGTTCCAGACTTGCCCTGGAAAATTCCGGCATTTCATCCAGAAAGAGTACGCCTTTATGCGCAAGAGTTATTTCGCCGGGTCTGGGGTTACGCCCGCCTCCGGCAATTGCCTGCGGAGTACTTGTATGATGGGGACTGCGAAATGGCCTCTCATCGATCAGAGGATGTTCTCTTGAGAGAAGTCCTGCAATACTGTAAATTCTGGTAAGCTCCAGCTTTTCTTCAAAGCCAAGCCCAGGCATGATCGTCGGCAGTCTTCTGGCAAGCATGGTTTTGCCTGTTCCCGGAGGTCCGATAAGAAGAAGATTGTGAAATCCGCTTACTGCAATCTCCGCCGCTCTTTTTGCCCCTTCCTGTCCTTCTATGTCCGAAAAATCCATTCCCATATCTGTATTTATAATAGAAGGAATTTCTTCCTGTATTTCCCTCGTCAGATACGGTTCCGGATTCTTAAGGCACTCGACCAGTTCCTGTAAATTTTTTACTCCTGCTACCGGTACATCTCTGATCAGTCTTCCTTCTTTCAGATTCTCATAGGGAACTACGCAAAAACGGCTGCCCAGACTTCTTGCGCACAGCACAATAGGCAGGATTCCGGAGATTCCATGGATTTCTCCGTCCAGACCGATCTCCCCTGCCATCATAACTCTGCTGACAACCTGTGGGCTGATCATCTCAAAAGCTGCCAGCACTGCTGCTGCCACCGGTACATCAAAACCGGCTCCCTCTTTCTTCATATCTGCGGGAGCAAAATTGACGGTAATTCTCTTTGGTGGAAACTGATAACCATTATTCTTGAGTGCTGTGCGTACCCGTTCCTGCGCTTCCTTTACCTGCGCAGAAGGAAATCCTACCATGATAAAGGAAGGAAGTCCGTTACTTACATCAGCTTCTACCTGCACAGGGCATACTTCCACCCCAAAAATTGCAGCTGATAATACACTTGCAAACAAATATAAACTCCTTTCTTCCGGCATAAATCTCCCCCGATATTTATGCTCACCAAAAAATATATAACAATTCGTTACTGTTCACTCCGTTCACAGTAACGTAGCCAAACAGCGGACGACTGAATAGTTACATCACTTAAATTGTATTGGAAATTATTTCAGAAATCAGATTTGAAAAAGATTATTTTTATAATAGACCATTTTGCTCTGTTTTGCAACCGTTCATTTTGTTCTGTTTTATACTTTTTTCAGTACATAATCTGCGAAGGCTTTTCACAGATCATGTTTGGGAGTACACTACAAAACAGAGAGGTGAACTATATGAAATTTCAGCGTATTCAGGATTTACGTACAGATGCTGACATGTCACAGAAACAGCTCAGCGAAATTCTTCACATCAGCCAGCGTTCCTACTCTCACTATGAGACAGGTTCACGCAATATCCCGGTTGAAATGCTTATCAGACTGGCAAATTATTACGATATAAGTGTTGATTATCTGGTAGGACGCACTGATAAAAAAGAGATGAATAAATAAGTAAAATCACTTTTTTTAATATAAAAGGATTCCTGTAACTGTTTATGTTACTGAATCCTTTTATATTTTTTGTATCTTTTATTCTTTTATCATAACAGTATCCACAGAAGGATGGACTTTTGCACCCTCCGCTTTTGTTTTTGTCTTAATATTCACATAAAGACGACCATTATCAAAGGTAAGATAACCCTTTGCTACATTTCCCAGCGAGTCTGTAAACGAGAATCTGGTTGCATTTCCTGCGACGGATTTCTTTACTTTTGCCTTGCAGGTGGCTGTCTTTTTCTTATTTGTCTGTGAATAAGTAAAGGTAACCGACTTCTGACTGAGTTTCTTAATTTTGATTTTAACCCTGCCGTTCTTACTGCGCCAGGTTCCCAGATAATCCTCCGGGTTAAAAACATAAGCCCGTTCCAGAACCGGTGTTGGCGTTACCGTAGGAATCGGTGTTGGGGTAGGTGTGGGCGTAGCTGCAGGTGTCGGTGTTACAGTGGGAACTCTTTCCAGTGCCGCGATCGCTTCTGCTTTTCTCTGCTCTCTGTCCACATTCTTTCTGTGTTGAAGCAGCAGAGTGCCTGCCAGCATAAGCAGGATAAACAGGATAATTACAATTATCAGAAGTTTTATAAGTCTTTTTTTCTTTTTATTCCGTTTCTGTTTCCCGTTGTTTGTTACCGACAAATCTGCATCTCCTCTTCTGTTTCTTGTTCGTTACTTATTCTTTTCCATCCCAGCAATAGGTACAGAGTTTACATGGTGAAATTCCAATGGAAGCTTTCAGATCATCAAGTCTGTGGAATTTCAGTGATGTGAAATTCAGCTCCTTACGGATTTCTTCCAGCATTTCTTTATAATTTGTTGAATTTGGATCTGCATAGTCTGCCAGGACTTTATCACTGACATTCTCTCCCTCGCGTTTGGCGATCACACGTCTTGTGATCAGATCCATCTCCGATTTAGAACGTGAGAAATTCAGATATTTGCATCCATAAAGTAAAGGCGGACACGCAGGACGGATATGTACTTCCTTTGCACCATTTCTGTAAAGAAATTCCGTTGTTTCTCTTAACTGTGTTCCACGTACAATAGAATCATCGATCATCAGAAGGCTCTTATCCTTGATCAGACGATGTACAGGAATCAGCTTCATTCTTGCGATAAGATTTCTCTGGCTCTGCTGTGTAGGCATAAATGATCTTGGCCAGGTTGGTGTATATTTGATAAACGGACGGGCAAAAGGCACACCGGACTGGTTCGCATATCCGATCGCATGGGCAATACCGGAATCCGGAACACCGGCTACAATATCGGGATTTACTTCTCCCCTGTCTCTCCTGGCCAGCATATCACCGCAATGATAACGCATTTCTTCTACATTCACACCCTCATATGCCGAAGTAGGATATCCGTAATATACCCAGAGGAAAGAACAGATTCGCATCTCTTCCCCTGGTTTTTGCAGGGTTTCCACACCGTCCGGAGTCACTGCAACAATTTCTCCGGGGCCCAGTTCTTTCAGGTCTTCATATCCAAGATTCAGGTATGCAAAGCTTTCAAAAGACACACAACAAGCATCTTCTTTCTTTCCCACGATCAGTGGAGTCCTTCCCAGACGGTCACGTGCTGCCAGAATCCCCTTTGGTGTCAGGATCAGCATGGTCATGGAACCTTCTATCACTTCCTGCGCATAACGGATTCCCTCAATCATGTTGTCTTTCTGATTGATCAGTGCAGCTACCATTTCTGTGGGATTTACGCTTCCTCCACTCATTTCCAGAAAATGAGTGCATCCGTTTTTAAAACAGTTGGCAATCAGTTCATCCATGTTATTGATCTTTCCAACTGTGGTAATTGCAAAGTTGCCAAGATGAGAGCGCACCAGAAGAGGCTGAGGTTCATTATCTGAAATACATCCGATTCCCAGATTTCCCTCCATCTCACCAATGTCACCATCAAATTTGGTCCTGAACGGCGCATTTTCAATGTTATGAATCACGCGGTCAAAACCACGTTTCTTATCATACACTGCCATTCCGCCTCTGCGTGTTCCCAGATGGGAATGATAATCAATTCCGAAGAAAAGGTCCAGAATGCAACTGGACTTTGATGCTACTCCAAAAATTCCACCCATTATCGTATTCTCCTTTTGTTCATCATCTTCAGGCAACTTTTATCATAATCCTCTTCGATAATCCATTTAAAAAGATTACTATAGCCCGTTTCATAACGTTTTCCTTCACTATAACAGTTCTTATCCTGCCAAATTGCTGTAAAAACAGTTATATCACACAACACTCCCATTATATAGAATGAAAATTTAGAAGTAAAGAGTTTTAATCTTATTTCTTTTCCTTGATGATACCTGTTCTGTATGCATCCAGCAGCTGGATCAATTCCTGTATTCTCTCTTTCAGCGCATGACCTGTATCTGTATCACCCACAAGCTGGCGTCTGGACATGTAGCTGACTGCCACGCGGTTCGATACAATATCAGTCTCTCTTGCCACAGCATCTGCTTTGGACGTAAACGGTTCATGAGCAGTAAGATTCAGTCCATAGGAATTATAGATCAGCGTATATCCGGCAATTCCCGTTACTTTCTGATATGGCTTGGAAAAACCACCGTCAATCACGATAACCTTTCCATCACATTTTACAGGACTTTCTCCTTCACTCTGGTGTACCGGAACATGGCCATTGATGATATGCCCTTTTTCCGGATCCAGACCAAATTCACGAAGCATATTATCTACCACTTCTTCATTCTCCCAGAGGCGGTAATAAGCATTCTTCTTCTCTTCATGTGTAGAAGGATCCTCTATGAAATATCTTTCAAAAGTACTCATCTTGCTCTTGCCAAACAATGGTGAATTCGGAGCTGCCCAGATATACCACATAATATCTCTGCCCTTCTTCTGTTCTTCTTTTCCTACAGAATAGAATGCTCTGCGCACATAGGTTTCCAGTACATCGTACAGTTCTTTTCCCTTGTAGCTTTTTCCATAAATCTGTACTTCCCGGAATGTTCCGTCTTCATTCAGAGGAATGCTTCCGTGAAACAGAAGATTTCCGTTATATACTGTATAAAGCCCGCCTTTGTCAAGTAGGAGACGGATGTGGTTTTGCAGTTTTTCACAGTTTCTGAATGCAGAGGACAGTTTGTCCATAACTTCTTTTTCTCCGGCTGTAAGTTCGTATGGATGTTTCCAGTCAATAGTCGGAAAATTATTGTCGCGAAGCGGATATTCTTTTCCGTCAGGCAGTGTGATCGTCCCTTTTTCCGGATTGATCCGATGAAGAAGTGCTCTGTCTTCCATCTGGAATTCTTTATGCTTTCGCACCAGTTTTCCTTCTAATTTAAACTGGATCACTGCAATCGCTTTGTGCATTTTTTTGCCGAGTTCTTCTTCCAGAACATTGTAATTTGAAGCGCCTTTCATGGCAAAAATATCACATGGATCATCCTTATATGCTTCCATGACAAAGGTTGCAAGTGGCAGCATATTGATACCGTATCCATCTTCCAGAATATCCAGATTTCCATAACGGATGCTGTTTCTCACTACCGTTGCAATACATGCTTTCTGACCTGCTGCCGCACCCATCCAGACTACATCATGGTTACCCCACTGGATGTCCAGTGAATGGTACTGCATCAGACGGTCCATGATAAAATGTGGTGCCGGGCCTCTGTCGTAAATATCCCCCAGGATATGCAGGTGATCTACGACAAGACGCTGAATCAGTTCTGCAAGTGCAATGATAAAGTTCTCTGCACTGCCGATTTCAATAATGGTATTTACAATGGCATCATAATAAGCTTCTTTATCCAGGACCTCCGCTTTCTCTGTGATCAGCTCTTCGATCACATATGCATAGTCTGCCGGAAGCGCTTTTCTTACTTTTGATCTGGTATATTTGGAAGCTGTTGTCTTACATATTTCAATCAGACGATACAGAGTAATCTTGTACCAGTTTTCCATATCATCCTCTGTTTCCTTTACCAGATCCATCTTCTCTCTTGGATAATAAATCAGTGTCGCCAGAGAACGTTTGTCATTATTTTCTTTCGCACTGCACCGGAACCGTTTCGCAATACATGGGAAAATGCCTGATACTCTCCATGAAGATCGGACATAAAGTGTTCCGTTCCCTTTGGAAGGTTCAGAATCGACTGGAGATTAATAATCTCCGTAGATGCTTTTCCAATTGTAGGATAAATTTCTGCAAGTCTCTGTAAATATCTAAGCTCCTCTTTCTTCATATCCATCTCCTTATATCTTCTATCTCATCCCGTAAAATCAAACAGTGACATCTGGTTCGACTGCGGAATATCTCCAAATAATTTCAGATCATCCATCAGATCAATAACTGTCTTGCTGACTTTAGTTCTGTCGCGGAAGTCGTCTTTTGACAGGAATTTGCCTTGTTTTGCGGCATCTACAACGGCATCTGCGGCCTTATCTCCGAGTCCGTCAATGGTCGCAAGTGATGGCATCAGTTTTCCGTCCACAATCTGGAATCGCTGCGCTTTTGCAGTGTAAAGATCGATTGGAACGAACTCAAAACCTCTTGCATACATCTCCTGCACGATCTTCATATCTTTCATCGTATCCTGCTCTTTTTTCGTCAGGGTATCACTGCGTCGCTTATAATCTTTCATATAATAATCCAGCTTCTCTCTCCCCTGACACATGATCTCATAAGAGAATGCGTCCGCACGGATACTGAAGTAAGCTGCATAATATGCCAGCGGATAATTGATCTTGCAGTATGCAATCCGGTATGCCATCATAACATAAGCTGCGGCATGAGCTTTCGGGAACATATAACTGATCTTTTTGCACGACCAGATATACCAGTCCGGCACATTCTGTGCCTTCATCGCCTCTTCCCACTCCGGTTTCAGTCCTTTTCCCTTTCGCACACTTTCCATGATCGTAAATGCGAGAGCACTTTCCACGCCCTGATTAATCAGGTAGATCATGATATCATCACGGGTACAGATTGCGGTAGAAATCGTTGCCGTCCCTGATTTGACAAGCTCCTGTGCATTTCCAAGCCATACATTTGTCCCGTGGGACAGACCGGAAATACGGATCAGGTCTGACAGGGTCTGAGGCTTGGTATCCTGCACCATCTGGATAACGAAATCTGTACCAAACTCCGGGATTCCCAGACTTCCGATCTTACATCCGTCGATATCCTCCGGTTTAATTCCCAGTACTTCTGTTCCGTGGAACAGCTCGATCACCCGCTTATTGTCCAGGGGGATCTCTGTCGCAATGAACGGATGCTCTGCATTGTACTCATTCGGCATGGCATCCGAGGTGATATAATCTTCCAGCGTTCGGATCATGGTCGGATCATCATGTCCGAGAATATCGAGCTTTAAAAGGTTATGGTCAATGGAATGATAATCAAAATGGGTCGTTGTGATCCCGCACTCCATATCATTGGCAGGATGCTGCACCGGTGTAAACTCATTGATACTGTGACCATGCGGAAGTACAACGATTCCTCCCGGATGCTGCCCGGTACTTCTGCGGATTCCGGTACACCCTTCCGTCACACGCTCAATCTCACATCTTCTTTTCCTCTGTCCACGCTCTTCATAATAATTTTTCACAAATCCGTAGGCAGTCTTGTCCGCCAGTGTTCCGATCGTTCCGGCTTTGAACGTATGTCCCTCACCAAACAATACTTCTGTATATTTATGAGCTTTTGCCTGATAATCTCCTGAAAAGTTCAGGTCGATATCCGGCTCTTTATCCCCCTTAAATCCAAGGAATGTCTCGAATGGGATGTCAAATCCCGCCTTGATCAGCTTCGCTCCGCACTTCGGACACATACGGTCAGGCATATCATATCCACAGCCTCCTGCAAAAGCACGTACTTCCTCGGAATCGAAATCACTGTAATGACATTTTTCACAATAATAATGTGGACTGAGTGGATTTACCTCCGTAATTCCTGACATCGTTGCTACAAACGAAGATCCTACTGATCCACGTGAACCAACCAGGTATCCATCCGCATTGGACTTCCATACCAGTTTCTGTGCAATGATATACATAACGGCATATCCGTTGGAAATAATGGAATTTAATTCCTTTTCCAGTCTGGAAGAAACCTGTACCGGCAGGTCTTCCCCGTACATCTCATGAGCTTTCCTGTAACAGATATCTCTCAGTTCCTGATCCGAATCCTGAATGACCGGCGGGCATTTGTTCGGATTGACCGGCGAGATCTTTTCTATCATTTTTGCGATCTTCTGCGGGTTGTCAATGACCACTTCTCTTGCCTTTGCAGATCCAAGATAGGCAAATTCTTCCAGCATCTCATCGGTTGTCCGCAGGAACAGCGGTGGCTGGGTATCCGCATCATCAAATCCTTTTCCCGCCATGATGATCCTTCGGTAGACTTCATCCTCCGGGTCAAGGAAATGCACATCACACGTAGCCACGACCGGCTTTTTGAACTGCTCACCCAGTTCTACGATCTTCCGGTTGATCTCCTGCAGATCCTCCTCTGAATTGACATTTTTCACCTTGCTGCTCTCGATCATAAACCGGTTATTACCGATCGGCTGGATCTCATAATAATCATAAAAGTCCGCAAGTTCCGCAATGGTTTCTGCCGGTCTTTCTTCCAGGATTGCCTTATACAGCTCACCTGCTTCACATGCACTTCCGATGACCAGCCCCTCCCGATGCTCATTGAGCAGACTTTTCGGGATTCTCGGCCGTCTTCCATAATAGGTCATATGAGATTCCGAAATAAGCTGGTACAGATTGTATCTTCCGATGTCATTTTTCGCAAGAATGATGATATGATGCGTTGCCATTTTGCGGATTGCATTCACATTCCGCTCTCCAAACCGGTTGATGCCCTTAAGATCTGTAATATGATCCTTCTTCAGCATCTCTACAAATTTCACAAAAATCTCCGCTGTCGCCCCTGCATCATCTACCGCACGGTGATGGTTTTCCAGGGAAATCCCCAGTGCCTTCGCCACCAGGTTCAGCTTATATTTTGACAGCGTCGGCAAAAGAACTCTCGCCATTGCCACCGTATCCACATAAGTAAATCTGTATTCTATCTCCTGATACCGGCAGTTCTGTTCAATAAATCCCACATCGAACGAAGCATTATGGGCAACCAGGACTCCATCCCCGACAAATTCCAGGAACTGTGGAAGTACATTCTCAATCGGATCCGCTTCCAGTACCATTTCATCCGTAATACTGGTCAGATTCGTGATCTCAAACGGGATCGGACGCTGCGGATTGACAAACGTACTGAACCGGTCCACGATCTCTCCGTTTACAACTTTCACTGCCCCGATCTCAATGATCTTATCCCGGATGGCACTAAAACCGGTCGTCTCAATGTCGAACACAATATACGTGTCATCCAGCGTCTGCGTTCCTGCATGAACCGCGATCTTGGTCAGGTCATCTACTACATAGCCTTCCACCCCGTAAAGTACCTTAAACGGATCGTCCTTGTCCAGTGTCTCAATATAGTGGTTGGCATCCGGGAATGCCTGTGCTACCCCGTGATCCGTGATCGCAATAGCAGGGTGTCCCCAGTCATGAGCCCTCTTTACGATATCTTTTACTTCTGAAACACCATCCATATCACTCATTTTGGTATGGCAGTGGAGTTCCACTCTCTTTAACGGGTTCAGATCCTCTCGTTTGACCGTGAAATCACCGATTTTTTTTATTCCGGTGACAGATCCGATCGTCAGTTCCCCGTCAAACTTATCAATGGTAGTGACTCCTTTGATCTTGACAAAACCGCCTTTTTTCAGACTTCCGAGAATTTCTGCCAGTTGCTCATTTTTAATGAACATTTTCACGCTGATCGTATCTGTAAAATCACTGACCGCAAAAATGATGATCGTCCGTTCATTCTTGATCTCACGGGTATCCAGACTGATGATCTTACCATGAAAGGTAATTTCTCCCATTTCTTCCACGACCTGATCCAGGCGGATCGGCTCATCTTCAAAATTCCTGCCATAGATGAGGTTCGGATCATCTCCCAGCTTCAGTGGGCGTACATAATCTTTCTTTTTAAATTCCTTCTTCTGAAATTCTTTTCTCCTGCCTGATGGTTCCTTTCCTGCAGCAGCTTTTTCTTTTCCACCTGCTGCCTTTTCACCCGGTTCGGCCTGCCTCTTCTTTGTATCTGATCCTATTTCCTGATTTTCCGCTGCCCTCTCAGGTTCTTCACCACGCTGCCTTGCACGACGTTCAAAGATCGCATTGATTTCCTGCTGAATCCGCTGCTCATCGTACTCTCTTGTGCCTTCCTGATCCGTCTCTTTATAAGCTACCAGTAATTTTGCATCTATGCGGAACCGTTCCCGCAGAACCCGTTCCACCAGTGTGACGATTTCTTCTTTCCGTCCTTCTGATACGATCGTGTCCAGCAGTTCCAGGTGGATCAGATTTCCCTCTTCAAACCGGAGATCTGCCCTTGCAAACATATTTGCAGCAAGTACACTGGTCTGCCGCAGCTCTTCGATCAGACTTTCCCTGTACTCCGTCAGAATCGCCTGTGGCGTATAAAGCTCCGACAGTTGAAACTCTTCCACGATTTCGATCTTTACTGCGGCTCTTCCAAATAACTGTTCCTTGATCCGCTGTTCCATCAGCCAGATCTGCTTCTTCTGTATCAGATGCCTGCAAAGGATATGTATATGCAGAAAATCACGACCTGAATTAGTCGTGATCTTCTTAACTTCTACATCCGAAAAGAGCATCTGCAGTTCGTCCCCGACTTTCAGCGTCGGAAATACATTAAAAAATACTTTTTCACTTTTTACCTGTTCCAATTCAACAACTCCTGTCGCAATGTATCGAGAAGTTCCTCTTCTTTTACTTTTTTAATGACCTGTCCCTTTTTAATCAGCAGTCCTTCGCCGATTCCACCGGCAATACCGATATCTGCCTCTTTCGCTTCTCCTGGACCGTTCACCACACATCCCATAACTGCAACTTTGATATCATCCAGTGGAATGTCTGCAACCATTTTCTCCACCTCATTTGCAAGGTGAATCAGATTGATCCTGGTTCTGCCACAGGTCGGACAGGAAACGACTTCGATTCCGCCTTTCCTGAGTCCCAGAGTCTTAAGAATCAGCTTTGCTGTACGGATCTCCTCCACCGGATCTCCTGTCAGAGACACACGGATCGTATTTCCGATCCCTTCATACAGGATAATTCCCAGTCCGACAGAAGATTTTACATTCCCTGAATATACGGTACCGGATTCTGTAATTCCGACATGAAGCGGATAAGGACATTGTTCCGCAATCAGTTCATGTGCTTTGACGCACATCAGAACATCTGAAGACTTGATACTGACCACCAGATCGTCATACCCCATCTCCTCGATCATATGCACTTTATCCAAAGCACTTTCTACAATTCCCTCTGCGGTGACTCCGCCATATTTTTCAATTAATGGCTTCTCCAGGGATCCGCTGTTCACCCCGACACGGATCGGCACACCGTATTCTTTTGCCTTGTCAACTACAGCCTTAACCCGTTCTTTTGTACCGATATTTCCAGGATTGATCCGGATCTTGTCGGCTCCGTTCTCAATGGCTGCGATTGCAAGCCGGTAATCAAAATGAATATCTGCAACCAGCGGAATATGGATCTGCTTTTTAATCTCTTTTAATGCTTCCGCTGCCTCCCTGGTCGGAACAGTACACCGGATGATCTCACATCCTGCTTTTTCCAGCCTGCGTATCTGCTCAACAGTACCCTTTACATCTTCGGTTCTTGTATTGGTCATAGACTGGATCGCAACCGGGTGATCTCCACCGATCACTACATCACCGATCCGAATCTCTTTTGTCTGATTTCTATACAATTTCTTCATCCTTTCAAAAGCTCCGTCCGGTCAGTCTTCTTCACGGACAAAGGTCTTCTGGCTTCCATATTCCATCTCTGTCAGTGTCAGGACCTGTTCATCCACACTGTATTCATATGTGCCTTCCATCACATCTGCGATATCTCTCAGATCCTGCTCTGTCAAATCCTTCGTTTCTTCTGCTGCTTTTTCAAGAGCATCCCATTCACCATATGGTGAAGCGGAAACTGCTTTGACATGATCCACATATTT
>OOAQ01001591.1_pt1 | contig 15320 bp, 9 predicted proteins | sample 1671051 | NCBI WGS metagenome assembly OOAQ01 (sample SAMN06348117, study PRJEB24527) | human gut metagenome | biome: human gut; feature: ankylosing spondylitis patient; material: feces | host: Homo sapiens | place: China | collected 2015-10
TATCTGCTCACATCTGGCATTGAGTCGCTCCTGTGCTTCTGTTAATGCTTTTTTTGCATTATTGATAAGGGTATCTTCCTGCATTTTCTTGATCTGGTCCTGCATACTGGTAAGTTCTTCTGTCATAGACACAATCTTTTTTTCCAGACCATCCACATAGGTGCATATCTCAAATACATCATTTGCCTGTTCTTTCATAGTATTCTTTTTTAATAAATCGAGAAGTTCTCTTATGATCTCCTCATTAGTAAGTGTCTTTTCTGCTTCCATCTGCTTTTCCTCCTTATAAACAGGGCAGCATATGCCGCCCCTTAGCCTTAATTATCGAAAGGGTGTATCCTTTTTATCCCTGTCGGGATTTCCGTGGTTCTGTTCGGCATTCTCCCTTGCTTTTTCGTTGCTCTTATCCTTTGCTTTCTCATATTCTGCAATAATCTCATTATAGAGCTTCTCCCTGAAATCCTTTGTGACCGGATAGCAGACATCCTGATAAATCGGTTTGCCGTGCTCGTCCACCTGCTTTGTTTTATAAGAAGGCATTGATACAAAGATTTTCTCTTTGCCCTGAAGGATGTTTACATTATTTACAATGAAGCTGTTTTCAAAGTAAATACGGGCAAGTCCCTTGATATTACTGCCTTCCCTTTCATAAGGTGTTACCGTCACGGAAAACTCCGGCATTTCCTGAGTTTTTCCCTGTGTCTGTGTTTCTGCTTTCTCCGGCTCCCTGATTTTTGCATAAGCCTCAAGGATATTAGTATAGAGTTCCTCACGAAACTCTGCCGTGATAGGATTGCATACATCCTTATAAATCACGCTGTTTTTCTCATCACGCTCATTTGAACGGTATCTTGGCATTGATACAAAAAGCTCTCCCTTTTCCTTATTTTCAAGGATTGCGATATTGGTAATCTTGAATGAATCACCAAATACCACGGTCGCAAAACCCTTGATATTGCTGCCATCTTTTGCTCTTACCTCGTTTACCTTAATTGAATACTTCATACGCTGTTCCTCTCTTTCTTATACTTCTGAATTATCATTGTTTTCTGGTATGATAAGCTCACACCAAAGCTGTTCTATCTGTTCACAAGACAATCTGCCATTTAACCAGTTGCCAAGTGTAACAACCATTCCGTCCTGCTCATAGTAGAGCCATTCCTGTGTTTCGATGTTTCCCTCATACACGATAGTCACATCAAAATCAGGCATAAATAATCCTGCCTCCGTATCCCAGATACAGGCAACTCCCTGTCTGAGTGTCAGATTCAGCCTTTCGACATACACAGACCAGCCGCTTACGACAATCTGAAAGTCATCATCAATCTCTGCAATATCATCCTGAGTGTCGATCAGCTCCTCCATTTCCGATACTGCTTCTTCTATCTCCCCCAGTCGGTATCTCTTATTCATCTGCCGCCTCCTTATATCTGCACCTGACAATAAAACGCATTGTTCCCTGTCCCGGCATTCAGCATTTCACTTCCGGTTTCTTCCATTACCGGGTATCTGATATCTATTCCCGGTATCTCAATAATGCCGATGATACTGCCTTCTTTAAGAATGGCTTTCTCCTCTTTACTAACGGTGGTTTGCTCTTTCTCAACCTCTGACCTTTCATCCTGCTTCTCCTCCAATGTCTGCTCAAATTCATTTATGAGCTGGTTCGTGTTTCTCTCTCCGGTTGTACACCAGAAAAAAGAGACTGCCATAATGGCAATCCCTGCTGTAATCAGTAGTCCTGCGACCACTTTCCTTATGCTCATAGAGTTTCACTCCTATCTTTTCCTGTTTCTGTCTGGCATATAGATTCCCTTATCCTCTGCAACAATACCCGCATTTTCTATTCTGTCCTCAGACTTTTCTTCGTCCGGTCCGCCAAGATCTGCATCCATAGCCTTTGCGTTCTCAAGGTCAAGCTGGGCATTTAATTCATACTGCCTTGCAAGTTTTTCTTCCAGTTCTGCACTATATGCAAACGGCTTATCATACTCCGCCTTTGAAGCCTCAAGGTCATTCTGGTACTGTTCAATCTTCTTTTCCAGAAAATCAACATTTTCATGAAGTCCGTTGAACAGGTTCTCCAGCTTTACCATACTTCCCACCGGACTTGTGGAAAGTTCTGCCTTGTATTCCGTCTTTCCACGAAGCACCATATAGTTGATACTGAGGAAATTCTTTTCCACCAAAAGCTCAAAGCCGTGGAACTTACCGACTGGAGTGGTTTCGCCTGTCTTACATTTGCTGATTGCTTCAAGCATTACGGTTCCACCATCCACTCGCTCTGTATAAGTTGCATTGCCTATGGTAATGGCAAAGTCCGGGTTATCAATCAATTCCTTATCCCTTGCCTTTATATCCTCCCTTACATTGGCAAGTTTTTCTGTCGCAGTTTTGATGAGTTTTGGATATTTGATCATAAAATTATCCTGCAATCCGTATCTCTGATTATCATACGACGCTTTTAAGAGCTTTAATCTCTGGACATCATTGTCAACCTCCATCTTTTCCCTGATTAAAGGGTTGCCTGTCGCAACCGCCTTAATCTCCGCATAAGAAAGTGTTGCCTCATCAATGTCCTCACAGCTTCGGCTCACTGCCTTGCTTGTCATAACCTGACTGATGAAACGCTGCTTGTTTTCCACAAGTGACCAGTTGTATGCATCAAAGGTTTGTTTTGTAACATATCGGTAGATTGCCACCTCATCGTTTTTATTTCCCTGTCGGATACCTCTGCCTTCCCTCTGTTCAATGGAAGAAGGCTTCCACGGGCAATCGACATGGTGCATTGCAACAAGGTGTGTCTGTACATTAACTCCGGTTCCGCACTTATCTGTCGAACCGATAAGGACTTTTTTCTTACCTGTCCTCATTTCCTTAAAGAGTGCATCCCTCTGTGCGTCTGTTTTTGCATCGTGAATAAATGCTATCTCCTCCGCAGGGATACCATATTGGATAAGTGACTCCTTCAGATAATCATAAATCGTAAAGTCCTTGTCCGGTCCCGGTGTTCCAATATCCGAAAAAATAAGCTGACAGCCTATATGACCATCAGCATTTCCTTTTACATATTCTTTCCAGACATTTTCCGCTACCTTATTGAGCTTTCCGTCCGGGTTGTTCGGTGCGTCCTTATCAATCAGTCTTGCGTCTGTTCCAAGAAGTCTTGCTTCGTGCGTAATCTTTAAGAAGTTGTCAACACTTGGATCAACACCCCCGCCCCTTATCCTTTCTGCCCTTACAACAAATTCTTCCATTACCTGCTTCACATACCAGTCCGGCTCCGACTCCACGATGATAGGCTTGCCGCCACGCAGAGCTGGCACATCAAGGTCAAGCATATCCGCTGTCTGCACATCGGCAACCTCACGGAAGATGTTCATAAGCTCCGGCAGATTGGTAAACTTATTGAACCTGCTCTTGAAACGGAAACCACTGCCCTCAACCGTAAGCTCCAGTGCCGTTGTTACTTCTCCAAAGTTAGCCGCCCACGAGTCGAAATGATGAATTCCCATCTCCTCAAGTGCCGATTTCTGCAAATAAAGCTGCATAACATACATCTCACACATTGTGTTGCTTATCGGTGTACCTGTTGCAAATACAATTCCCCTGCCATCATTTATCTCTGATAAATACTGGCATTTAAGCTGCATATCCGTTGACTTTTTAGCCCCACTACTGCTGATTCCCGACACATTATTCATCTTTGAAAATGTGGCGAGGTTCTTAAAATTGTGTGCTTCGTCTACCATAATAGAGTCAACACCCAGCTCCTCAAAGGTAATGAGGTCATCTTTCCTGCTCTCATCGGTCAGGGATTTAAGCTGTTCCTCCAGCTTTTTCTTCTGGCTTTCCATCTGCTTTACGGTCCAGCGTTCCCCGTTCCGCTCCTTCATATCATCAATCGCATAGGTGATCTCATTTATCTGTTCATTAAGCATTCGCTCCTTTCTCTCTGCCGAAATTGGAATTTTTTCAAATTGCGAGTGCGACATAATGATGCAGTCATAATCGCCTGTCGCAATCCTTGACACAAACTGCTTTCTTCGGCTCTTTTCAAAATCACGCTCCGTTGCAACCAAGATGTTTGCTGACGGGTAAAGCCTTAAAAATTCACTTGCCGTCTGCCCGATAAGCGGCTTTGGCACTACCATAATTGTCTTATTGGAAAGTCCGAGTCTTTTCTGTTCCATACACGCAGCCATCATTTCAAACGACTTTCCGGCTCCGACGCAGTGGGCAAGCAGGGTATTTCCTCCCATAAGGATTCGTGCCACCGCATTTTTCTGGTGCGGTTTTAATTCAATCTCAGGGTTCATTCCTGGAAATTGCAAATGGCTTCCGTCATACTCACGCAGGCGGATATTATTGAAGGTTTCATTATAATATTCCACATACTTCTGTCGGCGTTCCGGTTCTGCAAACAGCCATTCCTTGAACTTCTCCTTGATCATATTCTGCTTTTCCCTTGCAAGCATTGTCTCATTCTTATTGACTTCATAATGGTACTTGCCATCACCGTCATCAATCCTGTCCCTGACAGTGACTGTTTTTAAGTTCAGGGTATCCTCAAAAATAGAATAAGCGTCCATTCTGCTTGTACCATAAGTTTTCGTTGCAGCCACGGAATGTTTATCCATACTTTTATTTTCAATGAACCATTCCATACTCATTTTATTCAAGTGTACCTGAATACCGGAATTATAATACTCTGTTCTGATTGCCCTTGCCCTCTTTGGTGTATTAAGCAGCTCATAGATAAACTGCTCATAATCAAGCGGCTCAATCCAAGTTGTACCAATCTTTACATCAATATCCGAGGCTTCAATCCATTCCGGCTGAACTTCCTCTAGGGCTGCGGCATTGGCGGCAAATCTTTCTGCCTGCGGATTATCGGTATCCGCCGCCATTGCCTTTGCAACACGCAGCTTATCCCTTACATTTCCCGACAGATATTCGTCTGCTGTCTCCCAGCCTGCGTCCGGGTTATTTTCATTGTAACGGTCAGGATTAAGAAATATAATTCCATCGAGTTCCTTTATGAGAGTATCCCTGTCTGTTTCATAAATGGAGAGCATATAAGGAATATTTACATATCCAAACTCATTGACCGATACATTAAGAGCCTCAACTGCAGTTTCTACCCTGTCCACCACGGACTTTGCTTTAATCGTCTGCTTATAAAACATATCAGCCTTCTTCACCTCCCCGTCCTCATTTACTTCTTCCAGACTGCAAAGAAGCGGATAATCGCTGTCATCCCTGAACGCTGTACGGTTTGCTTTGGAAGTGATTGCTCCATACTTTCCAACGAATTTATCATATTTTACATTCAAAAGCTGCTGTTTGTCTGCAAGCTCCTCATCACTACAGCCCTCCATCTGGATATCAATCAGCTCTCTTGTTATCTGTCTGATTTCATCAAGGCTCTTAATACGCCCCTCCGCTGTCGGTGATACTTTCTGCCTTACCATCTCTGAATTTTCCCTGTAGTAAAGTTTTCCTTCAAAGAATGTGTAAGTATAATTTCTGACATCCGGATCAGCGGGAATGACTTCCTCTGTCTGTTCCTCATTATCTGCCAGTCTCTCAAAATCTGTCATCTGTGCTTTGATGTTACTGATTGCCTTATTGAGTGCTTCATACAGATTGAAGTTCTCATCATTATTCACACAGACGGTATATTTGCTGTCCTGTCCGAACATCCTTGTATCATACTGCATTGTACCAAGCATCATCTCCGGGTGCTCTGCAAAATAGGAATTGACTGCTATGCCATCACCTGTGACACCAAGATGTACCCAGTCAGGCTCTATATCAATTTTTCGCTCTCTTTTCTGTAAAAAAAGAATGTCCGCAGTCACCTCAGTTCCTGCATTATCCTTAAATGCAGTATTCGGAAGTCGGATTGCTCCCACAAGTTCTGCCCTCTCAGCCAGATACTTTCGTATAGTCGGATTGCTCTTATCCAGTGTTCCCTTTGTGGTAATCACTGCAACCATACCTCCCGGTCTTGCCTGATCGAGTGCTTTTGCCAGAAAATAATCGTGAATACGGAAGTTATACTTGTTGTACTTTGGATCGAATATCTTATAATCTCCAAATGGCACATTTCCCATAACAACATCAAAGAAGTTATCCGGATATGTGGTGTTTTCAAATCCTGTAATACTGATATTGGCATTCTGGTAAAGCTGTTTTGCTATTCTTCCCGATATGCTGTCCAGCTCCACTCCGTACAGCCTGCTTTGCTGCATTGGTGCTGGCATACTTCCGAAGAAATTACCGATACCCATAGACGGCTCCAAGACATTTCCGCCTTTAAACCCAAACTGCACAAGGGCTGAATTGATACACGTTGCAATCTCCGGCGAAGTGTAAAAGGCATTATTTACAGTTGCTCTTGCCGCACTGTATTCCTCATCGGAAAGAAGCTCTTTCAGTTCTGCATACTCTTTGCTCCACGCAGCATTATTCTCATCAAATGCCTGTGACAAGCCTCCCCAGCCGACAAACTTTGATAAAACAGTCTGCTCCTCCTGTGTTGCAAGTCTGTTTTCTGCTTCAATCTGCTTTAGTGTACAGATTGCATCAATGTTCCACTGGTATCTGGTCTTTGCACCACCCTTTTCTGTTTCCCACAGGTTATAATGGAAATTGAGTTTTGTCTGGTCTTGTGTTTTTTCTTTTCCACGCAGACCTTCCACTGGCGGTAATACTTCCTGTGCAGGTGTTTCAGGGGCAGCCTCCTGTGGTTCGGTATCCTTCTGTGGAATATCTGCCGATACATTCTTATCCTCATCAGAAATTATACGACCATCCGTGTCAATCTTGGTATTCAAGCCATATGCAATCGCCCGTTCTCTGGTTTTAAGACGGCTTTCTCTCACACTGTCCTCAATATCAAAGAACTTGCGGTAAACAGGATTCATCTTTTCCCTGTCAATCTTATTTTTTATGGTCTGATAGATTGCCTTCTGGTCCTCTCCACAGTAAAATGGCTGTTTTACCATATAGGATAAGATTTCATATACCTCACGCCATGATACGGTATCCCCTGCCCTCTCTCCATTTCTGTTTTTGTAGCTTACTTTCACATCTGCACTGCTTAAAGTGTATTCTGTGAGTCCATACTGATTATTGCAATATGCCTTTCTCTCACCCTGAACATTTCCCATCGCTATCTCACAGATCAGTTCCAGCTTATTTGGCATAAATGCAAAATCCGATTGCACCACATCCATAAGGAAAGCACGGAATGGTGTGTAACAGCTACATTCTGACACAAGTATCTCAATGGCATCTCTTAAATCTTTATCCATTGCAGCTACACGGTCAGCATAATCAATCGGCTTGATATACCGTAACTCAGCCGCCTTTCTGTTTACAGCATAACTGTCAGGCTCATCAGGAATAGCATAATCATCAATTTCTGATTTCTCCTCCTGCGTATCAACTTCACGGTACTCTGCGTCAATGACTTCATCATCTTCACGAAGTCCGTCCATTGCAAGCTCATCAATACGAGGTGTCTCCGACTGGTATTCTCCGGTAAGGATAAGTACACCGATTTCCTTTTCGACATTCTTCCACGAAACGTATCCTTCTACTTCTCCATCTTCATCTTTCCATTGGATACGAAGTCCCGAACCGTGAAATGTGTCATACCCGTGCAAGCCTAGACCGTCAAGCGGCCAGCTTGCACCCCCCTGACCATATTCTGCCTTGATACGCTTTGCTCTGGTTCCTGCGTCTATCTCTGTCTGATAGATTTCACACACCCTGCCTTTTCCACCGACAAAGCCAGTTCCTTTCATAAGTATCTCTTTTACATACTCACTTGGTACACTCTCTGCTTTCTTTGGATTAAGGTAATTATATTTTCTGGCAAGGGCAGCCTTTTTATCCTCCTCGAACTGACGCATAAATTCATTGTGTCTGGTTTTCTCCGGCTGCTTCACACCAAAACTTGCCTGCCCGTTTTGGTCGAAAAAAAAGGAAGCCTGTGTATATTCGGCTTCCTTACTGACACCCAATGAATTGATTTCATCAAGTTCCCTATTCAGTTCTGTATCATCTGATTCTAGTGGAATCGCATCACTATCTGATTCAGTACCACTTCCTCTGCCTGCATCTTCGCCTGCTCTCTTATCTTCCACATCTCCATTGTCGATGACGGATTCTGTGGCTTGTGCTTCATTAGATACTGTTCCTCCAACTGATCGTAAAGCTGGTTTGCTTCCTCCTCTACTGCCGACATCTTCTCGTACATCTTCCCGAATCTCATCAGTGTCTTGTACCTTGCCGGTTCGTTCTCCAGAAGATACTTCATTGCCATTCTCCCGTATCTGCCCAGCTTCGTTAAATCCTCTGTCTCGTCCGGCATTGTCAGCTCCGGATACAGCAGTCCGTCCACTTCCTTGTAAGTCATTGCTTCTAACATATGATATTCTCCTTTCGCTCTCAATCGTTTGTAAATTCCTACTAAATTCTCTAAGAACACTACAGGAGACATCGCATACAAGGGAACCAAGACGGTAAACTATCTCCTCATCTTTGATATTTACAATCTGACTGAAATCCTGTTCTTGCACAGATAAGTCAAATCCACATCTCGTCCCTACAGCATACATAACACTGGAATATACTAACTGCTCCATATCGCTATCCTGCTGTAAGCCCTTGCGTTTTTCGTTGAATTCCTTTATCACACTACCTGATAGCTGCATTAGTTCGGACATTCTATCCCCGAACTCCTCTTTTATTATATTCCAAACATTTGTTCCTGTAAACTGTTTTAGCGTATTTTTTAGTGATTCCCTGTCATCGCTTTTATACCGCTCCATCTGTCCTTCCGATACCAGAAAGTCTGCATAACTTTTCAGGTTTTCCCCCTCCAGATCCCAAGTCAGCTTCACATTCTTTCCGCCTGTATCACTGATATCGAAAATATATCTCATACGGGGATTAAGTGCCCTTGAGGGGAAGATAGCACAGCCCTTTGCTCCACGCTTTACATATCTTCCCACTTTCTTCCAAGTGTCATAATCTGCCATAAGGGTACTTTTCTCCGGTGATCTCTGAGCTGTTACCATAACGATATTATCAAATTCATAGCGATATAACTGACCAGCAACTTTTAATACATCTTTCCAGTTCTTTTCAGAACGGGTGATGTTGCTGATTTCTGAATCATATATCGCTTTGACCTTCATATCAACACTCATGTGTCACCCTCCTTTTACTTCAGTAATTCTGCAAACATTTCCTTAAAGAGCTTTGACTCCTCCCCGTCAAGCTCAATCACAAATTCTGCATCAACCGCCTGTCTATCACATTTGCCCTTTCCTTTTACAATCTTTCGCATAATCCTGAGAAGCACATAACACTGCTTTGACTTGGCTATGCTCTGCTTAAAGGCAAGTCCGTCGCTGTCAGCCGACTGCTGTGTCTCATAGACAATCACATTCAGCTTTCTGCTGATTTCCTCAACTTTCTCATATGGAATACTGACAGACGATTTTACCTCTCCCGGTCTTTCCCATTCCTTATGAAGTTCGTTTAATAAAAATTCCATATCCTTAATAACTGCTGTCTGCTCATTTTTCATCGTGTCTTTCCTCCATTTTCCTTTAATGAAGAAGGGAGCTGTTCTTCGCTGTATGGCGAAAAATCAACTCCCTTCATATCCTCCGCATCAAGGACTATCTGTTCTGAATAATACATATCCATTGCCTTGTTTATGGCATCGTCAAGTGACTCTGCCTTTACTGTCTCTACCCTTGAGAGAACTTCTTTTATCTCAATATCAAATTCTTTTTCCATTCGATATCAGCCTCCAATTCCATTTTTCCTCATCGGCTCTTTTTTTCTTTTACCTGTCTTTCCTTAAAACCTTCATCATACTTTCCATCTTCAAGCCTGTCATAAAAATATTCCTCCTCTATCGTTCCAAATTCCTTATACATCTGGTGCAGGAAATCATTCTGCATATTTTTTGGAATATCATCATCCTTTGACAAATCCTGATAAAAATAAAACTTCTGCTTGAGTTTCGCCCTGTAATCATAAACATCTTTTATCTTTTCAGGTGTCCCGTATTCTCTTTTATATGCCTTAAAGTTGGTCTGCGAAAGTGTGGAACCAAGATAAATCCCGTGCTCCCACGATACCCCGATCGTTGTGTTATCCTTAGTTGGCTCCTCGTCTTTCGGATATCGCTTATACTCTGTTGCTCCAAGAGCAATCGTGAGAGAGCCGCTTTTCATATCCATTACCACAAGATTGCGTGGAGATAATGCTTCCAGTACCATATAATCGTGGTCATTAAAATTATGAAATGTCTGCCCTCTTTCAAATGTCCTGTCGCATTTTTCATAATGCAGGATAAAGTCATCTATCCAGCCTCTATCCGTCATTCCAATCTCATCCATCTTTGTAATACACTCTGGGGAACTTGTTGCCTTATCAAAGTAAAATTTCTTTGAATCGTTATAATATCCTTGCAAAAAGCGTCCCAGTTCCACATCATCTCTACAGAATTTTGCAAAAACTGTAACATTTGCTGCCCTGTAATACTCTGTAAAACCTTCCGCAAGCGTTCTTCCAAGAAGCAGCATCTGATCTGCAAGCTCTGACATATCATCAATGGCAACGAACTTCTTATAATCTTCCAAAGTCATAAGCATATTTCTTTCTGTTCCCTTATAATTCTCCATTACAAGAATCATATCCTTTAAATCCATTCTTACCTCCTGTCCCAGAGAGGACTTTCGCCCTCTCTGCCAATTTTCTATGGTCTGCCAATTACTACAATCTTTTCGACACTTGCCACATCACGGTAAACTACGCCAACTCTTTCATTCAGGGCTTCTACCACCTTTCCATTGCCGACATATACTGCCACATGGCTGATATTCTTATATCTTCCGTTGTTTGTGAAACTGTAAAAGATAAGATCACCAGGCTGCATTTCATCATAAGATACGGTCTTTCCTGCTTCATCAAGTCCCTGTGCTTCTGCCGCTGCTGTAGTTGCTCCTCCATGACTGATATTCACACCTGCATCCTTCCATGAATAATACGCAAGTGAACTGCAATCATAATAATTGCCACTATCTCTTAATTCCTGACTGTAAGGATAACCCACTCTGTGAAGGGCATAAGAGCAGACTGCTTTCTGCCTGCTATCTGTAATACCACTGAGGATTGCATTTATTTCATCCTCTGTCATGGAACTTACTCCGGGGCTTCCACCGCCTCCACCGCTTCCACTTCCAGCATATCCAAGCTGTCCCATAAACTCAGGACTCATGATCTGCTCAAGCATTTCTACCTGATCAGAATCAAATCCATAAACGGAAATCATATCTCTGTATGATTTGAGCGTAACATTTACATACAGTACCGACTTCGTAACAGTTGTTACATTGCCATCTGCGTCTGTTTCCTCCACATCTTTTGTTCCACTACTTGTAGTATAAGAACACATATCATTTACTACAGTCTGCAACCACCCCTTTGATATATCATTCATAATTGTTGCAGTATCGCCTACACCATACTTGACCATGTAGACCGCCATAATGTCGTAGTAGTTACTTGGATTTTCATCCATTCCCTCATAATCTACATACACCAGTTCGCCAAAGTCATATCCGGTATGTTCATTCACTTTGGTATTCACATCACGGTTAAATTCAGACACATAAGCACTTGTAACTGTCTGCACTGTATCTCCTGACTCCAGCGGCGGTAAAAATAAGGCAAATGGTGAATTATAAAGAATCGCTATCACAGCAATAACCGGAACTGCAACGATTACCACTAAAAGAACCAACAGAAAAAGTACAAGTCCGATAATCGGAGCTGCCGCCTTTATCCAGAGAACTGCCTTTTTTACAATCAGATCTTTTACCAGTTTTACAACACTGTCCGTCTGATTTTCCTGTTCTTTCATCTTATCCAGAAAAAATTTAATCTTTCTGCTACGGTTCGCTGCTTTCACATCCTTCGCCTCAATAGATACACCCGTGGCATAGCCTGCCGCCATGCCGACTGCTGTACCTGCTCCCGGTGCAACCGCTGTACCTGCCGCTGTGGTTGCCGCTTTTGTCGTAGTTTTGGCAGTTTCTTTTGCAGTGTTCTTGGCAGTTTCTTTCGCTGCTGTCTTTGTCGTGTCACCGGCAACCTTTTTTGCCGTATCACTGGCAGCTTTCTTTCCCATCTTTTTTGCCAGCTTCTTTCCTGTTTCTACCTTCTTGATACGCCTCTTTGCTTCGGCTGCCGCTTTCTTTCTGAAAAGTGACGCTCCCCTTGAAGCAGTTCCCGTAACCGGACGGCTTGCTTCATATGCAAGATAAGCTGCCTGTGACACTTCCTGCCCGCCTTCCACCTGCTCTGTAACTGCTCCAGTCGCAAGTGCTCCCGTTCTTCCTGCTATATGAAGATTGGTATTCTTCGTCTTGATAGAAGTATTGGACTCCCGTATATTTCTCTTAAATTTTGAAGGTTCCTTTTCTTTCTTCTCTGCCTGATGAATGGTACTCTTACGATAAGACTTCTTTTTACCTGTATCATTTATCTTTGCACTAGCAATTTTCGGACCACGCTGTACAGTGTAAATGTTACTGCCCTTAATTTTAGCTTTCTTCGGTTCATGCATATGAATCTTAGCTTTTTTCTTAGTGTGAATGACCATAGGCTTGTCATCCACTTTTTTTATCTTCAATGTTCCCACCTTCTTTCTGTATCCTTAAAAAAGGTAAAAAGTAGCCATCCGGAACTTAGTCCAAATGGCTGATACATTGCAATTCTAATCAGCAAATTTTGCCTCCCTTTTCTTCTGCTCCGCAATCTTTTCGTGGATATTGGTGTTATACAGTCTGTAAAGGTCAGTGTCCTTGCTGATCTGATTATCAAACGGAATTACCACGGAACCACACTTGATAAGTCCCATTCCCGATGCAGTATTGGTTACGAAACGAAGCTGTGCCTCTGATACACCGATAACCTCTGCCATCTTGGAACTGTCTGTATTCGCCTGCTTTAAGAGTGCAACAAACTCAGAGTTTGCAAGCATTGTAGTGGCGGTGTAGTTCTGTAAAAGGTCCACGACGTTCTGGGTGATACCCGTGCACAGTCCACCTTGTTTCCTCACCTTCTTCCAGAGCTGCTGTAAATATTTTGCAGAATACTCCGAATTAAGCAGGACATGGAACTCATCAATATAGAGCCAGGTTGCCTTGCCTTTTTGCCCGTTTTCTACAATTCTGTTTTGAATAGACTCCATCATAACAAGCATTGTGATAGGACTAAGCTCCGTGCCTAAGTCCCTGATACCATATACTGTGAATCGGTTATCTACATCAACATTTGTCTGGTGGTTAAAGATATTGAGGGAACCATTTACAAAAAGTTCCAAAGACAATGCGATATCCTTTGCTTCGTCCTCCGGCTGTTCCATAAGGATATCGTAGAAGTCACTCATTACCGGAATATACTTTTCCCTGCCCCTTGCGATGTCGATATACATCTTTCTCACACAGCGGTCAATGATTGATTTCTGTCTGGAATTTAAGCTGTCCCCGATACACTGCTCACAAAGACCAAGCATAAATTCCCCTTTTTCCCTTATCATTCCCTTTGAATCATTCGGATCAAGACTCCACACATCCATCTCAAGCGGATTTACATAGTTGTCCGTGTATGTGGACATATTTACCACGGTTCCGCCATAAGTCTGTGCAATATCAAAATATTCGTTCATCGGATCAATGACGATAATCTCATCATCCCCCGATAAAAATACGCTACCCATTTCCATCTTACAGAAGAATGATTTGCCAGAACCCGGCACTCCGAATACAAAGCCATTTCCGTTGATGAGCTTCTTTCTGTTACCGATATTTACATTCTTACTGATCTGGTTGATACCGTAATAATTACCTGTGCTGTCATTCAGTTCCTGCACATTGAACGGCATAAGCACCGCAAGCGACTGGGTAAGAAGGGTACGCATTGTTTCCACCTGTCTTACACCAATCGGAAGTGCCGTGTTGAGTGCTTCCCTCTGCTTTAAGTAGTGTGTATCAATCGTACAACTGTTACGTTTTCCGATTGTTTCTACTGTTTCGCAGACACTCTCAAGCTCCTTCTTACTTTCTGCCATAAGGATAATGGTAACTCCTACAAAGAAAAGACACTGGTCATTCTCACGAACATCATCCATAATTGCCTCAATCTCTTTTTTCTCCGTTCTCTTTGCATAAGAGATTTCTGTGGAGAAGTCATTGTTCTTATTACGGACTCTCTGCTGTTTGATAATATCCGACTCAATACCAAGATATTTCTTCTGAAGCACCTTTGTGGTCAAATCCTTTGGCACAGGCACTACATCAATACTGGTAATGGAGTGTACCGGAAGGGAAGTAATCTCATTGATAAATCTGTCAGATAAACTGCTGGGATACTTCTTAATGAAAAGTGCCTTGCAGTATTTACTCTCGTCCTCAAAATGGTCTGGGAAATATTTCACCATACCATTACATAAATCATTCTTAAAATCTGCTCCGACCTTCTTTGCCTTTTTGATATCAAAATCAAAACTGCCCTCATCGCCAAGATGGTAATAGTCATAGAGCACTTTCAGCCTTTCATTGCCATTAAGCGGCACAATCTCCGCCCCAAGCTCAATGAAAGCCTTGTGTATTGTTGCCTCAAGTGTGGCAAACTGTGCCTTTGCCTCCTCAAAGTTCTTTCTCTCAATCGTGATCGTCAGGTATCTTTCCTGTTCAATCCCCTGTCTGCCCTCAATAATCTTCTCCTCAATAATGTCATTGTAGATTCTTCGGTAATTATTGAAGCCATCGTTTTTTTCTGTAATAAGAACCTTATCACGGAGATCCTCCATATTTTTGTTCTTATTGTTAATCGTAATCTTATAATTACAGTCCAGCGAATTTAAGAATTTGCAGTATCTTTCAAAAATGCCGATCTGCTCATCCTCCGTTGCCGTTGTGTAATTGATGTCCTGAAAGCGGTAACACTTGGAATACTTATTCCTGCTTACTTCAAAAATACCGTTTTCAGCCACCGCCATAATCTCTATGGTTTCCTGAATGGATTTCGGTGTCTTGTACAAAGGCTCACTTGCCTTTTTCAAGAGCTTAAATCCGTCCGTAAATAAACCCATTGTCTCTAACCTCGCTTTCTTATCTGTGAAAGCCCGCCGGGAACATCACCCAACGGGCTTGTTCCCGACCTCACGGTCAGATACATATGAATAGTTGTGTTTATCCTGCTAACACTAATGGTATATC
>OOAQ01001597.1_pt1 | contig 15295 bp, 9 predicted proteins | sample 1671051 | NCBI WGS metagenome assembly OOAQ01 (sample SAMN06348117, study PRJEB24527) | human gut metagenome | biome: human gut; feature: ankylosing spondylitis patient; material: feces | host: Homo sapiens | place: China | collected 2015-10
TTGGAGGTGAGTATTATCAGTCACTCTGCTTGTTCGGGTTGTCATGCTAAAAGTGCCTGCGGAATTGCCGATATGAAAGAAAAAGTTATCACGGCTCAACGTCCCAGGGAAGAGCTTCGTCCGGGAGACAAAGTAATCGTATACGCATCGGTAAATAACGCCTTCTACTCGGTATTACTGGCTTATATTATGCCGTCCATATTGATTATCGCCACCATCTTTTTTTTAGAGAAATCCGGAAGTAGTGAACTATACGCAGCGATCAGCAGCCTCATCCTACTGGCCGGATATTTTATTATCCTGTATTTCTGCCGGAATAAAATTGCCCGGAAAATTAATTTTACCGTTGAAAAAATAGCCAACTATTAAATATAAAACATGAGTACACTAGTTATTACTATTATTTCGTTATGTGCTATTGGAGTTGTATCTGCGGTGATACTCTATTTCGTAGCGCAAAAATTCAAGGTGGAAGAAGATCCGCGTATCGACATTGTCGAAGGCTTACTTCCGGGGGCCAATTGTGGCGGATGTGGCTATCCGGGCTGCCGGGGATTAGCAGAAGCTGCCGTAAAATCGGAAACGATGGAAGGCATCCTGTGTCCGGTAGGAGGAGCAGAAACCATGAATAAAGTTGCAGCAGCCTTAGGCCGGGAAGTAAAAGCCCAGGCGCCTAAAATTGCTGTAGTCAGATGTAACGGAACTTGTGAAAACCGTCCCCGCACCAGCCAATACGACGGAGCCCGTTCTTGTGCCATCGAACATTCCTTATATGTCGGCGATACAGCCTGCGGATTCGGCTGTCTGGGATGTGGCGACTGTGTTGCAGCCTGCCCGTTCGATGCGATACACATGGATTCTACGACATTATTGCCTGTAGTCGACGATGACAAATGTGTAGCCTGTGGCGCCTGCGTGAAAGCCTGTCCCCGGAACATCATCGAATTGCGCAACAAAGGACCGAAAGACCGGCGGGTATTTGTTTCCTGCGTCAATAAAGACAAAGGCGGAGTAGCCCGGAAAGCTTGTAAAGCAGCTTGTATCGGTTGCGGGAAATGTGCCAAGGAATGTCCGTTCGATGCAATTACGGTGGAAAACAATCTGGCTTATATCGATTACAGTAAATGCCGTCTATGCCGGAAGTGTGTCGGCGTATGTCCTACCGGAGCGATCCACGAAGTGAACTTTCCTCCCCGGAAGACAGAAACCGAAGCTGAAAAAAACCAGCAAACCACGATCAAACCGACTAACAGTTGTGCAACCCCCGGACAAACGGCAACCGATCCGGTAGGTAAAGCACCGGTCAGTGCTTCTCCTCAGGTCGAGTCTATAGAAGCACAGAAAACACCAGAAACAGATAGTAAAAATTAAAAATCTAAAACTTATACGCTGTGTTAAAGACATTCAAAATCGGTGGTGTCCATCCACCTGAAAATAAATTATCGGCAGCTGGGAAAATACAGGTCTTACCTATTCCCGAAAAGGTGATTATTCCGCTCGGTCAGCACATCGGAGCTCCGGCAACCCCTATCGTTCAGAAAGGTGATAAAGTAAAAACCGGACAGTTGATAGCACAAGCTTCAGGTTTTGTTTCAGCTAACATACATAGTTCGGTTTCCGGCACAGTATCGGCAATCGATAACATCATCGATGCCGCCGGATTATCGAAACCTGCCATCACCATTCAAGTGGAAGGCGACGAATGGATACCCGAAATCGACCGGTCGGAAAAGCCGGCACATAATATTACTTTATCGAAAGAAGAAATAGTCAAAGCAATCGCTGCTGCCGGTATCGTCGGTATGGGCGGAGCGACATTTCCTACTCAGGTAAAATTGACCCCTCCTCCCGGCAATAAAGCCGAAGTATTGATTATCAACGGAGTGGAATGTGAACCTTACCTGACCGCCGATCATCGGATCATGCTCGAGAAAGCCGAAGAAATTATTATCGGTGTACAAATTCTGATGAAAGCGATCGATGTCAAACGGGCTATTATCGGCATCGAGAACAATAAAAAAGATGCGATAGCTCATTTGCAGGATATAGCCGGAAAAGTACTTGGCGTAGAAATATGTCCGTTAAAAGTGAAATATCCGCAAGGAGGTGAAAAACAACTGATTCAGGCTACGGTCAACCGGGCGGTTCCTTCCGGAGCACTTCCGATCGCCGTGGGAGCCGTTGTACAGAATGTGGGAACAGCCCTGGCGGTTTACGAAGCCGTAATGAAAAACAAACCCCTGATCGAACGGGTAGTCACCGTCACCGGTAAATCGGTAAAAAATCCGGGTAATTTCCTCTGCCGTATCGGTACACCGATTTCGAAGCTGATCGAAGCAGCCGGAGGTATGCCTGAAGATACGGCTAAAGTGATCGGCGGAGGTCCTATGATGGGAAGAACGATGGTAAACATCGATTCACCGGTGATGAAAGGTACCAGCGGTGTATTGCTGATCAACGAAAAGGAAGCGGCCCGCCGACCCATGCGTAATTGTATCCGTTGCGGTAAATGTGTTTCTGCCTGCCCGATGGGGCTCGAACCGTATTTACTGATGAAATTATCGCAATTCAATCTGTTGGAACGTATGGAAGAAGAAAAAGTCATGGACTGCATCGAATGTGGATCATGCAGTTTTACCTGTCCCTCAGATCGTCCGTTGCTCGACTATATCCGTTTAGGTAAAGCCCGGACAGGTGCTATGATCCGTAGTAGAAAGAAATAAATAACGTCAATGGTGTAGATCAAATATTATGAATAAATTACTAATATCTCCTTCTCCGCACGTTCACAGTGGTGATTCTATCGAAAAGAACATGTATGGAGTACTTATAGCGCTCATTCCGGCTTTCATCTGTTCTGTGCTGTTTTTCGGCATGGGAGCTATCATCGTCACCCTGACTTCGGTGGTGGCTTGCCTCTTTTTTGAATATGTAATTCAAAAGTTTCTTCTCAAGCAGCAACCGACGATTTTCGACGGTTCAGCTTTGATTACCGGTGTATTACTGGCTTTCAACGTACCTTCGAACTTACCGGTCTGGATTATCGTTATCGGTGCCCTGGTAGCAATCGGCATCGGTAAAATGAGCTTCGGCGGATTGGGGTGTAACATTTTCAATCCGGCTTTGGTAGGCCGTGTATTTTTGCTTATCTCTTTCCCTGTACAAATGACCACCTGGCCGCTTGCTCAGGGATTTGCAGGATCTTATATCGATGCACAAACCGGTGCCACTCCTTTAGCTATGCTCAAAGAAGCGGTGACAAGCGGACAATCCGTTACCGATTTATTATCGGCCGAAAGTTTTATCGGTTACAAGAACATGCTGATCGGAAACATGGGTGGTAGTTTGGGTGAAGTTGCGGCATTGGCCTTACTGATCGGTTTTGCCTATATGCTATTCCGGAAAATCATTACCTGGCATATTCCGGTAAGCATTTTCGTCACTGTAATTGTATTTTCGGGTATTCTGAATCTTTGCAATCCCTCTTTATATGCAGGTCCTGTTTTCCATTTGTTATCCGGAGGTTTGATGTTAGGTGCAATCTTTATGGCTACCGATTACGTTACTTCACCGATGAGCAACAAAGGAATGATCATCTATGGAATAGGAATCGGCCTCCTCACGGTTGTGATCCGCGTGTTCGGTGCCTATCCGGAAGGTATGTCGTTCGCTATCCTGATCATGAATGCTTTCACTCCGCTGATCAACAGATATTGTAAACCAGTGAGATTTGCATAATTTATGATTTACGGTCCCGATCGACCGGTATAAATCAAAAATCTTAAATATATTAACGATGGGAAAGAAATTAGAGTCTAACTTTACAAATATGGTGGTGGTCCTGTTTAGTGTCACCCTGATTGCTTCAGCAGCCGTAGGCTATGTCTACTCACTGACAGCAGGCCCGATCGAAGCCGCCAAGCAAGCCAAACAAGTAAATGCGATCCGCGAGGTGATTCCGGGAGAGTTCGACAACGACCCGAATGCCGACGTTTGGAAAAGCCAGACCGCTGACGGCGGAGAACTGGAATTTTATCCGGCGAAGAAAAACGGATTCGGAGGAAAAATATGGTTAATGGTAGGATTCAATCCGGATGGTAGCGTAGCCAATTATTCGGTGCTGGAACACAAAGAAACGCCGGGATTAGGTTCCAAAATGGATGTATGGTTCACCTCCAACGGGAAAGGAAATATTACGGGTAAAACTCCCGGTACCCAAGGGTTGAAAGTATCGAAAGACGGTGGAGACGTAGATGCGATCACAGCAGCAACCATCTCGTCACGGGCATTTCTGGACGCTGTAAACCGGGCAGCAGCCGGTTTGGCAGGCAATGCGGATGCAGCACAACAAACAAAATAATTTATGATTTCAGATTTACGATGAATCTAAAATCGTAAATTCAAAACAAAAATTCCAATTCTATGAATAATTTAAAAGTCTTAACCAACGGCATATTCAAAGAAAATCCGACTTTTGCGCTTTTATTGGGTATGTGTCCGACCTTAGGGGTGACCACTTCGGCTATCAACGGCATGGGAATGGGGCTGGCTACGGCATTTGTACTGGTGATGTCCAATCTGGTGATCTCACTGGTTACCAATATCATTCCAGATAAGATCCGTATTCCTTCCTTTATTGTCATCATTGCAGCTTTCGTAACTGTAGTGGATATGTGTATGGCCGCTTATCTGCCTTCACTGCATGAATCATTGGGTTTGTTTATTCCTTTGATCGTAGTGAACTGTATCGTATTGGGACGTGCAGAAGCTTTTGCTTCTAAAAATAAAGCGATTCCTTCCATGCTCGACGGCTTGGGCATGGGACTGGGCTTTACACTGAGCCTGACGCTTTTAGGAACGATCCGTGAAATACTGGGAAGTGGTAAAGCATTCAATTTTCCGATCTTCAACGAGAATTACGGTATGCTGATCTTCGTCCTGGCTCCGGGAGCATTCCTGGCATTGGGTTATTTGATCGCTATCGTAAACCGGATCAGAAAAACAAATTAAATTTCAGATTTTAGATTTACGGCTTACGATTCCTGTTTCATTTCTATCGCAAAGCTGAAATCATAAATCAAAAACAATCGAATTATGGAATATATCTTAATATTTATCGCTGCGGTCTTTGTCAATAACATCGTACTGGCACAATTTTTAGGAATCTGTCCGTTCCTGGGCGTATCTAAAAAGGTCTCTACGGCTTTAGGGATGACCGGAGCCGTAACCTTCGTGATGATCCTGGCCACCCTGGTTACTTTTATCGTCCAAAAGACTATCCTGGATCCGTTCGGAATCGGTTTTATGCAAACCATTACTTTTATTCTGATCATTGCAGCCTTGGTACAAATGGTAGAAATCATATTGAAAAAGGTCAGTCCTTCGCTTTATCAGGCATTAGGTGTGTTCCTGCCCTTGATCACCACCAACTGTGCTGTACTGGGAGTTGCCATTATGGTGATCCAAAAAGATTTCAACTTACTCGAGTCTTTGGTATTCGCAGCCTCTACAGCGATCGGTTTCGGATTGGCCCTGACGATTTTTGCCGGTATCCGTGAACACCTCGAACTGGTTGCCATCCCCAAAGGGATGAAAGGTTCTCCTATCGCATTGATTACAGCCGGCCTGCTGGCCATGGCCTTTATGGGATTCTCCGGGATCGTATAAAATCCGGCAAATTTATAACCGTATAATGAGTGGTATTTATTTTATACCGCTCATTTTTTATACCCGGCAAAAGAATAAATTTAATATTTTTGCAGGCATAAATTATTCAGACGACATGCAATTACCGTTGAAGCATCCGATTTTTAAAATACTTTCCGGGATAGCCGCCGAAAAAGGCATAGAAGCCTATGTCATCGGTGGCTATGTCCGTGACCTGTTATTACAGCGTCCTTCCCAAGATATCGACATTGTCGTTCACGGCAGTGGTATCGAGCTGGCCGAAACTGCTGCCCGGCGGTTAGGTAATCTGCGGGTATCGGTATTTAAAAACTTCGGTACGGCCATGTTCCGGTATAAAGGTATGGAGATCGAGTTTGTCGGAGCCCGCAAAGAGTCCTACCGGGCTAATTCACGTAAACCCATCGTCGAAGAAGGAACGATCGACGACGACCAAAAACGCCGCGATTTTACGATCAATGCACTGGCTATCTCCTTGAATCAGGAGAATTACGGAGTTTTGATCGATCCTTTCGGAGGCTTGCAGCATCTGGAGGAACGCCTGATCAAAACACCCCTGGACCCGGGCCTCACCTTCTCGGACGATCCCCTACGCATGATGCGAGCCATTCGTTTTGCTTCACAATTGAATTTTCAAATCGAGGAAAATACCTTCCAGGCCATAGCCGAATACCGTCACCGTCTTCCGATCGTATCGATGGAGCGGATTATGGATGAATTCAATAAAATCATGCTTTCCCCCGAACCATCCCGGGGTATCCGTTTATTGGACGAAGCCGGATTATTGGAAATCTTCTTCCCGGAACTGACCGCGCTTAAAGGTGTAGACCGTGTACAGGGAGTCAAACACAAAGATAATTTCTATCATACACTGACCGTCCTGGACACCTTATCGCTGTACAGTCAGGACTTGTGGTTACGCTGGGCCGCTCTGTTGCACGATATCGGTAAACCGGCGACTAAAAAATACATTCAGGGACAGGGGTGGACCTTTTATGGGCATAATCACGTGGGTGAACGCCTGGTCGGTAAAATATTCAACCGTTTAAAACTCCCTCAAAACGAAAAAATGAAGTATGTACAGAAACTGGTCAACCTGCACATGCGTCCTATCGTTTTGTCGGAAGAAACCGTGACCGACTCGGCGGTACGGCGGTTATTGTTCGATGCCGGCGACGATATCGACGACCTGATGACCCTGGCCGAAGCCGATATCACCTCAAAAAACGAAGAGAAAGTAAAGCGTTTTCTCGAAAATTTCAAGACGGTACGCCGCAAACTCAAAGAGGTGGAAGAAAAAGATTCGATCCGGAATTTCCAGCCCCCCATCAGCGGTGAAGAAATCATCGCCACTTTCCATCTGCCTCCCTGTAAAACTATCGGGGATATCAAAAATGCAATTAAAGAGGCGATATTGGATGGAATTATCGGTAACAATTACGAAGAAGCCCGGGAATATATGTTCAAAGTAGCGAAAGAACTTGGAATAGACTCCCAATAAATCAGTCTATTTTCTTGGGAACGACAACTTTCAGTATGCCCTTATGCATTTTCAGGTGAATCGGCGAATGCATGATATAGGCATCCCCGTCGATATGTACACGCTCGATATCGCCTTCTACGATAGCTTCCTCGCACTGAATTTCCTTATAATAGGACAATTTGTACAGTTTCGAATTGATGAAGAAAAGTAAAAACCACAGGATCTCGAAGAAAGCCGGCCGTTTCAGGATGCAGATATCCATCAAACCGTCCCGCACCGAAGCATGAGGGGCGATATAGGCATTGTTGCCGTATTGGGAACTATTGGCGAAGCTAAGGATAAAACAATTTACCTTCATGACTTTGCCGTTGCCGGTGATCTTGTATTTCTTTTCCGGATAACGGAACCATAGTTTAATAGCCGCATAAATATAAGAAAATACTCCCCTCAATTTCAAATGGTTAAATTCATGGGCCACCTCGGCATCGAATCCTACCCCACTGACATTCAGCGAATACTTGCCATTCATCTCCAACACATCGATTTGAGCGAATTGATCGGTCAGTACCTGTTTCAATGCCTTGGTCATAAAAACCGAATAACCCAAATGCCGGGCAAAACCATTGCCACTCCCCAGAGAAACGACCCCAAAAGCAACATCACTACCACACAAAGCTCCTCCCACCTCATTCACTGTACCATCCCCCCCAACCGCTACAATATGAGTATATTTTCCTTCTTGCCGGGCATCTTCGACCAATTTACGGGCATGTCCTGCATACTCGGTAAATACAATATCATAAGGAATAGAATCATACTCCGGAATCCGACGGATCTTCTCCGGCAATTCTTTCCCAAGGCCTAGCCCCGATATCGGATTTACTATAAAAAGAATATGCATATTATCGATTTTTCCCTATCCCATAATAGGTGTATCCAAATTCTCTCATTTGTTCAGGATTGTAAATATTACGTCCATCGAAGATGACTTTTTCTTTCAAGGCTTTCTCTATAAAAGTAAACTTCGGAACTTTAAATTCCTGCCATTCGGTCACGATAATCATGGCATCGGCATCCGTTAAAGCGTCGTACATATTGGCAGCGTACCCGATACGGTCGCCCAGCCGGCGCTTGGCTTCTTCCATTGCAACCGGATCGAAAGCTTTGACGGTCGCTCCCGCTTCCAGCAATTGGCCGATCAGTACCAGAGAAGGAGCCTCCCGCATATCATCGGTTGCCGGCTTAAACGACAATCCCCAAAGTCCGAAATGCTTTCCTTTTACATTTCCTTCATAATGTTTCTGAATCTTATCGAATAAAACCGTCTTTTGCCTCTCATTCACCCGCTCTACCGCTTTCAACAATTCCATTCCATAACCATATTCGTCTCCGGTACGGATCAAGGCCTTCACATCTTTCGGGAAACAAGACCCGCCATATCCACAACCTGCATTCAGGAATTTTTTACCGATCCGGGTATCGCTCCCGATCCCTTTTTTCACCGCCTCGATATCAGCACCGACGATCTCACACAAATTAGCGATATCGTTCATAAAAGAAATACGGGTAGCCAACATCGAATTAGCAGCATATTTCGTCATCTCCGCAGAGGGAATATCCATAAAATAAATGGGAGTATTATTCAGGACAAAAGCATGATACAATCGTTCCATCACTTTTTCCGCCCGGGCCGATTCTACACCGATCACCACCCGGTCAGGCCGCATAAAATCGTTTACCGCATCCCCTTCTTTTAAAAATTCAGGATTCGAAGCGACATCGAACACTACTTCTACTCCCCGCTTATCCAGCTCTTCCTGAACAGCCAATTTCACTTTCCGGTTCGTCCCCACCGGTACAGTGGATTTGGTCACCACCACTACATATTCCTCGATCAAACACCCGATCTCATGCGCCACTCCTATAACATAAGACAAATCGGCACTACCATCCTCATCGGGGGGAGTACCTACTGCAATAAAAACAGCATCGGCATCTACCAAGGCTTCTTTTAAAGAAGTAGTAAAGAACAACCTTTCGTTGGCCCGGTTTTTGATCACCAGCTCAGCCAAACCGGGTTCGTAAATCGGAATTCCTCCCTGATTCAGCTTATCGATCTTCGAAGCATCGACGTCTACACAGGTAACGGTGACTCCGGTTTCTGCCAAACAAGTACCGGAAACAAGTCCGACATATCCGGTTCCTACAACAGCTATTCTCATATTTGCAATTTTCTTTGTTACGAAAGTTTGCTCAGATCAATTCCTATTTTTAACGACTCCTGCCCCTAAAGGTTACAATGATCTATATACTCTGAGCACTTTGATTTATTTTGACAAAAATATAAAAATAAACCCCTTCACCCAGTATCTTTGTAAGATAATTCTCTAATTTTGTTAGACAATAAATTGAAAAACGTATCCGGAACAGGCTGGAAACGTAATATTCAGGTATAAAATAATCTGTTATAAACAAATACCCTTGCGCCATGATACACAGGATGAACCTAGCGGCACTATTTTTTATGGCTGTTCTATTGCTGACAGGCTGTACAAACAAAGAAAAAACCGATTTCAGTAAATACATCACCGGTTATACGAGTGGAGTCATCAAGTCCTCTTCTTCCCTTTCGGTCTATCTGGGTCAACCGTCCGATAAAGGTTTCCAGGCCGGTAGTACCCTCCCGGCCGATTTATTCAGGATATCTCCGGCTATAAAAGGGGAATTGATTCTAAAAGATAACCATAGTATAGAATTCATTCCGGCAGAACGTTTCAAAAACGGTACGACATACAAAGTCACGTTCAATCTGGGAGCACTTTGTAACGTCCCCAAGCCTTATGAGAAATTCAACTTTGAATTCGATATTGTCCCGCTGGTTACGATTTTCGAACCCGGTGTTCTGATCAGCGAACCCGATCATGAAAATGAATTACAATATCAGGGGATGTTGCAAAGTTCGGATGAAACCGATCCGACAGAAATGGAACAAAAACTGACGGCCACCTATAACGGTCAATCCGTCACACCGGAATGGAATCATCAGGGTAACCGGCATTATTTCGCTATCCGCCATCTGTTAAAAGAAAAAGAAAGTAAAACACTGAATTTAAAATTCAGTAAAGACATTAAAGCAACCGACGGCACCGAGATCTCCATCCCCGGTCTGAATGATTTCACGGTGTTGAATGTCAAAGCCAGTGACAGTGAACCACCGGTAATCCGTATCTATATGTCGGAGAATATCGATCCGAACCAGGATTTGAAAGGTTTGTTCAGCCTGGAAGGAGCCTCTACCCTGAATTACAAAATCTCGGATAACATCATTTACCTTTATCCGGGTAACGCTATCGAAAATAACCAACCGAATCTGACTATCCATGCCGGGATACGCAGTGCCAACGGTAATACGTTGCATACCGAATATATCCGGTCGGTACGTCTCTCCAGCACCAAACCACAAGTACAACTCATCGGCAAGGGGATCATCGTCCCGGGCAACAATCAGGTACTCATTCCTTTTTCTGCTATCGGACTGCAAGCCGTCGACCTTGAAATCATTCAGGTGCTCGACCAAAACATGAACTTTTTCCTGCAAGAAAATTCTTATGACGACCGCAGCGAACTGACCCGTACAGCCCGACCGGTATTTATGAAAAAAATCGATCTGAAAAAAGATCATCCCCATATCGACCTCGATAAATGGAATGACTTTACCATCGACTTAAGCGATCTGGTCAATCTGGAGAAAGGTAATATTTATCGTTTCAGACTGAAATTCAAGAAATCATATACCATTCTTTCCTGTGCCGATGAAAGTCCCGACTCGGATTATGGGGATACGGACTGGGACAACCCGGGTTCCTACTACAGCGAATATTATTATCCATCCGGTTTCGACTGGGAACAGCGCGAAAATCCTTGTCATATCTCCTACTACACCGGTGATCGGTTTGCAGCCCGCAATATCATCAATACTTCACTGGGAATTATGGCCAAACAAGGAGCCGACAATCAGTATGTCGTATGCGTTTCCGATCTCAGTACCGCTGAAGCGATTCCGAACTGCAACATCAGTCTTTACAATTATCAGAATCAAAAGATCGATTCGGCAAGGACCGATAAAGAAGGATTCGCGTATTTAAAACCGGCATCTCCGGGCTTTATCGTACTGGCACAGAAGGGTAAAGACAAAGCCTGGTTGCGTTTAGCAGAAAACAGTGCTCTATCCCTCAGTAACTTCGACGTCAGCGGACAACATGTACAAATGGGGGTAAAAGGATTCATTTATGGTGAAAGGGGGGTATGGCGTCCGGGAGATGAAATCTATTTATCCCTGATCCTGGAGGACAAGCTCGGTGTCTTACCGGAAGGTCACCCGATCGTTGCACAACTGGTCGATCCCAACGGGCATATTACCCAAACTTTAAAAGGAGCGATTACTCCCAATAATATCCATTGTTTTACCTTCAAAACCGAACCCGAAGACCAAACCGGTTATTGGCATGTCCTCTTCCGTATCGGTGGCCTGACTTTCAAACAGACATTACGCATCGAAACAGTGAAACCGAACCGTCTGGCTATACAAATGTTATTTCCTAACGATAAAATTATCGGTACCGGTGTTTCCCTGAAACCTGTAGAAGTGAAGACCAAATGGCTGAACGGAGCACCGACTTCCAATCAAAAAGCGATCACAGAGGTACGTTTATACCATGCCGATGCAGGTTTCTCCGAATTTCCGGATTATCGTTTTTCCGATAAATCCAGGTATTTCGAACCTTCGACAGAAACCCTATTCGACGGGCAAACCGACCAGCAGGGAAATTTTTCATTCAGCCTGAACAAGATCAAAACCGAAGATGCTCCCGGAATATTAAATGCAGTCTTCACCACCCGGGTATTTGAAAACGGTGGGGATTTCAGTATCAGCTCACAAAGTATCCGCTATTCCCCTTACGATGAATATGTAGGAATACGTCTACCTGAAAACGACGATAATTGGTACTCCACCGAGCAACCTGTTCGATTACAAGGCGTTACGATTACCCCGACAGGAAAACAATCAGGAAATGCTACCATTCAGATTGAAGTATATAAACTCGACTGGCATTGGTGGTGGGATTCGGAAGATGAAAACCTGGGATCTTATGTCAACCGGGAATATAGTAGCAGTGTATTGAGCCAGAAAGTCAAAGCCACCGACGGTCGTTTTCAGTTGGATCTTCATATCCCGAAATATGGACGTTATTTTATCCGGGCCACCGATCCTTCAGGGCATACCTCCGGTTTAATCGCCTATTTCGGTAGCTGGTCGGATAACGCCGATCAAACTGCAGCGACCACCTTACACCTGAGCAGTGACAAAAAATCTTACCGCGTCGGCGAAAAGATAAAAGTTACAATTCCTTCAGCAACAGGTAGTGTAGCCATCGTCAGCCTTGAAAACGGGAAAACCGTCAGCAACATGAAACGGATCAATACCTCTGCCGGTAACACCACCTTCGAGTTGGAGGCCACCAGCGAGATGTGTCCCAATACATACATTGCAGTCACTCTGCTTCAACCTCACAACAACCGGGACAACGACCGTCCGATCCGAATGTATGGAGTTGTCAATATCCATGTAGAAGACCCGGCTCTCCATTTGAATCCGAAGATCAAAATGGCTCAGGAACTCCGACCGGGAAAAGAGTTCAACGTGGAAGTTTCTGAAAAAGACGGCAAGGCGATGAATTACACCATTGCGATAGTCGACGAAGGACTGCTTTCGCTGACCACTTTCCGTACTCCGGATCCCTTTGCTGCTTTCTATGCACGGGAAGCCCTGGGCGTAAAAACCTGGGATTTCTACGACTATATCTACGGTGCTTATGGAGCCCGTCTGGATAAAGCTTTTGCTGTGGGTGGCGACGAAGCCTTGAAGGATTTACAGGACGAAAAGACCAACCGGTTCAAACCGGTCGTCTTATTCGACGGTCCTTTCAGTTTGAAAGCCGGAGCTACTCAAAAACACACCTTCAAAATGCCGGAATATATCGGCGAAGTACGGACGATGGTCATTGCAGCTACCAATGGACAATATGGAGCAGCCAGTGTCAACAGTACGGTAAATAAACCCCTCATGGTATCGGTTGCCCTTCCCCGTCTGTTCACACCGGGAGATGTCATCGATATTCCGGTTACCGTTTTTGTCCTGAAAGATCATATCCGGGAAGTCACCGTAAAGATGACTACCGACGACAAAATCACCCTGACAGGAGAAAAAGAACAACACATCCAATTCGATAAAAAAGGAGAACAAGTTGTCTATTTTAAGGCTCGGATCAATAGCCAAACCGGGATGTCGACACTTCGGACAGAAGCGACATCGGGCAATGAAACAGCTATTGTCACCGAGGATGTTCAGGTACGTATCCCTAATCCGAGAATGACGGAGATCGAAGAAAAAGAAGCTAAAGCAGGAGAGACCGTTTCTTTCGATACCCGCATTACAGGAGCCGAACCGCTTTCTGTCCTGGAGGTATCCTCTATCCCACCGTTAAACCTGGAACAACGCCTCAGTTACTTGCTCGACTACCCTCATGGCTGTGCAGAGCAAATCACTTCACAGGCATTTCCGCAATTAGCTTTATCCTGGCTTCTGGCATTAAGTCCGGCACAACAGATCACGGCAGAAAATAACGTCAGAGAAGTCATCAACCGTCTGAGAAGTTATCAGACCCCGGAAGGAGGCTTTGCTTACTGGCCTGGAGAGCCGTATATTTCGGAATGGGCTACCTCTTATGCTGTAAATTTCCTGGCAAATGCCCAAAAACAAGGCTATGCAGTCCCGATTCAGATGTTACAGCATGCCACGAACTATATGCGTCAGGTGGCTAACAGCTGGAACCGCACAGAACCGTGGTCACAGCAAGACCAAGCCTATCGTTTGTATGTATTGGCTTTAGCCGGTAAACCCGATCTGGCAGCCATGAACCGACTGAAAGAGACCCGCTTGCAACGTCCGGTTTCACAATGGCTGCTGGCCTCCGCTTATGCTTTAAGTAATCAACAGGAAATCGCTACGAAAATGATACGCGATCTGTCCTTCGAAGTCACCCCTTACCGGGAAACGGGAGGAACGTTCGGTTCTACTACCCGGGACAATGCCCTGATTCTGCAATCGATGGTCATCCTGAACATGCAACAAGATGCTTACCGCATGTTAGAGAAGATTTCTAAAGCCATGGGATCCGGCAATTGGTACAGTACCCAGGAAACCTCTTTCGCTCTTTATGCAGCCGCCCAGTTCGTACAAAAATACCTGGGCAGCCAAAAAGGAATCGATATCACAGTAAAAACAAATTCAGGTAACGAAAACGTCAAAACCGACAAGACAATCTGGCAAAAACAACTCGTTTTGCAGGGTGACAAAGCTTCGGTTACGGTGACGAACAACGGTCAAGGTTCACTTTTTGTCCGTCAGATCAATAGTTCCGCCCCTCTGGAAGTAGTCAAGGAAAAAGTTATGTCCGGAATGTCGATGCATGTGCGTTATTATAATGACAAAGGTACTCCGCTCAACATCGAACAGCTGCAACAGGGGGAAGACATTACAACCGAAATTACAATCAAAAACACGGGCCTGACCGGTACTTATCAGGAACTGGCTTTAAACTATCCGGTACCTTCCGGCTTCGCGATCATCAATGACCGTCTTACCGGAAACACCAGTGCCTGGAAAGAGGCAGAATATGTCGATATCCGGGATGACCGTTTTTATGTCTATTTCAGCTTGGAACAAAATCAGTCTAAGACTTTCCGTTTCCGTTGCAATGCAGCGTTCCGCGGAGAATATATGTTACCGGCAATTTATTGTTCAGCTATGTACGACAATAGTATACAGGCTATTTTACCGGGAGGAAAAGTGAAGATTGAATGAGTTGTAGAGTTGCTGAGTTAAAAGAGTTACTGAGTTAAAAGAGTTACTGAGTTAAAAGAGTTACTGAGTTACTAAGTTTTTGAGTTTTTGAGTTTCTGAGTTTCTGAATTATTAAGTTATTGAGTTAGAAGAGTTAGAAGAGTTAGAAGGCATTAGCTTAATAATTTAAATACAAAGCAAGATCATATTTGCAACACATTGTT
>OOAQ01001608.1_pt1 | contig 15224 bp, 14 predicted proteins | sample 1671051 | NCBI WGS metagenome assembly OOAQ01 (sample SAMN06348117, study PRJEB24527) | human gut metagenome | biome: human gut; feature: ankylosing spondylitis patient; material: feces | host: Homo sapiens | place: China | collected 2015-10
GTGGCACCTACAATATGATGATAGGCGCGGCAGACATGGGAACAGGCTGTGATACAATACTTGCGCAGATGGCGGCTGAGGTACTCGACTGCGAGCCGGATGATATAATAGTGTTTGGAGCGGATACAGATGCTTCTCCTTATGACTCGGGTTCATATGCCTCATCAACCACCTACATCACAGGAATGGCCACACAGAATGCAGCACTTGAGCTTCGTGAAAATATAAAGAAAATCGGCGCACAGCTGCTGGGCTGTGCTGCATCAGAGGTGGATTTCGACGGTAAAGAGGTGTATATCATAAATCCGGATGGTGCAGACAATGGGGCAGTTTCCGTAAGTCTTTCCGATATAGCAACAAAAGCACAGGTCAACAACACGATACCTGTAGATGTCACCGCCACATATTCATCACCTGTTTCACCGCCACCATACATGGTAGGCATGGTCGAAATAGAGCTTGATAAGGAGACAGGAGCAGTTAAAATACTTGATTATCAGGCTGTCGTGGACTGTGGAATCCCGGTCAATCCAAACCTCGCGCGCGTGCAGACAGAGGGCGGCATAGGTCAGGGAATCGGCATGGCACTTTATGAAAATGTCACCTACAATGCCGGTGGTAAAATCGCAGAAAATGATTTCATGCAGTACAAGATACCGACACGACAGGATGTGGGACATATCAACGTCGAATTTGAGACAAGCTATGAGCCTTCAGGCCCATTTGGAGTCAAGTCAATTGGCGAGATAGTTATCAATACACCGGCTCCTGCACTGGCACATGCCATTTATCGCGCAACAGGTGTGTGGCACAGGACAGTTCCGTTTACCCCGGAGAAAATACTTATGGGAATGGCAGACCCTGACTGGCACGAAAAGGACCTAAGAGTGAAATGATTCATATCATATACATGGCGGCTGGAAACAGCCGCCGTTTTGGAAGTAACAAGCTGTTTTATGAGCTGGATGGAAAACCTATGTACAGGCATCTGCTTGACAACTTGATAGAAATTAAGGATAGATATAATAAATTAAAAAATGCAGAATCGAATAACCCGGTCATAGATATAACCGTCGTTACACGTTATCGGGAAATACTGGACTACTGCTCATCTATCCCCGATTGCCATGCAGTCTTAAGTCCGGACAGCGAAAAAGGCATATCCTACACCATAAAAGCAGGAATTATGGCGGTGCAGGAGCAGAAAAAGACTGGTATGCAGGACTACTACATGTTTGCAGTAGCTGACCAGCCATATTTAAAAAGTCAAAGCGTGATTAAATTAATAGATAAAGTGCTTGAAAATAAAGGAAATATGAAATCAGTTTTTTCACTTCGCTGTGGAGATGCCGTAGGCAATCCGTGTGTATTTCATTCATCGCTTATCCCGCAGCTTTTATCACTGGAGGGTGATAAGGGTGGCAGAAGTGTGGCAAAGAAGTATGACTGTGTATATGTGGATATCGCAGATGAGCGTGAGCTGATGGATATAGATACCTTATCAAATTCAAAACATACCGTGACATTATAAAAGCTATTATGAAAGCTATTATGAAGGAGCACCGTATCAGTGCATACCGAATGTATATTTTATTCAAATTCCCATATACTACCTCCAAAGCATGAATGCAAATGCAAAAAAGTAACCGGAGGACAATAAAGTGAAAATCACAGGATTGACCAGAAGAGTAGATTCCCTCGGCAGAATAGTCATACCAAAGGAGCTTCGCAGGATGCTGCATATAAAAGAGGGAAGCCCACTGGAAATATATATGGATGCGGACGAGACGATAGTGCTAAAGAAATATTCGCAGGTGGGAAGCCTGAAGAATATATCACAGGCATATGCACAGAGCCTGTCAAAGGTAACAGGAGCCATGGTATGTGTGGCGGATAGGGATGAGATAATAGCGGCAGCCGGCAAAAACCACAAAAATTATATAGGCAAGGCTTTGTCAAAAGAGCTCGAGAATATTATGGATAAGAGAAAAAGTGCATTGTACAGTAAAAAAGACGATACCCTGATACCTGTGGTAAAGGACGATAAAGCTGACTGTGAAGCGCAGGCAATAGCAGTAATAGTGCATGATGGTGATAGTGCGGGAGCCGTTATACTGTGTGTTTACGATGAAAAAGCCGATAAGTCTGAGATTGCCGAAAAGCTGGCGGGTGCAGCAGCAGAATTTCTGGCTGACCAGCTTGGCTAGAGATAGCAAAAAGCATTGTAAAAAACTATTTACTTGACTACAACAGTAATAAAGATGTAAAATAGCGAGATAAAGGGAGCAGATGGCTTCCTTTTGTGCTATAAAGGTATAATAGAAAATTAAGCAATTATTAATTAGCTGATGTAGAGGCATTGTAGTATAATAGACAGTACATATTGGATATAGTTGTCAATTATCTATAAAGTATGCCGATATACAATGGTATACCGATAGTTTGGAGGTAACGTTTAGAAATGGCAAAACAGAAAAAGAAAAAAAAGAAAAAGCAGCATCGCGTTTTCTGGTTTTTCATAAAGCTTCAGATTTTTCTGATGGTACTGATTCTCGGTGGATTATGCTTTTATTACTTTGGAGGCTATGCAGACAAGGTTGCGAAGCTTCACTCAGAGGCGGTAGAGCTCGTGCAGAAATCTGACAAAAACACATTTTTACCGGCGCGCACGAGTACACTCTACGATACAAACGGTGATGAGATATCCGAGACGGCCACTACTAAAAAGGCTGACTATGTGAAGTATGAGGATATACCGCAGAACTTCGTAAACTGCATGGTCAGTATCGAGGACAAGAAGTTCTATAAGCACAATGGTGTGGACCTAAAGGCAATAGTGCGTGCCGCAAAGTCAATTATAAAAAACAAGAGAATTACCCAGGGTGGCAGTACCATCACGATGCAGCTCGCCCGAAATATTTATCTGGATACGAACAAGAACTGGCAGCGAAAAGTCAAGGAAATGTTCATAGCGATGGAGCTGGAAAAGAAATATTCCAAGAACGATATTATGGAGTTTTACCTGAATAATGTCTATTTCATGAACGGATATTATGGTATTCAGGCAGCGTGCCATGGCTATTTTAACTGTGAGCTTTCGGATCTTGATTTGTCGCAGACTGCTTTTTTGTGTGCGATTCCGAACAGCCCGACATACTATGACCCGATAAACAATAAGGATCATACATTGACACGTCGCAATCTTATATTGAAAAATCTAAGGGAAGATGGCAAAATCACACAGCAGGAATATGAGGCCGCCATAAACGAGGAGATAACCCTCAACATGCCTGAGAAGGATGACACGGTCAAGTACAATTATGTGGATACCTATGCATATTACTGCGCTACGAGGGCGCTCATGGAGAATGAGGGCTTCAAGTTCAAGTATTACTTTGACTCAGACGATGAAGAAAAGGAGTATGATGCTTCATATGATGAGATGTATTCATATTGTCAGAAAAAGCTCTACTCAGACGGTTACAAGATTTATACATCAATTGATCTGACTATGCAGCAGCAGCTTCAGGATTCAATTGACCTTACGCTTTTGGACTTTACAGACACGACCGATGATGGCACATTTAAGCTGCAGAGTGCTGCAACCTGTATAGACAACGACACAGGCGAGGTGGTTGCAATAGTTGGTGGACGAAGCCAGGATGCGGTCAGTCATACGCTAAACCGTGCTTTCCAAAGCCATCGTCAGCCGGGAAGCTCAATCAAGCCGCTCATTGTGTATACACCATCATTTGAGCGTGGTAAGACACCGGATACCATCGTAAATGACCACAAGTTTGATGGAGGACCGTCTAACTCGGGTGATTCATATTACGGTGATGTGACTATCAGGTTTGCCGTTCAAAAGTCACTGAATACTGTAGCATGGCAGCTATATGATGAGCTCACGCCAAAGGTAGGCTTACAGTATCTCAAGGATATGAATTTTACCAATATTGTAAAGGATGACTATGTCACAGCAACAGCACTTGGAGGTTTTACAACAGGTGTATCCACACTGGAGATGGCATCTGCATATTCAACACTTGAGAACGATGGAATGTACAGGAATCCGACATGTATTAAGTCGATTGTGGATTCTGACAACAATATCATATATACATCATCGCAGAAGGATACCGTCATATATACAGAGACAGCATCACGTATGATGACAGATGTCATGACAGATGTTATGAAATCAGGAACCGGACGTAGCGCTAATCTGGACAATGGCATGCCTTGCGCCGGCAAAACCGGAACCACAAACGATAAGAAGGATGGCTGGTTCTGTGGCTTTACCAGATACTACACCACATGTGTATGGGTAGGCTGCGATATGCCTGAGACAGTCAAAAAACTGACAGGAAGCTCTTACCCGGCAGAAATATGGAAGAACTACATGGATCAGATACACGCTGACCTTACACCAATAGATTTCCTGCCATATGCCCAAATATCGGATGATTATCAGGACAGCCAGGAGACACAGGATACACCTGCCGATGACCAGACGCAGAATAATCCTACAGATCAGACTGTGACCACACCTGATGCAGGAACCACCACACCGGATAAGACAACAACAGACACGAATAAGACAGATGCTGCTGGTGGAAATCATGAAAAAACACCTACTACACCATCAGAAAATCCATCAGGTGGAGCCGGAGACAGTGGTTCAGCCGGAGGCACAGGTGGAGCTGGAGACAGTGGTTCAGCCGGAGACACAGGTGGAGCCGGAGACAGTGGTTCAACCGGAGGTGCAGGTGGAGCTGGAGGCAGTGGTTCAACCGGAGGTGCAGGTGGAGCCGGAGGCAGCGGTTCAACCGGAGGCACAGGTGGAGCTACCGGTGGTACCACCGGAGGCGAAGCAGCCCAGTAGATTTTTCTTTGCAGTGCTGTCGGGAGTTGTGTTCTTTACAGCATACGCACCTGTCACGATAGGAAACAAGATGATAGATGCGCTCATATATTCAGTGACCTACAACGGCTCATACCTTGCAGTAGAGGAAATTATCACAATCATAGTGATATCAATCCCACCGGTTAAGAAGGCGCTCGACTATGTGAAGCAGATGGCGAACAGCCGGTAGATAATCTATATCTAAACAATTAAATTATGTAAAAATGAGCAGAATAGATAGAAATACTTGTCCTGCTCTTTTTAGTATTCGAAAAAAGTAAAATAAAACACTCGAAAAATATAAAATAAAACATTAGAAAAATACAAAACAAAACACTCGAAAAATATAAAATAACCTTGTATAATCTGTGAATTAAATGGTATAATAACCATGAAGGGAGCAGATATTTATGGAATATATAAGCAGAATTGTTGATGATGTGATAGATAGAAAAACAGAGGCATTTAATGCAGTGAGCATCACAGGACCAAAAGGATGTGGAAAGACAAGAACAGCAAGAGAACGATGTAAAACTGTTATTGAATTTCAGGATGAAGACAAGAGAGAGGGATATCTTGCAGTAGCAGAAACTGCACCTAAGCTCTTTTTAAAGAATCCTAAGCCAATACTGTTTGACGAGTGGCAGGATGCCCCAAAGATATGGGGAACAATAAGAAAAGCGTGCGATGACAATCCGGAGAGTGTAGGAGAGTTTTATCTGACAGGCTCATCAAGTAAGAAGATTAATACACCCCATACAGGTACAGGACGAATAACAGAGGTTACGATGTACCCTATGACTTTGTTTGAGACAGGAGAATCAAACGGAAGCATATCGTTGTTTAAATTATTAGAAGATGAAGCATATGATATTGATGGACTTACCACAGATATAAAGCTTGAGGATTTGTTTTTTACGGTCTGTAGAGGTGGATGGCCGAGATGCATGGCACTTTCAAAGGACAGTGCAAAGCTTGAAATAGCTAAGGATTATTATAGGCAGATTTATCAGAAGGACATATCAGCGATTGATGGAGTAAACAGAAATCCGGAATGGGCAAGGACACTGCTTTGGTCGTATGCCAGAAATATGGCTACTACAGCAAAACGCAAGAATATATTTTCAGATGTAAAAGCCACACAGAATGTTACAGATGTAACGCTTTCTTCATATATAGATGCTCTGGAGCTATTATATGTTGTAAAGGATATAGATGCCTGGACACCGCATTTGCGTTCGAAAACAGCTATCAGAGCTGCCAAAAAGCATATATTTGTTGATCCCTCTATAGGATTGGCTGCGCTTGGTGTTAATCCGGACTATTTTATCAACGATTTGGATCTATTTGGGCATGTATTTGAAAATATGGTGCTTAGAGATTTACTTGTATTTGCTGAAAAGCACAATGCCAGAGTGATGCATTATACAGATGATATGGGCGTAGAAGCAGATGCAGTCTATCAGTTGGAGGACGGCCGTTATGCGCTTATTGAAATAAAAACCGGAGTGAACAAGATTCCGGAAGCGGAAAAATCCTTGCTGCGATTCAAGGATATTATCTTAAAATATAATGAGAAAGCATTGGAAAAAGAAAAACATCCACGTGATGTATATAAAGAACCATCGGCACTGATTGTGATTTGCGCAAATGCAACCATGGCATATACCACGGAGTCAGGAGTTCGGGTTGTGCCGGTTGGGTGTTTGAGAGATTAATATAGAGCAGACTGTAAAATTGAGCTGACCACTCATAATTACAGTCTGTTTTTTATTGTATATTATTGTCACAGTGTAAGGGAGCAGGCGGGCAGAAAATTGCCCATCCAATGAGTTTGTACGAAGCTGCTTAGAGGCTGTTGGAATTGTAATAGGTACACAGTAGCGCACGTGCATGGAAGCACGGGCGAGGCGTTACCGCGCCAAGGACGGCGCGTAAAAGCCGGCTGCGTCAGGCATAGAAAACATGACTTACAATTCTTACAGCCTCTTGGCTGCTGGTAGGAAACGTTTTGGATAGGTAATTTTCTGCCCGCCTGCTCCCGTACCATATAAAAAATGAAAAATAAAAATACTTTGACTTGACAACTATTTTAAATGTGATATACTTTCACTGTCAAATGATTTGATGATGAAAATATTTGACATGCAAACTAGTGCAAATATACCAGCACACAAAACCGAAAATAAACACAGAAAAAGGAGAACAGAAATATGTTGGAGAAAATCAAGGAAATCGTAGCAGATCAGTTAGGAATCGACGAGGATGATATCAAATTAGAGTCAAACTTCAAGGAGGATCTTGAGGCAGATTCATTAGATCTTTTCGAGCTTGTAATGGCACTCGAGGAGGAGTACGGAGTAGAAATCCCTTCAGAGGATTTAGAGAAAATCGCAACAGTAAACGACATCATTGAGTATCTTAAGAACAAAGGTGTAGAGGCTTAAAAGACATGGAGACAAGAATAACAAAGCTTCTTGGAATCAAATATCCGGTCATTCAGGGTGGCATGGCATGGGTAGCAACCCATGAGCTTGCCAGCGCTGTGTCCAATGCAGGCGGACTTGGCATCATCGGAGCAGGCGGAGCCCCGGCCTCATGGGTAAAGGAGCAGATAGTCGCTGCAAAGAAGGAGACCGATAAGCCGTTCGGAGTCAACCTCATGCTTATGAATCCGGAGGCAGATGAGATAGCAAAAATCATCGCTGAGGAAAAAGTAAAGGTAGTCACCACCGGCGCAGGAAATCCTGCAAAGTACATGGATATGTGGAAAGAAGCAGGCGTCATCGTAATCCCTGTAGTTGCAAGCGTAGCACTCGCAAAGCTCATGGAGAGAGGCGGGGCAGGTGCAGTAATCGCCGAGGGAATGGAGTCAGGCGGGCATATCGGAGCACAGACTACCATGACACTTGTGCCACAGGTTGTTGATGCAGTGAGCATCCCTGTTATCGCAGCAGGCGGAATTGCAGACAACAGAGGCTTCAATGCAGCATTTGCACTCGGTGCAGAGGCAGTCCAGATGGGTACACGCTTTGTCACCGCAAAAGAATCGATAGTACATGAAAACTATAAGCAGAAGGTCATTAAGGCCAAGGATATAGATTCCGAGGTTACAGGAATGAGCACAGGCCATCCAATCAGAGTGCTCAGAAACAAGATGACCAGACAATATCTCAAGCTGGAAAAGGAAGGAGCTCCATTTGAAGAGCTCGAAAAAATGACACTTGGCGCACTCAGAAAAGCCGTTGTCGACGGAGATACCGTATATGGCAGCGTCATGGCAGGTCAGAGCGCAGGCCTCGTAAAAAAAGAGGAAACCTGCAAAGAAATCATTGAGGATGTAGTGGGACTGAACAAATAGACAGTATTCACTTTTACATGCAAATTTAAGGATACCGGGCCACCTGGAAAGAGCGGCTTACGGTATCCTGTCAGAAATAAGGAGAAACCGAAAATGGGTAAGAGAGTATTTATGTTTCCCGGACAGGGCTCACAGTATATAGGAATGGGTAAGGAGTTTTACGATACAATGCCAAATGCAAAGGCAGTAATCGACCTTGCCAGTGAACAGACAGGCTTGGATATCCCGGCACTTTGCTTTGAGGAAAATGACAAGCTGAATATTACAGAGTACACACAGATATGTATGCTTGCAGTTGAGGCAGCTATATATCAGGCAATCATTGACAAAGGCATCACACCTGATGTCACAGCTGGATTAAGCCTTGGGGAATATGGTGCTCTCATCGCATCAGGAGCCATGACTATGGCAGATGCATTTGCAGTTGTCAGAAAAAGAGGAATCTACATGCAGGAGGCAGTTCCTACAGGTGGAGCCATGACAGCGGTTTTAGGACTTGATCCGCAGGTCATTGAGGATATCTGCAAAAAGACAGCAGATGAGACAAATTCAGTGGTATCGGTAGCCAACTATAACTGCCCGGGACAGATTGTTATCACAGGAGAAAAGGCAGCAGTAGATGTCGCCGCAGCAGCATGCAGCGAGGCAGGCGCCAAGAGATGCGTACCGCTCAAGGTAAGCGGACCTTTCCACTCAGCAATGCTTAAGGGTGCAGGAGAAAAGCTCGCACATGCACTTGAGAGTGTGGAAATCCACGATATCAAGGTGCCATATATCACAAATGTCACAGCAGACTATGTGAAGTCACCGGCAGACGTCAAGGATTATCTGACACAGCAGGTTTCATCGTCAGTACGCTGGCAGCAGACCATCGAGCGCCTTATAGCAGACGGTGCAGATGAGTTCGTGGAAATCGGACCGGGACGATCACTCAGCGGATTTATGAGAAAGATAAATAGGGACGTAAAAGTCGTAAACATAGATAAATTGGAGGATTTTGAAAAATATGTTAACAGGTAAAGTAGCACTTGTTACAGGTGCAAGCCGCGGAATTGGAAGACAGATAGCTCTTACACTTGCCGCAGCACACGCCTTTGTAATAGTAAATTATAATGGTTCAAAGGAAAAGGCAGATGCCGTTGTTGCAGAGATAAAGGCAGCAGGCGGTGATGCAGTTTCTTATCAGTGCAATGTATCTGATTTTGACGAGTGCCAGAATATGATAACAGCGCTCATCAAGGAGTACAAGCACATAGATATCCTCGTAAACAATGCAGGAATCACAAGAGACGGTCTCATCATGAAGATGAGCGAGGCAGACTATGACGCAGTGCTTGACACAAACCTTAAGGGTGCGTTCAACACAATCCGTCACATGTCACGCTATTTCTTGAAGCAGAAATCAGGAAGAATTATCAATATTTCATCAGTTTCCGGCATACTCGGAAATGCAGGACAGGCCAACTACAGCGCCAGCAAGGCAGGAGTCATAGGACTCACAAAGGCTGTAGCCAGAGAGCTTGCCAGCAGAGGAATCACAGTAAATGCAGTGGCACCGGGCTTTGTAGAGACAGAGATGACAGATGTGCTTGCCGATGCGGCAAAGGAGAATCTTTTATCACAGATTCCGCTTGGCAGACCGGGAAACACAAAGGATATCGCAAACGCAGTATTATTTTTAGCATCAGATGCAGCAGGCTACATCACAGGCCAGGTGCTGTCTGTTGACGGAGGAATGGCAATATGAGTAGAAGAGTAGTTGTAACAGGACTTGGAGCAGTAACACCAATCGGAAATAGTGTGGACGATTTCTGGGCATCGGTAAAGGCCGGAAAAATCGGATTTGACCACATCACAAAATTTGACACAACAGATTATAAATGTCACATTGCTGCAGAGCTTAAGGATTTTAATCCACAGGATTTCATGGATAGAAAGGCTGCAAAGAGAATGGAGCCATTCTCACAGTATGCAGTAGCTGCAGCAAAGCAGGCAATTGATGACAGTGGACTTGATATCGAAAAGGAAGATCCATACATGGTTGGATGCGCCATCGGTTCAGGTATCGGAAGTCTTCAGGCTATGGAGCGCGAGACACAAAAGCTATACGAAAAGGGACCAAACAGAGTCAATCCTCTGCTCGTTCCGCTTATGATCTGTAATATGGCAGCAGGAAATGTTTCTATCCAGTTCGGCCTCAAGGGAAAGAGCATCAATGATGTAACAGCCTGCGCTACAGGAACAAACACAATCGGCGAGGCATACAGAAGCATCCAGTACGGTGAGGCTGACGTGATGGTAGCCGGTGGTACAGAGGGCAGTGTATGTCCTATCGGAATCGCAGGATTTACAGCACTTACAGCGCTTTCTACAGTAGATGATCCGGCAAAGTGCTCACTTCCGTTTGACAAGAACAGAAGCGGCTTTGTAATGGGTGAGGGCGCAGGAGTAGTTATCCTTGAAGAGCTTGAGCATGCAAAGGCAAGAGGTGCAAAGATTTATGCAGAGGTAGTCGGATACGGCTGCTCATCAGATGCATACCATATCACATCTCCGCAGGAGGATGGCGCAGGTGCAGCAAGAGCCATGACCAACGCTATGAGCGATGCAGGTGTCACACCAGTAGATGTAAAATACATCAATGCACACGGAACAGGCACACATCACAATGATCTTTTTGAGACAAGAGCAATCAAGCTTGCATTCGGTGATGATGCAGCAAATCTTAAAATCAATTCAACAAAGTCTATGATAGGACATCTGCTCGGAGCAGCGGGAGCTGTTGAGTTTATAACATGTGTGAAGGAAATCCAGGATGGATTTATACATAAGACTGTTGGCTATGAGACTCCTGATGAGGAGATTGACCTCAATTACTGCAAGGACAGCTATGAGGAGCCTGTTGAGTATGCACTGAGCAATTCACTGGGATTTGGTGGACATAATGCAAGTATTCTGCTCAAGGCTTATAAATAAATAGCTTCTGCTTTTTTAGGGGCTTCGCGAATGTAGGCTGTGAGGTCCGGTGGAGCACACAGTATATTCCTTATAAAAAATATGAAGTCAGTCACGGCATTTTGCACGGACAGGCTGTGATATGGTGCTAGCGCTTCATGCTAATGGAGCGGATGGAACGCCGTGACAGTTCATATTTTTCATTCAGAACACACTGTGTGCTTTCCGGCTCCACGTTATTGAGCGCGAAGCATGTAGATAGTTTGGAGTAAATTGAGAAAGGATAGATATATATGTCAGTTTTGAATACGCAGCAGATTATGGATATTCTGCCGCACCGCAGTCCGTTTCTTCTCATTGATACGGTTGAGGAACTGGAGCCGGGCGTAAAGTGTGTGGCTAAGAAGAATGTGACTATGAACGAGCCACATTTTATGGGACATTTTCCGGAAAATCCGGTGATGCCGGGAGTGCTTATTATTGAGGCTTTGGCGCAGACCGGTGCAGTTGCCATTCTTTGTCAGGATGAGTGGAAGGGCAAGACTGCATATTTTGCAGGCATCAATAATGCCAAGTTCAAGCAAAAGGTGGTTCCGGGAGATACTCTGGAACTGACAACTGAGATTATAAAGGTTAAGGGTCCTATCGGTGTGGGCAAGGCTGTTGCCAGAGTAAACGGCAAGGTTGTCTGTATGGCGGAGCTTACATTTGCAATAGGTTAATTGCATAAGGAGACATGATGAAGTTATTCAAGAAGAAAGATAAAAATATAGAGGCTGAAGAGAATTTAGCAAAGAACGCTGAGAGCGCAAAAACAGCCGAAGATGGCAAAAATGCCGGTGCAGCACAGGAAACAAAAGAGGATGTACCTGAGACAATCGTTTGTCCCAAGTGTGGCAAGACGGTGCTCAAATCAGTTGTAAAACAGCACAAATACATCTGTTATGAGTGTAATTATTATTTCCGTGTGCGTGCTAAAAACAGAATCAGAATGGTTTCCGACAAGGAAGCATTTGAGCCATGGTTTACAGAGCTTACAACAGGAAATCCTCTCAATTTCCCTGAGTATGAGGAGAAAATTGCAAAGACTCAGGAGAAAACAGGACTTTCTGAGGGCATTGTCATCGGTAAGACAAAAATTTACGGTGAGGAGACAGTGCTTGGTGTAATTGATTCAAGATTTATGATGGGAAGCATGGGCCATGTGGTTGGTGAGAAAATCACAAGCGCATTTGAGCGTGCCACAGAGGAAAGACTTCCGGTTATATTATTCTGCTGTTCAGGTGGAGCTAGAATGCAGGAGGGTATCATTTCGCTGATGCAGATGGCTAAGACTTCAGCCGCAGCAAAGCGTCATTCAGAGGCAGGACTTTTATATGTGCCTGTACTCACAGATCCTACAACAGGTGGTGTGACAGCCAGCTTTGCAATGCTTGGAGACATTATTCTTGCAGAGCCAAAGGCACTTATCGGCTTTGCGGGTCCTCGTGTTATCGAGCAGACCATCGGACAGAAGCTGCCTGAGGGCTTCCAGAGGGCAGAGTTCCAGCTTGAGCACGGCTTTGTGGATATGATAGTTGAGCGTGAGGATTTAAAGAAGACTCTTTACAAGATTTTACGTGCTCACAGACCTACCACTGGCTATGCCAATTTTGATCCGCTTCACTCAGACGACAATTACGAGCCGACAGAGCTTATGAAGGAGCGCGAGGCAAAGGCTAAGCCATTTAAGGTATGGGATAAGGTCAGCGCCGCAAGACAGATTAAGAGACTTGCATCGGTTGACTATATGGACTATATCTTTGATGAGTTTATGGAGCTGCACGGAGACAGATATTTCCGCGATGACCCGGCTATCGTAGGTGGAATCGCATATTTAGACGGCCAGCCGGTCACAGTTATTGGTGTTCACAAGGGAAAAGACCTTGAAGACTGCGCAAAGAGAAACTATGGTATGCCATCACCTGAGGGCTACCGCAAGGCACTGCGCCTCATGAAACAGGCAGAGAAATTCAACCGTCCGATCATAACCTTTGTCAATACATCAGGAGCTTATCCCGGAATGGAAGCAGAGGAAAACGGACAGGGCGAGGCAATCGCAAGAAACCTTTATGAGATGAGTGGCATTAAGGTGCCAATCCTTTGTCTCATGATAGGAGAAGGCGGAAGCGGCGGAGCTTTAGCTCTTTCTGTAGGAAATGAAGTGTGGATGATGGAAAATGCCACATACTCAATACTTTCTCCTGAGGGCTTTGCATCTATCCTCTGGAAGGACGGAAAGCGTGCAAAGGAAGCCGCAGAGGTAATGAAGATTACAGCACACGACTTAAAGGAGCTTGATGTCGTGGATGATATAATACCTGAGTTTGGCGGAGCCGACGAGGATGCTCTTTCATCAATCGGAAACTACATGAAGGGCAACATGAAGAAATTCTTGGAAAAAGAAAGCAAATTGACAAAGGACCAGCTCTTGGAGGAAAGATACAAGCGTTTCCGCAAGTTCTAGTCCCGGAAAGGAAATTCTATGAAGATAGTTGGAACAGGAAGCTGCCTGCCACAGAGAGTGGTCTCAAACGATGACCTGGCAGCCATAATGGACACATCTGACGAGTGGATCAGCTCGCGTACAGGAATAAGAAACAGACACATTGCAACGACTGAGACAACCACCTCACTTGCCTGTGATGCAGTAAAAAGTGCGCTGCAGGATGCGGGGATTGACGGAAGTGAGATAGACCTGATAATAGCGGCAAGCGTATCCACAGACAAAATCGTTCCATCACTCGCATGTCAGATTCAGGCTGAGATAGGTGCGGGCAGTGCAGTGGCCTTTGATATAAATGCTGCATGCTCAGGCTTTTTATTCGGGCTTGCTACGGCAGATGCGTATTTTAAGACCGGCAGATTTCACAAGGCAGTCGTAGTGGGAGCAGAGGTTCTTTCAAAAATAATGGACTGGAATGACAGAAGCACCTGTGTGCTCTTCGGAGACGGAGCAGGCGCAGCGGTTGTGACAGACGAGGGCGATGCCTTCAAGGGCTTTGTACAGGGTTCTGACGGAAAAGGCGGTGAGGCGCTTGACGGAGACAACCGTCCAGTAGTCAATCCGTTTACCGACAATGGAAAGCAGTCTGCACTCGGTGGCTACGTCACCATGGATGGTCCGGCTGTATACAAGTTTGCGGTAAAGACAGTGCAAAAGGCTATAAATGAGCTGCTCGATGAAATCGGCTGGAGCACAGATGATGTGGACGTCTATGTGCTGCATCAGGCCAATATCCGCATTATTGAGTCGGTTGCCAAGAGACTTAAGCAGCCTATGGACAAATTTCCGACCAATTTACAGCAGTGTGGAAATATTTCTGCGGCAAGTGTGCCGATTTTGCTTGATAAAGTCCGCAAAGATGGTATGATAAAGCATGAGGAAAAAATAATTTTATCAGGCTTTGGAGCAGGACTTACATGGGGAGCCTGCGCCATAGAGTGGCAATAGAAAGAGGTATTTATGACGGCAGATGAAACTTTAAATGAATTATTGGTGTGTCTGTTCAAGGATTTGACAGAGATAGAGGGCAGATGTCTGATAACAGACGAATTTTCTGATATTTCTATCAACGATATGCATATAATAGAGGCAATAGGAGTCGATGAGCCAAAGCGCTCCGGCACCGTAGCCAAGCTTATGTCTATCACTCTGGGCACGCTGACAAAGGCAATAGATGGTCTCACCCGCAAGGGATACGTGAACCGTATCCGCAGTGAGGAGGATAAGCGTGTGGTAAAGCTCTCACTCACCGACAAGGGAAAGAGTGCATACTATCATCATGAGCAGTTTCACCGTCATATGATAGAGCATATAAAGGACGATCTTTCGGATGACGAAATGAAAGTTCTTATAACTTCACTTGCAAAACTCTCGGATTATTTCAAGGTGGTATATTCCGATGATGAGGAGAATCAGTACCAAAACTGGGATAATATAAATGAAGATAATAAATAAAA
>OOAQ01001619.1_pt1 | contig 15142 bp, 13 predicted proteins | sample 1671051 | NCBI WGS metagenome assembly OOAQ01 (sample SAMN06348117, study PRJEB24527) | human gut metagenome | biome: human gut; feature: ankylosing spondylitis patient; material: feces | host: Homo sapiens | place: China | collected 2015-10
CCCGATTTCAAGAGTTTTATTGGCTTGATATGAACTTACTATAATTTGAACCAACCAGTTTAGAGTAATTTTATTGACTTGTTATGTATTTGCTATAGTTTAAGCCAATTAATTCCGAGATTTTGGTGGACTTTATTTGTACTTATCTGTTTGCTAGTCATTTATAGCCTGAAATTTGGATGGTCTAATTTGCCATTACTTTTTCCAAGGTCATTAAAGGATAGCAAAATAAAGCAAAACCGCCGCCAGGCAGATGTTCCTATCTGTTTCTGGCAGCGGTTTTATTTATGGATTGAATGGTTTAGCAGATCACAATGATCTGAATTGGAGGTTTTTTACTGGATCGGCTCGAAATCTACAGCGCCGTGTTTGCACAGCGGGCAGATGATGTCTTCCGGGAGTTCGTCGCCTTCGTAGATGTAGCCGCAGACTTTGCAGACAAAGCCTTTCTTTCCTTCGGTCTGCGGTTTTGGTTTGACGTTGTTCTGGTAGTAGGTGTAGGTCATGGTCTCCTGGTCGCTCATGACACGGGCTTCGGTGACACTGCAGATGAACATGCCATGGGTTCCGAGGTCAACATATTGCTCTACCTTGAGGGACATGAATGCGTTGATGTATTTGTCCAGGAATACAAGTCCGTTGCCGGAACGGTTGACTTTCTGGCCTGCGAATTTGTCAGCAGTTCTGCCGGACTGGAAACCGAATCTTTCGAAAACAGAGAACGGTGCTTCGACGGACAGACAGTTTACATTCAGGACACCAGTCTGCTGGATCACATGGTGAGAGTAGTTGGCTTTGTTGATGTTGACTGCTACACGGTACGGGTTATCGGTCAGCTGGGTAACAGTGTTTACGATCAGTCCGTTGTCACGTTTTCCATCGTTGGAAGTCACAACATAGAGACCGTATCCGATACGGAAAAGTGCAGACATATCATTTTTGTTTGCGAGAGTATCGTTCTTGGCGATATATTCTTTGCAGAGTTCATCGGTCATTGCCTCGATCTCTTTTCTGTTTTCTTCTTTTACAGCGGACCAGATGTGGACGTTGTTCTTTAACCAGTCGATCTTTTTGCACGGAGCCATCATTTCTTTCATGACTTTGGCTGCCAGAGGAGCCCAGGAGCCGTTTTCGATGATTCCTACCGTGCGGTTCTGGAAATTATGCTCTACCAGTCTGGTGATAAAGTCATTCATGAACGGATAGATGCTCGCATTGTAAGTGGTGGTTGCAAGGACCAGTTTTGAATAACGGAAAGCGTCGCTGAGAGCCTGGGACATATCGTCTCTTGCAAGGTCATAGACGAGAACCCGCGGACATCCTTTGGATTTGAGTTTTTCTGCAAGGAGATATACAGCGTCTCTGGTGTGACCATATACGGAAGTATAGGCGATCACGATTCCGTCTGTCTCCGGTGTGTAGGAGGACCAGGTGTCATAGAGTCCGATATAATGGCCAAGATCTTCAGTGAGTACAGGACCATGAAGCGGACAGATCTTCTGGATATCAAGTGTTGCGGCAACTTTGAGAAGCGCCTGAACCTGTTTTCCGTATTTTCCTACGATACCGATGAAGTAACGTCTTGCTTCGTCATCCCATGGCTCCTCTACATCGAGCGCACCGAATTTGCCGAAACCGTCTGCGGAAAACAGAACTTTTTCTGTGCTGTCATAAGTCACCATAACTTCCGGCCAGTGTACCATCGGAGCAAAGACAAAAGTAAGCTGATGGAATCCAAGAGAAAGTGTACCGCCGTTTTCTACTTCGATCTTGCGTCCCTCGAGGTCGAGATCAAAGAAGTTCTGGATCATGTTGAATGCTTTTTTGTTGGAAACAACTGTGGTGTCCGGATAAACTTTGAGGAAGTTTGCCACGTTTGCTGCATGGTCCGGTTCCATATGCTGAACGATCAGGTAATCCGGTCTGCGTCCGTCGAGGATCTGCTGGATATTGTCGAGCCATTCATGTGTGAAGTTGGCATCTACGGTATCCATAACCGCGATCTTGTCATCCAGGATCACGTAAGAGTTGTAGGACATTCCGTTTGGAACCTTATACTGTCCTTCAAAAAGGTCAACCTGATGGTCATTTACACCTGCGTATCTGATAGTATCTGTGATCTTCATATTTCGTACCCTCCAATTTGTTATGAGTTTTATGTAAAACGTTTTTTGTATCCTTGACTTTGTTAAAAGTATAACAGAATACAGAAGAGAATTCTGTTGCAAAAGTCACAAAAATGCTCTTAATTGAGAAAAATAATGTTATAATAATGGAAAAACAATGGAAAGAGATGAGGGGAAAAATGGAGCACATCACACTTTTTACAGATATTCTGCCCGAAGAACAGGAAAGAATGCGTGTCTGTTTTCATGCAAGGGAAATGACGTTCCGAAACGGAGAAACCATCATGGAATATTCAAACTCCATGAAAAAGATCGGTCTGATCCTCTATGGCAGGGCGATACTTTACTGCTGTGACACCGAGGGAAATGAGTACATGATCGATGAACTCAATAAAGATGCCGTTTTTGGCGAGCCGTTTTTGCTTCCGACGGATTCACAGCATTATTATGTCCGTGCGGCACAGGAGACCAGGATCATATTTATCGACTACGAGCATGTGATCAAACGCTGCGACCAGGCATGCCACCATCACAGCCAGATGGTCAGCAATCTGTTGCAGCTTACCGCGATCCAGTCCCGGCAGCAGAATGAGCGGATCTACATGCTTTCCAGATCCAGTACACGTAAGAAACTGATAACCTATCTCAATACACTTTCCGCAGAAAAACACAGCAAAGACCTCACACTTCCTATGTCCTATACCGCACTGGCACAGTATTTAAGTGTCGACCGCAGTGCCATGACGAGAGAACTTAAGAACCTCGAAGCCGAAGGAATCATAGAGAAAAATGGAAAGCAGATCCATATGATTTGACACAGGCAGAAGAGGAAGAGTATACTGAAAATAGTATATAAAGAAATGAGAAATTTTATTAAAAAACTATGCCCGTTGTTTCTCGGAGCTGTGATGCTGACAGGAAATATACAGAGTATTCTGGCATCAGATGAGAGCACAGAAACTCTTACAGATCTTATGATAGGCTGTGATGAATATAAGCCATATAATTACTTTGACGAAAACGGAAATCTGGTAGGAATTGATGCGGATCTTGCAGAGGAAGCCTGCCATCGGATGGGATATGAGCCGGTTTATGTTATCATGAAGTGGACGGAAAAAGAAGCTTATCTTGATGAACAGATCATAGACTGTATCTGGGATTCCCATTCTCTGAACGGAAGAGAAGACAGTTATCTCTGGTCCGAACCATATATGTACAGTCAGGAGTCTGTCATCGTAAATGAGGATAGTTCCATCAACAGTCTGGATGATCTCAATGACAAAAACATAGCAACTCTGGTTAATACACGTGCAGAAGATATTCTTCTGCAGCTGGATATCTCACCCGAGATTTATCCCCGGAATATATATAGTTTTCAGCTGATGAAGGAATGCCTGACAGCGTTGCGGCAGGGGTATGTGGATGCTGTTGCGGGTGACAAGCTGTATCTTGAGACTTATATGAAGGACTATCCGGGCAGGTTCCGTATTCTTGATGAAAGCCTGGAAACTTCCAAGCTGGCAGTGGCTTTTTCAAAAGATACAGACCCGGAACTGGTCGATAAACTGAATGAAACTTTGAATGAAATGAAGCTGGACGGAACCATTGACAGGATTCTGGAGAAGTATGAAACTTCAGTGGAAAATGCTTCGTAGGGGGCAGAACAGTGAGATCGAGGGGATCATCAAGTTCATGAAAGAACAGTGTATCCGTTATGATAATATTCTTACAAACAGTAAAGTGCGGATACGGACAGATCTTATAGAGAAGACGACGGAACTGAAACGATGTATGCAGAAGGAAGACATGGACGAGGAACAATTTCAGGAATATCTGGAAGAGCAGCGTCTGACAGGAATCCTGCTTGTTGATAAAGACCTTGAGATCATCCAGAATATCTGTACAGAAAAAATCCCGACAAGTCTCTGGAAAAATGCATTTCGTAATCAGAATCTCCAGAATGTATTTTCCTATAAAAACAGAGTTCTGACTGATCAGATCGTAACGGATGAGGAAGAGACTTATTACTACACAGCAATGTCAGATGGTGATGCAGACAAAATCGTTGTGTGTTATGAAAATGCTTCAAAGAAGGCAGAGCAGGAAGACGAAGTCAGCATAGAGACGATCCTTACCGGCTACAAAGTGGAGCGAAATGGGATCGTGGCACTCACAGATGGGGAAACTGTGATCAGTTCCAATGATGAAACGATGCAGGGAAAAAAGATTTCAGACTGCCCTCGGATCATGATGTTCAACTCTGCCTGGATTCCGGAAAGTCTGGTCTGTGTAGAGGAAAATGGAAATATATACTATGGCAGGCACACCAACTGTGGACAGTATTATATCTATGTTTTCTTTCCAAAAAATGAGGTTTTTGCCGAGCGTGGTATGGTCATGACATATGCAGTATGTCTCTATCTGGCATTCTGGTTTATACTTCTTGAAATACGTAGAAGAGGCGAAAAACGAAGACGAGATGACCTGGAATATCAGCATAATATCATTAATGCGATCAGCAAAATTTATATGACAAACTATGTGGTGGATCTGAAAAAGAATAAATTTGAGATCATTCGTGCACCGGAGATCGTTTCAAAAGTTGCAAAAAATTTCAAAACTGCATCAGAGATCGTAGATGCAGTCACAGAATATTTTGTCGGCAAAGATTATCAGGAAGGAATGCGGGAAGTTACAGAACTGTCCACAATTTCTGACAGACTCCGGGGAAAAGAAGCACTCAATTATACATTTAAGGACAGAGGCGGTACGTGGTTTATGCTGAACGTTCTGCCTAAAAGGATCCTTCCTAATGGAGAGATTGAATCAGTAATTTTTACTGTGCAGAATGAGCCATGATATCCGCACGCCGATCAATGGAATTATGGGCATGCTGAACATCGGAGATCACTTTCCGGAAGATATGGAAAAACAGGCGGAATGCAGAGAAAAGATCCGTGGTGCATCGTCATTTTTGTTTGAACTTGTAAATGATGTGCTTGATATGAGCAAGATGGAATCTGGAAAGATCGAACTGGAGGAAGTCCCGTTTGATCTGTTGGACCTGCTGGATGAAGTTGTTTCAATGATTGAAGTTCAGGCGATGGGACATGGTCTTGATTTCATTTATGAACGGCACGAGGAAATCCATCGTCAGGTGATCGGAAGTCCGGTACATTTAAGACAGATCCTGATGAATATTGCAGGAAATGCAGTCAAATATAACCGTGAAAATGGTTCGATCAGACTGGCTTATCAGGAGACTGCTTTTGACGGAGCGAATGCTACGTTTGAGTTTGTATGTGCTGATACCGGCAAGGGCATGAGTAAAGAATTTCAGGAGCATATGTTTGAGCCGTTTTCCCAGGAAGAAAATGGTGCCCGCACGACTTTTGGCGGAAGCGGACTGGGACTTTCAATTGTTCAGAAACTCGTAGAAAAGATGAACGGACAGATCAGCGTTGTGAGCGAGGAAGGAAAAGGAAGTACTTTTACCATCACTCTGACTCTTAGGGTAGACCCATTGACGGAAAGCGATTCCAGGGAGCCGGAGCTGAAGACGCAAAGGAAGTCGATCAAGGGAATACGGATCCTTCTTGCAGAGGATAATGAGCTGAATATGGAGATTGCAGAGTTTATCCTGGAAAGGGAGGGAGCCGCGAGGCAGGAATGGACAGACATCTTGCAAAACCGCTGGATCCGCGGGAGATCGTAAAGACGATAAGTGAATGTATTTCGCACAAAAAGTAAGAAATTTTGAGATGACCGTCGGAGATTATTATAATTTTCGGCGGTTATTTTACACAGGGTACTTGACAGGAGAAACAATCAGAATTATATTTATAACAGTGTTACATAACACTGTTACGGAGGAGCAGATGACAAAACCAGTAGAAGGAGTTTCAGAGAAAATCCTGGCATGTGCCAGGGAAGAATTTCTGGAGAAGGGCTATTCCGATGCCTCTCTTCGGACGATCGCGGCAAAGGCAGACGTTACAACCGGATCTATCTATTCCAGATTCGGCGGGAAGGAAGGTCTGTTCAGTGCGATCGTACAGCCGGCAGCAGATGAATTTACGGACATTTTTCTTCGTACACAGGAGGAGTTTCATGCAGTGGATGAGGAGAAACAGGCAGGTTTGATGGATGCATATGTGACCTCAGGAATGGAAAAAATGCTAGACTGTATGTATGATCATTTTGAAGAGTTTCAGCTCCTGCTGGATGCCTCTTATGGAACGAAATTCCAGAATTTTGTAGAGCATCTCGTAGAGATCGAGACGGAATATACCTACAAATTCATGCAGGTGATCCAGTTCCAGAACGAAGGTGCGAAGGAGATTCCGGAGGAATTCATTCACATCATGACGACCGCTCTTTTTGAGAGTGCCTTTGAGGTTGTCCGTCACAAGATGCCGAGAGAAAAGGCAGAGGATTATGTGAAGATGCTGGAGAAATATCATTACGGAGGCTGGAACGCGATCATGAATTTTGATGAAAACAGATGATCAGTAAAGAAGACTGCTTTTTGCAGCGGCAGAAGGGCAGTCTTTTCTAAAAACTACTGGTTAGACAATACTAATAAAAGTCAGTACTGCATAATCGCGGTAAGTGTTATGTAATAATAAAGCGGTTTTCGAACTTTGGAAGGGAGGATATTATGAAGAAAAAAAGTTCATTATCACGACTTTTTGAGTATGCAGGAAACTACAAGTATCTGACGGTTCTCTCCTGGATACTCTCGGCAGTCAGCGCATGGATCGCACTGGTACCGTTTTATTATATCTGGAGGATCATAAAGGAAGTTCTGGCGGTGGCACCGGATTACAGCCAGGCACAGAATCTCAAAGGTTATGGATGGGCGGCAGTCGGATTTGCGCTTCTGTCCATGATTATCTACGTAGGATCACTGATGTGTTCGCATGTTGCAGCGTTTCACGTACAGGCAGAAATGCGTTCTCAGATGATGCATCATATCGTGACTTTGCCGATGGGATTCATGGACAGCGAGGGAAGCGGTAAGATCCGCAAGATCGTCAATGAATCCAGTGCAGCGACTGAAACTTATCTGGCACATCAGCTTCCGGACCAGACAGGGGCTTATGCGACACCAGTCGGACTTCTTGTCCTGCTTCTCGTTTTTGACTGGAGGCTGGGGCTTCTGAGTCTGGTCCCGGTTGTTGCAGCATTCCTGATCATGGGCTCCATGACCGGTGAAAAGATGCAGCAGAAGATGAAAGAATATCAGAATGCGCTTGAGGAAATGTCCAGTGAAGCAGTGGAATATGTCAGAGGAATCCCGGTTGTAAAGACATTCGGACAGTCTGTATTTTCGTTCAAACGTTTTCAGACTTCCATCAAGAATTATGAGAAATGGACGATCTCTTACACCAAAGATCTGCGTATGCCGATGGTACTTTATACGACCATCATCAATGCGGTATTTTCCGTGCTGATCGCGACTGCGTTTTTCTTTACGGCGAGTGATGCATACCTTCTGAACCTGCTGTTTTATATCATTATCACACCGATCATCACGGTAACTCTGAACAAGATCATGTTCGCAAGTGAAAACCAGATGATTGTTGCGGATGCCCTGGAAAGAATCGATGGGATCCTGGACCGCCAGCCTCTTCCGGAAACAAAAGACGGCAGGGCAGTGGAGGACAGTTCTGTTACATTTGAGAATGTTTCCTTCCGTTACGAAAACGCATCCAAGGATGCTCTGCATCAGATCAGTCTTCAGATAAAAGACGGAGAACATGTGGCGTTTGTCGGACCATCCGGAGGCGGCAAAACAACTCTGGCAAGCCTTGCCGCAAGGTTTTTTGACACGACAGAAGGAACTGTCCGTATCGGCGGCGTGGATGTGCGTGACATCCCGTCAGAGAAACTTATGGAAAAAGTTTCCTTCGTTTTTCAGGACAGTAAACTTCTCAAAATGTCCATCTACGACAACGTGCGTATGGGCAAAAAAGATGCAACAAGAGAGGAAGTCCTTCAGGCACTGAAAGATGCACAGTGCGAGGACATTATTGCAAAAATGCCGAACGGGATCGATACTGTAATCGGGAGCAAAGGAACCTATGTTTCCGGCGGAGAAGCGCAGAGACTTTCCATCGCGAGAGCAATGCTTAAAGCTGCTCCGATCCTGATCCTGGATGAGGCAACTGCATTTGCAGACCCGGATAACGAAGCAAAAGTGCAGGCGGCTTTTTCCAGACTATCTGAGGGAAAAACCGTTATCATGATCGCACACAGACTGTCATCTGTTGTAGATGCAGATCGGATCTGTGTCCTCAAAGACGGAGAGATCAGAGAGATGGGAACACACAAAGATCTCGTCGCAAACGGCGGAATTTATGCCCATATGTGGGAGGCATACAATCAGTCTGTCTGCTGGAAGGTAGGTGCTTGATATGACATTTAAAGAAAAATTACAGCATAAATATGCCCTCTCCGAGCAGGGCGCGAAGGATATGATCCATGCGTTTATAAGCGCAACGATATCCAATATTGTGCTGATGTTTCCAGTTGGAATGCTGTATCTGCTTGTCAAAAATTACATGGAAGGAACACTGGAAGGCAAGGGAATCCTGTTCGCGGCAGGCTGTCTGATCTGCCTGGCCCTGATCGGAGTTACAACTTATATCCAGTATAATGCGACCTTCTTAAGTACTTATGTAGAGAGCGGTGTGCGCCGTATCACACTGGCAGAAAAACTCCGCAAGATTCCGCTTTCATTCTTCGGAAAGAAGGATCTTTCTGACCTGACAAGTACGATCATGGCGGACTGTGCGACGCTGGAAACTGCTTCTTCACACTGGATCCCGGAGCTGGTTGGAGCGTGTATTTCGACTGCCCTGGTAGCTGTTAGCCTGTTCTTTTTTGACTGGAGAATGGCGATCGCAGCACTGTGGGTACTGCCGGTATCTTTCCTGATCGTAGGGTGTTCCGGCAACGTACAGAAACGTGGAGCAGGCCGTCAGATGGATCTCAAAATGGCATGCGCGGACGGTATTCAGGAATGCCTGGAGACAGTCCGTGATCTTCGCGCAAACAACGCGCTGGCAGAATACATCAAAGGCCTGGACAGCAAGATCAGAGCTGTTGAAAAGCATGCGATCGTGACGGAACTGACAACGGCAGTGTTCGTGGCAAGTGCACAGATGATCCTCAAATTCGGTATTGCAACGACTGCGTTAGTGGGAAGTGTCCTTCTGGCAGAGGGAAAGATCGATGTGCTGACGTTCTTCATGTTTCTGCTTCTTGTATCCAGATTATATGATCCGCTGCAGATTTCTCTGCAGAATCTTGCTGCGATCATATCTGCAGATGTCCAGTGCAAACGTATGGATGAGATCCTGTCTCATGATATTCAGACAGGAAGTGAGAAACTTACAAATCAGGGATATGATATTGAATTTACCAATGTTGGATTTGCGTATAATGACAGAGAAGATGTCTTAAAGGATGTTACTTTTACCGCAAAGCAGGGTGAAGTAACAGCACTGATCGGACCATCCGGCGGTGGTAAAACAACTGTTTCCAGACTGGCATCCCGCTTCTGGGATATCAACAAAGGAAGCATTAAAGTTGGCAGTATGGATATCGGAAAGATCAATCCGGAAACGCTGATGTCACTGTATTCAATTGTATTCCAGGATGTTACACTGTTCAATAATACGATCATGGAAAACATCCGTATCGGCCGCCAGGATGCCACAGATGAAGAAGTCATTGCGGCGGCAAAACTGGCTCACTGCGATAAATTTGCGGAGAAACTTCCGGATGGATGGAACACCATGATCGGTGAAAATGGATCCGAACTTTCCGGTGGTGAGAGGCAGAGGATATCCATTGCCAGAGCCTTCCTCAAAGATGCACCGATCATTCTTCTGGATGAAGCGACGGCATCTCTTGATGTAGATAATGAAACAATGATCCAGGAGTCACTGTCCCGCCTGATCCGGAACAAAACAGTCATGATCATCGCACACAGAATGCGAACCGTCGCGGACTCTGACAAGATCGTAGTCCTCAAGGACGGCGTCGTAGCCGAGCAGGGCAGCCCGGCAGAACTTTCCAGGAAGAATGGAATCTATCAGCATATGATGGAGACACAGATGCAGGCCGCAGGGTGGAAATTATAGAAAATTTATTTTGATTTTTCTTCCAGAAAATCATACGCGAACTGTGCGTACATTGCGGCTCCGCGTTTGAGGACGGATTCATCCACAGTGTAGTGGTCGTTGTGGTTTTTTGCGGTGAAACCAAGTTCTTTATTCTGGCTTCCGACGAGACCGAAAACGGCGGGAACTTTCTCCATAAAGTAGGCGAAATCTTCGCTGATCATCATCTTCGGGAAGGGTTTCAGAGCGTCCGGATCGTACATTTTGGTGGCGGCGTTTCTTGCGATCTGGACGAGATCTTCGTGGTCATTGATGATCGGAGCTGGAAAATATTCAAAGGTAAGAGTGGCCTTTGCTCCCATAGAATCGGCTGTGTTTTCGACGATCTTGCGGAGCAGAGGCTCTGTTTTTTTACGCATTTCCGGGGAGTGGGTGCGGGTGGTTCCCTCCATAATAACTTTGTCAGCGAGGATGTTAAAACGCTGGCCGCCGGTGATCTTGCCGACGGTGACGACAAGCGGATTCAGTGGGTCGTTCATGCGGGAGACGATAGCCTGGATCTCTGTGATGATATGAGCCGCAGTCAGGATCGCATCAACCCCCTGATGTGGAGTAGAGCCGTGAGCAGAAATCCCTTCTACTTCAATGCGGAAATTATCGCAGCTTGCCATGCGCGGACCAGTCTCAAAATTCATATAAGGCGCATCGAGATCGCCCCAGATATGTGTCCCGTAAATGGCATCTACATCGTCCAGAAAACCATGTTTTACATAGTATTCTGCACCGTGACAGGACTCTTCCGCAGCCTGAAAAATGATCTTTATATTGCCTTTTAAGTTCTCCTTTTGGGACATCAGCATGCGAATCCCGCCAAGGAGCATTGCGATATGGCAGTCATGTCCGCAGGCATGCATGACACCTGGATTCTGGCTGCAGAAAGGCAGGGCTGTGTGTTCTTCGATGGGAAGGGCATCGATATCTGCACGGAGCGCGACCGTCTTACTGTCAGGTGTACTTTTTCCACCCTCGATCATTGCCCAGAGACCGTTGTAATCCGGGTAAAAATGTGGTGTAAGACCCATTTCTTCCAGGCGTTTTCCAATCGCCTGAGTCGTATTTTTTTCTTCAAAAGAAAGCTCTGGATGTGCATGAAAATAGCGGCGCTGTTCAATGATCCAGGTCTCATTTTGTTCTGCCATATCTTTAAAATTCATAGTCAAAATCCTTTCGTAAAAGTATGATGCAAGGTAAAAATATTCTTATGATAATCAATCAGACCATCGCTTTTCATCCTGCTAAGTTCCTTGGAAAGAGCACTCCGGTCGAGGCTCAGATAGTCGGCAAGCTGCTGACGATTGAGTGGGATTTCGATGCAGTTACTGCCCTGAAGTTCTGCCTGATAGGAGAGATAAGAGAACAGTCTTCCACGGATCTTTTTGGATGAGGTGTGCAGGATCCGGCGGGAGAGAGTGAGGTTTTTGCGGGCACTGATGATGACAAGATTCTGGATCAGGCGTGTGTAATTTCCCTTTCCGCTGGAGGCAAGACGGAAGATTTCCGGGACATTTACAAACAAAATTTCCGTATCTTCCGTGGCGATCACGTCCACCATCATCGGCTCTCCAGGCACACAGGCATAAGCCTCGGCAAAAACTTCTCCGGGTTTGACCAGCCCCAGGATACTGGTATTTCCCCAGATATCATTATTCTCGATCTGGGCAGTACCAGACAGCACGATCCCAATATTCGACACCGGTTTCCCGGCAGTATAAACCGCCGAATCCCGAACAAACCTCCGGGTAGAAGCCCGAAGCCCACGTAAGAGCTCCTCTGTTTCGGAAGGCGTATATCCGCGAAATAAAGAAGTCTGGGAGATGAGAGAGAAATCCATAAACAGTCACTCCTGAAATTTATTTGTTTTAATTGTAAGCATATTCTGGCAACAGGTCAAGGAATGATTCTGCAAAACATTTTAATCCATGGGTTCTGCAGAAAAGTTGTAGATATTTTTAATTCCGTTGTCATAACCATGGAATTTTCCTCCTCATTCCAGTATCCTGTACTCAACAGGTGAGAAGACCTGCGATACCGAGTCAGAGATACAGACAAAATGAGGAGGAATTTTTTTATGATCAGAAGGATCATTCAGATAGATGAAGAAAAATGCAACGGATGCGGAGCGTGTGCGGCGGCTTGCCATGAGAGCGCGATTGGCATGGTTGACGGAAAGGCGAAGCTCCTTCGCGATGACTACTGTGACGGCCTGGGCGACTGCCTCCCGGCATGTCCGACCGGCGCGATCACATTTGTGGAGAGAGAAGCAGCGGCGTATGACGAAGCAGCCGTTCTCGCGAACCAGAAAAAAGCTACAAAATCACAATCCCAGCTCCAGCAGTGGCCGGTACAGATCAAACTTGTTCCGACAAATGCACCGTATTTCGACGGCGCGAAACTCCTGATCGCGGCAGACTGCACCGCTTACGCCTACGCAAACTTCCACGAAGATTTTATCAAAGGCAGGATCGTCCTGGTAGGCTGTCCGAAGCTGGATGCCGCAGACTACAGTGAAAAACTTGAAGAGATCATCCGAAACAACAATATCGCCAGCGTAACCATTGTCCGCATGGAAGTTCCATGCTGCGGTGGTCTGGAAATGGCAGCCAAAAAAGCTCTCCAGAACAGCGGAAAATTTATTCCGTGGCAGGTTGTTACAATCTCCGTTGACGGAAAAATTCTGGACTGAAACAACAGTACTGTTCTCGAAGGAGTCGGCGAATTCACCGTAGGCGGTGTAAAATACCAGTGCAAAGCAGGCGAAGCAATCGTAATGCCAGCCAGGATCCCACACGCAGTATATGCAGTGGAGGCATTCAAAATGCTCCTGACCGTAGTTTTTCCACAGAAAGAAGATTCACAACTTGCCGGCAGACCGCAAATCTGCCGGCTTTTTTTCTGCAAAGGCTTGTTCATGAGAGCTGATAGAACATTATCCCGACTACCGCGTGACAAAAACGGTCTGACATGCACAAATGTTGGATAAAAGGTATAAATAACTCATTGAAAATTTTGAAGAAATTTCGTATAATATGACATAGATAAATTTACAAAAATACCCAAAACGATAAACAGGGGAGGAAAATCCCATGGCAAAGACAATAACTATCTGTTTTACCAACAACAAAGGCGGCAGCGGCAAATCCACGACCTGCTCAAACCTCGGCGCAGCCATGTCACGCGCCGGAAAGAAAGTTCTGCTGGTTGACGGTGACATGCAGCTGAATCTTTCACTGGCAGTTTTTCCAGAGGACTGGGTTCTGGAGCACGCCCAGGGAGAGAAGAATCTCTACCATGCAATTGGTAAACAGGAAGACCTGACAGACTACATCGTACACACACCGTACGAAAGTCTTGATCTGATTCCGTCATCTACGCTGATGAGTTCCATCGAGTACGAACTTTTTACCAAATGGCAGCGAGAATTTATCCTGAAGAAATGTATCCAGAAAATCAAGGATTCAGGCGTTTACGATTATATTCTCATCGATGCACCGCCAACCCTCGGCGGATGGGTCATGAACATTCTGTGTGCATCCGATAAGGTAATCATTCCTGTAGAGGCAAGCCCATGGGGAATGTTCGGACTTGCAAATATGTTTGAATTTCTGGGCGAAGTTAAGCAGATCGCACCAGATCTCGAAGTTGCGGGTATCGCAGTGACCAAAGTCGACACTCGCAAGAATTATTTTAAACAAACCATGGAAACTTTGCATCAGCTGGACAATATTCATGTATTTGACAACCTGATCCGCGTTGACAGTACCATTGAATGGTCTCAGGACAACAGCATTCCGGTTGTAGAATACAAGAAATCCAGCAGAAGCGCGAAGGAATATACAGAATTAGCCAGGGAGGTAATGGATTATGTCAGTAGGTAAGGACAGCATTCTGCGCGCTGCAAACGCAGAAGCCAAAAACACAGAAACAAAAGCAGAACCAGTAAAACCAGCAGAAGAAGCAAAAGCTCCGGCAGAAGTCAAAGAAGCACCAAAGGCAGAAGCTAAAGAACCGGCAGCCAAAAAAACTCCTGCCAGAAAACCGAGAGCAACAAAGGCAAAAGCCACAACAGCCAAGAAAGCAGCACCAAAGAAAACCACAACCCGCAAAAAATCCGTAAAAACTTCCGTTCTCACACCAGAGAATTCAGAAGAACTTCAGAAAGCTTTTGTCAAGGACAAAACACCGGAAGAAGTACAGGGTTCTGTTCAGGTAAATGAAGAACTTCCGGTTTATCTTCTGTAATCTCATGTGAAGATATCGAAAAGGGCTAAATAGCTAAATAAAACGAAATCAGGTTTCCACACGACAGATAACATCGTGCGAAAACCTGATTTTTTATTGGAATTTTATTACATTTCAGATGCAGTCTGGTGCGCACCTTCTTTCTCAGGGAAAATATGTCTGAAGATGAAGCGTACAAGCGGCCCTACATAAATGAGCTGCAGGAAAAATGCTGCCGGGAAATTCATGGCAGTAGTTTCAATCCATACAGCGATGAACTGACTTCCGGCATTTTTGAAAAGAAGTGTTGCGGCAAAACTCATCAGTGGGCACATCAGAGCGATAGATGCAACAGAGATCGCAAGGATCATGCTGAACGGATGACAGTTTCTGAAATCGACCATACGTGATGCACAGGCAAAAGCCAGCTTGGACACGATAAAGAAATCAAGAACAAACGCGATCGGTCCCATGATGATCAGTTCATGAAATGCGGAAAGAAATATAGAATTTGTCATCTCACCTACATTGAGTCTGATATTATAACAGATCATGCTGTAGACCATAAAAAATACCATAATAACTGTAAAAACTACTTCCTGAAAC
>OOAQ01001632.1_pt1 | contig 15095 bp, 10 predicted proteins | sample 1671051 | NCBI WGS metagenome assembly OOAQ01 (sample SAMN06348117, study PRJEB24527) | human gut metagenome | biome: human gut; feature: ankylosing spondylitis patient; material: feces | host: Homo sapiens | place: China | collected 2015-10
CGCCAAGGTCTCGTGCAAGCACGGACTTTGGCTCGTTACACGCGTAAATAAAAAGGACTGCCAAACCAATCACTTAGTGTGGCAGTCCTGCAAATAGGATGGAAGGTACTTTTATATGAATATTACCGGCTTCTTCTTATTAACCTATCAATCGCAATCAATAAGAAGCACAGCAACATCATTAACATTTGTTCCGGTCGGACCAGTTATAATAAGTCCGCCTGTTTCTTTTAACGCATTATATGCATCATTTTGTCTTAGAACATCAAATATATTAATGCCTTTCTTTCTGAGTTCTCCCGCAGTATCAGCATCAGCATATCCTCCAGCGGCATCTGTCGGACCATCAGTTCCGTCGCTTCCGATACTGAATATGGCAGCATTTTTAATACCATCAATTCCACTGGCTGCTGACAGTGCAATCTCCTGATTTCTTCCGCCTTTGCCATGTCCGGTGAGATTAACAACTGTCTCGCCACCGGCAATATAGGCTGTCTTTTTATTACCATGGCAATGTGTTTTTGCTATAGAAGCAAGAAAACTTCCTGCTTCCTTCGCCTGACAGCAAAGCTGGTCTGTAAGAATTACTGACTCAAAACCATGTTTTTCACATTCTTTTGCCGCTGCATTGCAAAGTTCTCTTACACTACCATTAATCAATGTCGTAACATTATCCAGTTTTTTTGGTGTTTCAACCTCCATAAGCTTTTCAGCATCCGGTGAAAGCTTCAGGTTATATTTATTTACAATTTTTTTTGCATCCTCACATGTAGTAGAATCAGGACACGCCGGTCCGGAAGCAATCATATCAAGAGGATCTCCAAGTATGTCTGAAAGCACAATTGAATATACATGTGCCGGTTCGCATATTTTTGCAAATCTTCCGCCTTTTACCATAGATAAACGTTTTCTTATAGTATTTATCTCCACAATGTCTGCTCCACAGGAAAGAAGCTGGTTAGTTATGTCTGAGAGCTCATCACCTGAAATCTGTGGTTTTTCAAACAATGCACTTCCACCTCCTGAAAGGAGAAAAAGAACTGTATCATTACTTTTTAAATCAGAAACCATATCAAGGACTTTCTGTGTTGCCTTAAAGGAATTGTCATCAGGCACAGGATGTCCTGCTTCAAAACATGTCACATTTTCTATCTCACCTTTGACATGTCCATATTTTGTTATAACAATACCTTTATCTATTCTATCGCCCAAATATTCTGATGCAGCATTTGCCATCTGCCATGCTGCTTTTCCTACTGAAACAAGAATTACCCTGCCGGGAAATTCTTTATTCTCAAGTGCTCTTATTACTGCTTTATCCGGCAGAACAGCTTTTATTGCTGCATCTATTATATTATCTGCAACCTTTTTTAATTCATAATTCATATGTTTCCCCTTTCCGTCTGATTTTCTATTATATACCAGACTTTTCTGGTTTTTATCGAAATACAAATATTAAAGTTTGATATCTGCCAGTTTCTCATAATAATGAATTATTGCACTGTGGTCACTGCTTCAGTCTCCATTATTATGAAGATATTGCATTATCTCCTGAATCTGTGATGTCATTGGAACAACAGCACCAACACTGTGTGCACATTCTAAAGCATTATTCAAATCTTTGATGTGTAAATCAACCCTGAATCCCGGCTTTACATCATCATTAATCATCATAGGCACTTTTGCATTCATTACTGTAGAACCAGCAAGTCCGCCTTTTATTGCCTCAAAGACACACTCTGGATTAACACCGGCCTTTTTTGCCAGAATAAATGCTTCTGACACCGCCTGTATATTACTTCTACAATTATCTGATTAGCAAGTTTAGTTGTATTTCCTGCTCCAAGCTCACCGCATCTGGTTACAGATGAACCCATTTTAAAAAGTATTTCTTTATATTTTTCAAATGTATTCTCATCTCCGCCAACCATAAATGCAACTGTTCCATCTATGGCTTTTGGTTCTTAGCCATTGGTTTCCCCATTATTCCAAGTCCGATAAACCCAATAACCATATAAATTCTCCTGATTTTATATCATTTTAACAGCATTTTTATTATAAGAATAATGAAAGTATGAATATCTCAACCATAGATGCAATACCCATGATTAATGTACATACTGTCTGCGTCTTATATCCCTGTTCAGGTGTCATATCACCAAAGTTAGTAACAACCCAGAAATATGAATCGTTAGCATGTGATACTGTCATGGCACCGGCACCAATAGCCATTACACAAAGTACTGACTTTACAGGTGTTGCAAGTCCGAGTACAGGAAGAAGCGGAGCAAGTATACCTGCTGTTGTTGTAATAGCAACTGTTGATGAACCCTGTGCACTCTTTAATATTGCTGCAAGTATGAATGGGAAGAATATACCTACTGCCGAAAGCACTTCTGCATGCTGTGTTATGTAGCTTACCATTGATGTTGAAGAAATAACTTTACCAAGAACACCACCTGCTGCTGTTACAAAAAGAATAGGACCAACAGTTTTTAATGTCTCATTAGTAATGTTATAAAAATCACTCATCTTATGAGCAGTTGCAAGCTGGATTACTGCAAATATTGTACCAACTGCAAGGGCAATAATTGGCTTTCCTAAGAACTGGCAGGCAATATCAAGTGCTCCTGTCCAGCCAGCCATAGATGAAATTGAGCCAAGTGCCATAAGTATAATTGGAACAAGAATTGGAGCAAGTGCATTAAATCCATTAGGAAGTTTGCCATATTCTGCAACAAGTTCTTCATATGTTTTTGCTGCTTCTGCATTATCACCAATCTCGTCTGCACTCTTTACTTTCTTACCAATAGACTTTGCATAGATAAGACCTGCAATAAGAGGGAATATTGAACATATAACACCAAGACCCATTACAAGTAAAAGATTATCGCCTACTCCAAGTGTACTTGCTGCTGCAATCGGACCAGGTGTTGGTGGAATAAATACATGTGAAATATAAAGACCTGCTGACAAAGCGACTGTCATAGCTACACTTGATACTGCTGTTCTCTTTACAAGAGCTTTTCTGATTGGATTCAAAATAACAAAACCGCTATCACAGAAAACAGGGATTGAAACAACCCATCCCATAAGTTCAATAGCAAGTTCAGGTCTCTTCTTACCAACAACTTTAATTACCATATCGGCAAGCTTTAATGCTGCACCTGTCTTTTCGAGAACTGAACCGATAAGTGCACCAAGAATAATTACAATACCGATGCTGCTGAATGTTCCCGAAAATCCTGCTCCGATTACTGTTGGAATTCCGGAAATCTTCTTTCCGTCTGCCGTGACTGTATCAACAAATGGAATTCCTGCAATTATAGCAAGAATAAGTGATACAGCCATGATAGCAAGGAAAGGATGAACCTTAAACTTTGAAATTGCTACTATCATGACTATGATAGCTAAAATAAAGACAATAATTAATGCTATTCCTGACATAATAAACACCCCTTTTCGTTATTTTTTATACGATTTGTACAATAGCTCGTACTGTCTATGGTGCAATCATATCACGGAAGCAAATCTTTTCACATGTTACACATAACATAATTATTCAAATTATTTTGTTTCATGTAACAAAGCATATGTTTCACTTTTTTCCATTTCTATATCCTGCATAATAAGATATGCCATATATAATGCCGGATTTTCGGATGGTTTTCTGACATCATATCCGGTCAGTTCCTTCAACTTGCCAATCCTGTACTGCAATGTATTCTTATGTATATAAAGACTATCAGACACCGCCTGAATAGAGCCCTGCTCTTTATAATAAGCCTTCAGGAGTGACATATATTCTTTTACTTCATCAACAGATGAATTCTTGAAAAGCTTGGTAATATATTCAAGCTTAATTTTGGCAGGAATACAGTTAACAAGCAGTTCCAGACTCATATCCTCATAGCAGATAATCTTTTCATGTTCATTTGCAGCTGCATTCCACGCCCTATGTGCCTGGATGTATGCCTCATGCATATCATCACTTTTCCCTGCAATCCCTATATTAAGATTCAGTTTCTGCTTTTCATATATGTAATCTGCAAGTTCATTTGAAAATTCAATTACCTTTTCTGTTGTCATATCATCTATAAGAATTATCTGTCTTGACGCATTTCTGAAATGTGCCTTGTAACCATTTCTGTTAAGAAATGCTGCAACATTATTTTCAAATTTGGCAATTACAGACTGACCCTCCTGATTATCTTTATACTCATCAAGTTCATCGATACTTACAATAATAATTCTTCCCGGCTTGTCTATATCTATCCCAAGAGATTTTCCACGTTCTCTCAGATCATCAAAGTTTTTATATCCGTCATTTATAAGCCATTCTTCAAAAAAAGCATTTTTTACACGCTTATCCATGAGCTGATGATAACTGACACGACGTTCCATAAGCAGAATTTCGGTCATCTTTTTTATCAGACGTCCGGCTGTTATTACCTCATCGTGACTTCCGGTAATTCCGACAACCCCAACGATTTCACCATCAAGTTCAAGCGGAAGGTTAATTCCCTGTTTCATTCCTCTTTCCTTATCATCTTTCTTAAGATAATATTCATCTAGACATTCCGTAATGATTTTGTATGCTCCATAGTGAAAATCACCTATTCTTGATTTATCACAGCTTGCAATTATATGCCCCGTCTCATCCATAAGATTAATATTTTGTTTTACAAGCTGCGATATTTCATCAACTATCTGCATCGCAGCATTTTTTGATATATGCATTGTATTTCTCCATTCATATTTAAAATAATTGTAATTTTCGCTCTTTTAAATGTATTAATAATATACCACTCAAAACATAACATTTCAATATATTTATTTTAATTGAAACGTCAACACTTGATATTTTCTTTTGTAAATGCAATAATGGTTTTGTTTTATGAACTGCCACACTACAACGGCAAAATCAGAATGGAGATTAACTATGGCAAACAACCGATTAACAAGAAAACAGCGTGCAGCTGTAGTCAGACGACAAAAAATCACACTTGCCGCAGGCATTGCGGTTTTAATTTTAGTAATTATATTCGTACTAGCATTTAAAGGCTGTAACAGTAAAAAAAAGAATAACGACAAAACAGTCCCGGCTAATACTGAGACTACTACTGATGACAATAAAACAGCAACAGAAAACAACAGCGAAAACATAAAATCTGAGGAGACCCAGGATGCTTCCACATCATCAGATAACAGCTCTGATTATTCAGGAAGCCAGTATGCTGATTCGCAGTCTGTTTCATCCAAAGGATTTTCAATCCAGACTATCAATGGAATAACATATGTTGATGGGGTGCTTATCGCCAATAAAACTTACTCTCTTCCAAGTGATTTTATTCCTCAGGACCCTGAGGTTCCTGTAACAAGCCAGCGAAGCACAACAAGTCTTGACAGAACACTTATGAGTGCATGGCGTACGATGCAGGCTGATGCTTCTTCACAGGGACTTAATATCTATATTGCAAGTGCTTACCGTTCATACAGTTATCAGGTAAATCTATATAATTCCTATGTAGCAAGAGATGGAAAAGCTGCCGCAGATACTTATTCATCAAGACCCGGTAACTCAGAACACCAGACAGGGCTCTGTTTTGACCTTAACTCTATAGATGACAGCTTCGGCGACACAGCAGAGGGCAGATGGGTCAATGACAACTGTTATAAATACGGCTTCTGTATACGTTTTCCTAAGGGTAAGGACGCATACACAGGCTATCAGTATGAATCATGGCATTTAAGATATGTCGGTAAAGACCTCGCTGAAAAGCTTTACAACAATGGTGCTTGGATTTCACTTGAAGAATATTTTGGAATCACAAGCGAATATCCGGATTAAGCAGAAATTTGAATATTTAGAAGTATATGAATAAAAAAGCCCCGCCGCAGCGGGGTTTTTTATAAGAATTTATCAAGTTCAGTCTCAACACGCTTATTGATTTTAACCTTAGGATTTTCCGTAATCGTTCCTCTTGAGACAACCATTTTTACATGGCGTAATGCTCTGAGGTCATCGAGCGGATTTTCCTCGGTTACAATCATATCTGCACATTTATCTTTTTCGAGCGTACCGGTAATATCACCGATTCCCGCCATTTCGGCGGCTCTTGCAGTTGCCGTATACAGTGCAAACGCATTGGAAACGCCCGTATATTTGTGGAAATAATACAATTCTCTCCAAAAATCATACTGTGTAATCCACGGACATCCGACATCATTGCCAAGAACGACAGGTATATCATTTTCAAGTGCCGCTTTCGCACATGCAATTATTCCCTCAAACACAACATTTCCGTTAAACTGTTCAACTTCAGTTGCGTTGGTAATCGAACGATCAAACAATGCATACGGAAGTGCAGGCGAAATTGTTGTGCAAAGAAATGCTTTTCTTTCCTTGAATAACTTAATTGTATCATCATCAATTTTTGCACCGTGTTCAATTGAGTCAACACCATTTTCAAGAGCAACACGCACCCCCTGCGGAGATTCGACATGTGCAGCAACTAAATAGCCATTTTCATGTGCCTTGTCACAGACTGCCTTTACCATTTCCGGAGACATTTTTAATTCACCCGGAACACCTTTTTCTTTTGCATCCATTACGCCGCCTGTAATCATAAGTTTTATCAAATCAACCTTTTCTTTTTCCGATTGCTCCAGATGTTTTAAGGCTGTATCTATACTGTCCGCCGCAACAGCAACAGAGCCAGCCATATGTCCGCCAGGCACGGAAATCCCTTCATTAGCGGCAAGTATTCTAGGTCCCATCTTTGTTCCTGCATTAATCTCATCTCTTAATTTTGTATCAAAACTTCCAAGTCCGCCAACCGTTCTTATTGTTGTCACACCGCTCATAAGCTCTGTTTTTGCAAATCCGGCAACCATACCGTATGCAATTGAACGCATAAGTGCATTGCCCATAAGTATTTTTACAAGTTTCTCATTATCACGCTGTTTTTTCTGCGGCTTGCCATTACCTGCAAGGTGAACATGCATATTTATAAGACCGGGCATAATATATCTGCGTTTTAAATCAACTTTTTCATATCCATTCAAATCCGTGCCTGCCTTGACAATATCCTCAATTTTATCATTGTCCGTAAGTATGACGAAGCCCTCTTTTACCTGCATATCTTTGGTTCCGTCAAGTATTTTTCCGTTAATATAAGCATATTTCATATTTTTATACCCCGTGTTTTTGAAATGTTTATTTAATACCAATTAATCAAAATCTTACGCACTGATTGACTTTCCTGTGTAAAGCTGATAGTATCTGCCTTTTTCTTCCATAAGCTGGTCATGTGTACCACGCTCAATAATTCTTCCCTGTTCCATAACCATAATACAGTCTGCATTCCGTACCGTAGAAAGACGATGAGCGATAACAAATGAAGTTCTTCCTGTCATAAGTGCATCCATACCACGCTGTACAAGTTTTTCTGTACGTGTATCAATAGAAGAAGTCGCCTCATCAAGAATAAGAACAGGAGGATCTGCAACTGCCGCCCTCGCTATTGCAAGAAGCTGACGCTGTCCCTGACTAAGGTTCGCACCACCGCCGGTAAGCACTGTGTTATAACCATCAGGAAGTCTTTTTATAAATCCATCAGCATTAGCAAGCTTTGCGGCAGCTATACATTCTTCATCAGCTGCATTGAGTCTTCCATATCTGATATTGTCCATAATCGTGCCTGTAAAAAGGTTGGTATCCTGTAAAACAATGCCCAGGCTTCGGCGTAAATCGTCTTTTTTAATATGATTAATATTAATTCCATCATAACGGATTTTACCATCCTGTATATCATAAAACCTGTTAATAAGGTTGGTAATTGTTGTCTTTCCGGCACCGGTAGAACCTACAAACGCAAGCTTCTGACCAGGTTTTGCGAACATTTTTATATCGTGAAGCACGATTTTGTCAGGATTATATCCAAAATCAACTCCATCAAATGTAACATCACCCTGAAGTCTTGTATACATTTCATCTTTGTTTGCAGCATTTGGTTTTTTCCATGCCCACATCTCTGTCTGTTCTTCAGTTTCATGGATTTCACCATTTGAATCATAACATATATTTACAAGTTCAACATCACCTTCATCTGTCTCTGGTACTTCATCACAAAGGTCAAATACCCTGCCGGCACCTGCCATAGCCATTACAATACTGCTTACCTGCTGGCTTATCTGTGTTACAGGCTGTGTGAAACTCTTGTTTAATGAAAGAAATGCTACAAGTGTACCAATTGTAAGTCCTGAAAAGCCGCTTAATGCAAGCACACCACCTACAAGTGCACACAAAACATAACTTATATTTCCTATATTTCCATTGATAGGCATTGTAATATTTGCAATTTTATTAGCATTGTTGGCACTTTCTCTTAACTTGTTATTAATCTGCTTAAACTGTTCAAGACTTTCCTGCTCATGACAGAATACCTTAACAACCTTCTGCCCTTCCATCATTTCCTCAATATAAGCATTTACTTTACCGATATCTTTCTGCTGTTCAATGAAATATCTGCCAGATGCAGCGGAAAGCTTTGATGTCACAAAAAGCATAATTGCAACCATAATAACAGATACAATTGTAAGTGGTATATCAAGAACTATCATACTTACAAATGTTGATACAAGTGTTATAAGCGAATTAAGAACCTGTGGAATACTCTGGCTTATAAGCTGTCTTAATGTATCAATATCATTTGTGTATACCGACATGATATCTCCATGTGCATGTGTATCAAAGTATCTGATTGGAAGTGATTCCATGTTAGTAAACATCTCTGTACGGAGCTTTTTCATAGTGCCCTGACCAACATTTACCATAATTCTGTTATATCCGTATGAACATAAAACCCCCACTGCAAATATTGCTACAAGTTTTAAAAGAGCCTGTGCAAGCGGTGAATAATCAGGAACTGCCATCTGTGTAAGCGGCACAATGTAATTATCAATAAGTTTCTGTATAAACAGAGTTCCACACAATGTTGTAAGTGCTGAAACCAATATGCAAACAACCACCATGAAACATGCCAATTTATAATTTTTTACTATATAAGAAAGAAGTCTTTTTAATAATAAAAGCGGATTCTTCTCTTTGTTCTCATTTTTATTTTTCATGTCTTCCTCCTATTCTCACTATTCTGCCGATTCGTCGAAATCGCCGCCGCCCTGCATCTGGACTTCACAGATTTCGCGGTAAACTTTGTTATTTTCCATAAGATTCTTATGTGTATCAAAGCCACTGACTTTTCCATCTTCAAGAACAATAATTCTGTCGGCATCCTGAATACTTGAAATTCTCTGCGAAACTATAAGCTTTGTTGTTCCCGGAATTTTCTGGGCAAATGCCTGTTTGATTTTTGCGTCTGTTGCAGTATCTACAGCACTTGTCGAATCATCAAGAATAAGAACCTTTGGTTTTTTAAGCAATGCTCTCGCAATACAGAGTCTCTGTCTCTGACCACCTGAAACATTAGTACCGCCCTGTTCTATCCATGTATCATACTTCTTAGGCATTCTCTCGATAAATTCATCAGCACATGCCTGTTTACATGCCTCAACACAATCTTCATATGAAGCATTGTCATCACCCCATCTGAGATTGTCAAGTATTGTTCCTGAAAACAGGACATTTTTCTGTAATACTACAGCCACCTGATTACGGAGTGCATCCATATCATAAGTTCTTACATCTTTTCCGCCAACACATACAGAACCATCAGTAACATCATAAAGACGGCTTATAAGGCTCACAAAACTTGATTTTCCGCATCCTGTACCACCAATAATACCAATTGTCTCACCTGCATTAATATGAATATCAATATCATGTAAAGTATCCTCTGTACTGTTTTTTCTGTATGAAAAATTAACATGATTAAAATCGATTCTTCCGTCTTCCACTTCTTCATAAGGTTTTTCCGGATTGGCAAGGTCCGCTTTTTCATTAAGAACTTCTGAAATACGTCTTGCACTTGCCGCACTCATTGAAACCATTACAAATATCATTGAAAGCATCATAAGTGCCATAAGCATGCTCATTACGTAACTGAACATTGATGTAAGATTACCAGTTGTAATTGAACCCGACACAATAAAATGTGAAGCAAACCATGACAATGCAACAATACATCCATATACAACAAGCATCATAGTCGGATTGTTAAATGCAAGAAATGACTCGGCTTTAACAAATGTTTTATAAAGATTATCTGCCGCTTTATTAAACTTTTTCTTTTCATGGTCCTCACGTACAAATGCCTTAACAACACGGATTCCTGAAATATTCTCCTGAACGCTCGCATTGAGTTCATCATATTTTTCAAAACCTGATGTAAAAACCGGTGTTACTTTATATATAATAAAGAAAAGTACAAATCCTAAAAATATAAGTGCAACAAGAAATATAATACTTAATCTCGGACTTATTATTACACACATTGTAATACTGCAAATCATCATGAGAGGTGCTCTCACAGCAATCCTTATTATCATCTGATAAGCATTCTGTACATTAGTTACATCAGTTGTCATACGTGTTACAAGACCTGCTGTACTGAATTTATCAATATTAGAAAATGAAAATGTCTGTATATTTTCATACATTTTCTCTCTCAGATTACACGCAAATCCTGTTGATGCTGCCGCCGCATACTTTCCTGCCTGTATACCACAAAAAAGGCTCAAAAATGCTATAATAAGCATTATTCCACCATAAATACCAACCTTTCTCATATCTCCGGCCTGTATTCCTTTATCAATTATTGAGGCTGTTATAAATGGAATAAGAATTTCCAAAAAAACTTCAACTGCAGTAAATATTGGCGTTATAATTGATTCTTTTTTATATTTGCCAATACATTTTGCTAATGTTTTTATCATATTTTTATCATTCTCCCTTCGATTAAATTCACCTTATAAGTCTACAGTCAGCATGACTTGATACTGTCATATACTTTCTGCAAAAGATTTCTAAGCTGTCTTTTTTCATCATCATTAAGTGCCTTTAAAAGTTCCCTCTCATTTTCATCCATTGAAGCTCTTGCCGTCTTGCATATCTCCTCACCTTTTGCCGTGAGCTTTACATGTTTGATTCTTTTATCATTTGAATCATAAAACCCCTCTATCATCCCCTTTTTTTCTAGACGTACAGCAATTCCTGCCATCGTTGCCTGTTTAACTTCAAAATGCTTTTCAAGTTCTTTTAGCGTTATCGTCTCATCGGGTGCCTCGCTGATAGTGGCGAGAACCTTAATCTGCGAAAGGGTAACATCATCGCACATCAACGTATTATTAGCCTTTCTTCCAAGTGCATCGTTAAGTCTCTTTATAAGTTCACCACAATGCAATGTTTCTCCAAACATATGCTCATTCCTTTTCATAAAATTTGATAAATAGTTTCTTCTAGATTTTCTAATATATTACAAAAATAACAGCACGCTGTCAATAGCGTGCTGTTATTTTGCGTTTTTATTACCTGTTTTTACAAACAGTTTTTATTTTGCTCTTTTTCTGTCGTATACGACTACTCCTGCCATTCCTGCCAATGCAGCAGCAAGAATTATCATATACATGAACATACCTAAGCTGTCACCTGTTGAAACTGATGAATCCGGTGTCTCTGTTGTACCTGGTGTCTCTGCTGTACCCGGTGTCTCTGTTGTACCCGGTGTCTCATCATTTCCTGGATTTTCAGGTGTTGACGGTGTTATATCGTTTCCCGAATCCTTTACTGCGTATACAACAGCATATGGACTGAATGACTCTGCCTCGAATGAGAAAACATTTTCATCTGCTGTAACTGCTACACTTTCAAGAACTCCGTTGTTATTCATATGGAATACATACAAATTGTAATCTGCTGCATTGATTCCTTTCTTGTATGACATAGTAATCTTAATCTTACCGCTTGAAAGCTTAACAACTTTTCCGTCTGTTGTTTTGAGTGAAATATCATAATAATCCGCATTCTTTGAATCGAATCCCTTGATATTCTTTTCAGCAATAGCCGCATCAATCTTTTCAGATGTTGAAGCTGCTATTTTTTCAACATTTAACTTAATTTCACTTACTGTAAGGTCTTTGCCTTCTTCATCTTTAACCTTTACGTCACCTACTGATGCAATATCCTTGAAATCAGCAGCATCTTCATTTCTATCAATGTCAACTTTGATGTCTGTCTTACCCGGATCATCAGGTTCAACAACAGGCTGCTTTTTAACAAGACCATTAATTGCATCTGTTATTGCCTTTGCCATTGCATCTACCTTTGCCTGGTCTTCTGACGTAAGTGTTCTGTCTACTGCTTCGATTGCCTTTGTTACTGCTGAGAAATCCTCATAATCATCTTTGTTGAGGGCTTCTGCTGCCTTAACAGCCTCATCTACTGCTGTGTAGTCTGCTGCAACCGGTTCCGGCTTAACATCTCCTGATGTATAGTATGCAGGTGTCCAACCCTCAAAGTAATCTTCAAGTTTTACTGCTGATGCTTCTTCATCAGTCATCTTATTAACGCCTGCAGCTCTGCTTGAAGTGCTTACCTTTGTTCCGTCTGCAAGATGTGTATTATATTCATAATACTTAGCCTTTGCAGGTGTTACATTACTCATTGAAGTAAATCCTGCAGGAGCGATAGTATTAGCATCTTCAACTTCTGTATTTAAAAATACAACCTTTGAATCTGCTCTCCATGGTCTTGCAAAATATGTCTTTGTTATACCTTTGTTAATTCCCGGATAAGAAGTCTTTACAACTTTACAGTTGTTGAAAAGATAACCTAACTGTGAAAGTGCCTTTGACGCAACAATGATACTTCCTGAAGCCGCTTTGTCACCATATCCATACATGCTTAATGTACAGCCATCGAATACCGCACTACCGTCACCGCAGATATAATCTGTTGTACCTTCGATGACACAATTCTTAAAATATGTATGCTCTGTATTATTTCCTGTAAACATTGTATCCTGTGAGCTTAAGAACTGGCAGTCCTTGAATTCGCTCTGGTCTGCTTCAATGAAAATAACACAAGCTCTTTCCTTATTTTTATAAAGTTTGATATCGGCATCTGTTGCTTTAGAACGGTCAACCTTAGAGTTATCTCCACCTTTGCCTACGCCATCCTCAACTTCTTCTGTTGTCATATATCTGTTGAATGAACTTTCATATATAACACCTTCTGAACGGAAAGCTGTAGCTGTAGGAAGTACATTAACTGTTGCTCCCCAGTGGCCTGTTCCCATTCCAATTGCAACGCCTTTTTCATACTTATCAACAGCTCTTGCTTCACTGTAATAACCATTCATATCTGCACTGTAATAAGTATAACCCGAACCGTAATACCATGTTATTGTTGAGCCTGCTTCACTTGAAATAGTAACATAAGGAGTATCAACCATAACCTGCTCTCTGTATAAAGCATCTGTAAGAGTAATTGTTACTCTCTCTGTTGTTCTTGCCATTCTGCCTATATACTTAACTGCATCTGTTATAGTCTCAAACTGCTGGCCCTTACCCACTTTTACTTCAGATTGATATTTAACAGGTGATGTATCTGCTTCTGTTTCAAGATAAACATCATTCAAAACATCTGAACTGCCGACACTTACATGGTCATATGCAGTATACTTTTCAGATACAACTGATGTATCGTACTCGCCTGCTCTTAACTGTGCTTTGTATCCGTCACCTGTTACATCAAATGAATAAGAATAGTTACTGTCAGATTTGTTTGTAAATGTAATCTTTGTAACATCTGAAGCTTTGTCATCTGAGGTTACGAACTTACCTGAAACATTAACCTTTACTCTCTGTGTTGCAGCGATTTGTACATCTGTATAATCTCCTGCTGCCTTGTTTAACTTTTCTGTAACTTCATAATCGTCAACGCCGCCTAATACTACTGAATAATTTGAGCTCGAATTAATACTTACATTTGAAAAACTGTAAGAACCGTCTGTCTGTGCTTTTACATCAACAGCAATCGTTGAAAGCTTTGAATTATCAGGTACAAATTTAACTGAAACTGTTCCTTTTACAGCATCTGCCGGAATTCCCATAATACTTCCTGAAACTGTTGCAACTGCATCGGCAACTGCTTCAAAGTCTTTAACAGCCGTAGCATTTTCACCTGTAAGTTCGAGAATATTGCCGTTATCGGTATCATTAATCTTAAATCCTACAGCACTTATTGATACTTCGTACTTGGCACTGCCGTTTACTCTCTTTAATACAACGGAATACTTGCCGTTGCTGTCAACCTGTGCAGTAACCGTCTTTGCAGAACTGTCTGTAAGACTGTCAAACTTAATCTCTGTAATTCCATTTTCTGCTGCATTTGCCACTGTACCTGTAACTGTGACATTTATAATCGGATTATATTCTGTCAAAGCCATTGTTCTGATCTTAACATCTCCGCCTGATATAACAGGAAGATACTTCTGCCCTTCTTTTTCAACAATATAACCCGTAATATCATCCACTGTTACAGACTGTGTTGTTGTCTTCATCTGAACAGAATATCCGCTGTCAGCACTGCCGATATATACAGGTCTGTCAGTTGCAGCATTTGAACATAACTGCTCATATTTTACTTTTGTTGTGTCATCTTTTACCGGGAGATATAATACGCTTCCCTGTCTGAAACGAAGTTTGTCACTATCATATGTAACGCCACTGTTTCCCGCATCCTGTGACACATACAAAATGCCGCCGGACTCTCCGGCTGTTCCATCAAGAATTTCCCCTGCTGCAGGTGCTTTCTTACTTGAATTCGCTGAAAACGAATACGTAATTTTTCGTGTCTGTGTATCTGCTGCAAATGCCGTAACACCCAATCCTACAGGCATCCCCGATACAATCAAAGTAACCGCAGAAACTGCCGCAAATACCTTTCTAAATAATTTGTTAAATCGCATAAAACCCTCCGAACATTTTACTAAATTATATTTTTTACCACACACTTCCTTTCATTATCACGCTTACCATTAATAAAACACGCAGTGAACTAATAACTAAAAATACCCATAAGAAAAGACTTTTGCGTATGTGTTTTATTAAAGTATGTATAAATAATATACTTA
>OOAQ01001642.1_pt1 | contig 15019 bp, 4 predicted proteins | sample 1671051 | NCBI WGS metagenome assembly OOAQ01 (sample SAMN06348117, study PRJEB24527) | human gut metagenome | biome: human gut; feature: ankylosing spondylitis patient; material: feces | host: Homo sapiens | place: China | collected 2015-10
AGTCGAATCTTTTCTGTGTATCAGGCGCAACAGTTTTTAACAGGCAATAGACAAAGAGATACCCCCCTTTTAGTGCCCACGGATTCTAAAGGGGGGTATCTCTTTACCTAGCATGACTGGTACGGCATCTCTTCAGGAAGTCATGGATGCTCTCTTTGACGATACGAAGTGACTGCTCATCGCCGTATTTGATATTGATGCACCGTTTTCCCTTTTTGCAGGCGGGCAAACTCTCAGACAAGCGGTTCAGAAACTCTTCGTCGGAAAAATGAATGGAGAAGTGGCTTTTCGCGGCGGAAACTGCCACATATCCCTCGTACATCTTTTTCACCAGCAGCCACATGGGCATGGAAAAAGAAAGCCTATGAGTAAGCTTGGGAAATTCCGTATTCATAAATTCTATGAATGCGCAGATATGTCGCTTCTGCTCTTCATTTAACGATGCCACATACTCGGAAACAGCAGATACACCCATGTTACACCTCCACGGCCCATAAATACCAATAAAATTAAGCGATAAATGCAGAAAAACCGCCATTTCGGGCGGTTTTTCTGACAAAGTTGGTCCGAGTGGGGAGACTCGAACTCCCGGCATCTTGCTCCCAAAGCAAGCGCGCTACCAACTGCGCTACACCCGGATATGAAATTTTCCAATTGTGGTCAAACATGTGGTCAACGCCGTTTTTTGACCAGTTACCGGCGAGGGGGAAAGTGCTGTCAGCCCAAGTGTCCCAAGGCTTTCCGGGTTTTCCGAGGGCTACGGCCCGAACCTGGGCTTCACGCTCCCAAACCAGGCGCGATACCAACTTCGCTATACCCGGATATTCACTTTTCTGTCATGATACCACGGCGAGCGGTAAAAATAAAGTTTTTTCTGTCTGTGGTCATTCCTGTGGTCAAAGCCGCTTTTATGCCGTTTTCAACGACTGGGGGAAATCCCACAAATGCAGGTGTCACAAGGCTTTCCGGCGTTTCGCCTTGCTCCGTCCTGCGCGACGCCTTCCGGTTATTCGGAATTGCTTGCAAGAATCTGGATGAGCTCTTCTTTTGATTGTATAATTTCGGTTTATTTTCTGACGTTTCTGCTCTGGTTTATTTGCTTTCCGTCACTCTTTAGAGGTGCTGTTTCCATGTGTTCCACACCACACTGTGGCTAAAACTGTGGTCAAAACACCCCCCATGCCTTTTACAAGTACCGCATGGAAACGATAAAGGGCAGGGATGTTTGCGTTTTCAGATGTCCACATTGGCGCCTCATATTCAGAGCACTCGGCTCCATTTTGCCTCAACCCACGAATCAGAATTTGCGGAACATAAAACAAAAACGATCGGAACTGCCTCAAGTATGAAAAAGACGTCCCACATAGCTGGTCATGGGGAAACAGGCATGGTATAATGACGGTGAAAATCCACATACCCAGAGGTGAGCTCATGTACCGCATCGCCGTTTGCGAAGATGACCCGCGCACCGCGGAGCAAAATAAAACAGCCGCCTGTCATGTGCTGGAGGGAAAAGGACGTTCCCAGGGACGGGACTATGACGTGGAGGTATTCCACACCGCCGCGCCGCTGATGAAGCGGCTGACCGCGGACCCGGACGCCTATCAGCTCCTGCTGCTGGACATTCAGCTGGACGGGGATAATGGTGTGGAGCTGGCCCGCTTCCTGCGGGAACATAAGGTCAGCGCCTCCATCATCTACATCACAGACCACCCCGGTTTCGCGCTGGACAGCTTCCCCACCTACCCGCTGGAATACCTGCTCAAGCCGGTGGACGAGGGGCGGCTGGCTGCTGCCCTGGACTGGGACTGGCAGCGGCGGCAGGACCGGAAAAAGCGCCCGGTGCTGCGTGTGGGCGGTCGGACCGTCCCCCTGGACGAGATCGCCTATCTGGAGACCGCCGGGCGAAAGACCGCGGTCCATACCAGAGAGGAGCGGATCGAATACACCGTTCCTCTCTCCAAATTAAAAGAGGAATTCCAGAAGCAGGGCTTTTGCCTGAGCCATTTCAGCTATCTGGTCAATCTGGCCCATGTGGCGCGGGTAGAGCGGGACGCCCTTACCCTGGACACAGGGGAAGCCATCCCCGTCAGCCGCCGGTATTACCAAGACTTCATGGCCCGCTATGTGGAATCCCTGAAATAGAAACTCCGCTGCTTCCTGTTGGAAACAGCGGAGTTTTTCTATGCTTCCGTTTTGGGGAGCAGCAGAGCGGTGCTGGCGGAAAAGGAGTCTTCGATGGCTTTCAGGACCAACTCACTGTGATACTTCCGGGCGGTGGCCCGTGCGGACTTGAGTCCCATACCGTGGAGTGTGCCGGGCTTGGTTGAGTTATATAGCCCCTCTTCCGGGTCGAAGTTCACCGGGGCGAACCGGGCGTTTTCTACTCCCACATACAGGTATTCACCCCGGAGGTGCATGGTCACCCGGAGCCACTTCTCCGCCCCCTCGGGGGCTTTTTCGTTGGCTTCCAGCGCGTTTTCCAGCAGGTTCATCAGCAGGGGGCAAAGGTCGCTGTTGGGTATGTGGAGTTCAGGCGGCAGCTCCACCCGTACCTCGGCGCGGACGCCTGTCTCCGCGCCCCGGGCCAGCATGGCTGTCAGAACGGTGTCCACCGCCGGGTGGACGGTGTAGCCATTGCTTCGGTTCAGCTCGGGCCGCTGGGACAGGGACTCCAGATACTTCTGGATCTCCCCCATATCTCCCTCCCGGCACAGGCCCTGGAGGGCGGTGACATGATGCCGCAGGTCGTGGCGAAGAGTCTGGATCTCCTCATTGTGCTTCCGAAGATTTTCATAGTTTTCCCGAATCAGTTCCCCACGTTGAAGGAGAAGCCGCTCCTCGGTGCGGCGCTGGGATTCCCGCCGGAACAGGTCAATGAAGGCGGCCAGGATGCCGGCAGCCATGGTCAGTGCGGACCACGACCACAGCAGGAAGCGGGGCAGGCCATTTTGGAAGCCGGTCCGGAGATGAATCATCAGCTCACGCCCCCATGTGGGATCGGCCGCAGCATGGACACCGCATACAGCCAGCCCCATTCCCAGGACCGCCAGGAGCAACGGGGAGAACAGCCAGTAGAAGCCGTTCCCCCGCTTTCTCCAAACCAGGGAGAGGACCGCAGCGGCCAGCAGGCCCAGAAGCCCCAGATACTCCGATACCACTGTCAGCAGAGAAGTGGCAGAGGCCCGGCCCAGCAGTGCGGTCAGACCGTGGAGAGCCGCTGTCCCCCACAGAATCCAGCGCAGCCGCCCGTTGCCCCGGCTCCCCAGAAAGAGCAGCAGAGAGGTCAGGCACAGGGCGCGGCTCAGAGCGTTCAGATCCACTTCCGGGTATGGGAGATAGTGACCGAAAAAGCTGGCGGCCCCCAGAGGGACCAGCATGAGGAAAAAGGCGGCCAAAGAGAATATGAAAAGGCCAATGTCCCAACGACCCCGGAAGCTCTGCCACAAAAACGCAGTGGAGAGCAGAAGCCCCAGCACAAAGCAGAGGGCCGCAGGGATGGCAGTCCGGAAGCTCTCTGCCACGATGCCGCTCTCATAGGCATATCCGCAGCTCAGCGTCACCGTGCAGGGGTAAACGGTAGGCTCCATCTCCGGGATCTGCTTTTCCCCCAGGCCGGTGGACTGGGCAATGGTCAGGGTTTTACCCAGATAGTCCGGGGGCAGGGTGATCTCCACCGGCTCCAGCCGGTCCCAGCCCAGCATGGGCAGCGTCAGCTCTCCCACCCCGCCGGATTGCTCCGGACAGTCCGTGTAGAGGCGCTCCCCATCCAGGAACACCGCCACGCTGCGGTTGACCGTGTCCAGATATAAAACGGGGCTTTCCACCTCCTCGGTCAAAATCCGGGAAAAGTAAAAGGTCTGCCCCGGCGCGGAAAGACCCGTGTAGCCGATGTCCCCATCGGGCAGCAGGTCTGTTCGCTGTTGCCCCTCCTGGATATAGACCTCCCACTGGACGGTTTCTACGGACAGGTCAAAGGTCTGTTCCGTCATGGGCTGGGTAAAGAACAGCAGCGCCGCAGCGAAAAATCCGCACAGGAGCAGAACCATAAACGCCGCCGCGCCCCGTATGATCCAACGTCTCATTCAGCCCGCCCTCCCATCTAACGTGTTTCCTATTCTAAGAGTAACGGGGAATCTTCCTTCCGTCAAGGGTACGGGCTTACCAAGTTTGCAGGAAAATTGACCATGTTTGCAATCCCTATTGAAACAGCAAAATGTTTCGGTATAGTGATAGGCGTAAGGAACTGTGCACCGGACTAAAGGACTGGCGTACAGAGAAGAATTGCAAGGGGGTCACCCCCTTGCACGGGATGAGGACCATCCCGTGCAAAGATCCTCCTGCAAAGCGAAGGGAGAGTTTCTATGAGAAAGAACTGGAAACGATGGATCGCGGGGCTGCTCACTGCCGTGATGCTGGTCACCATGCTGCCCACGGTGGCCTATGCCGCAGTTGGCGACCTGCTGGACATGAGCGGTGTGCAGCGCACCGCCCTGCTGGCTGCGCTGGAGGAGGTCTACGGCGACGACGCCGAGGCGTATCTGGCCATTTTGAAGCAGTATGGCCTGATCGACGAGGACGGCAACATCGTCACCGACGAGAAGATCATCATGGACGGGCAGGCATACACCCTGGATGAGATCGAGGCTATCCTGGACGACCCGGCCACCGACCTTACCAAAGTGGTGGAGGTGGACGGCGACTATCTCACCCTGGCCGACCTCAAGACCGTCGTGGAGATCGAGCGGTATCTGGCCTATCTCAAGGCCACCTACTTCACCGAGCAGGACCTGACCGACGAGCAGATCGACAACTTCTACGACTTGGCGGAGGCCTGGGCCAACGGGGATATGGTGATGCTGGCCGCCGATGCCCTGGAGGGCGTGGGCCCCGCCGGGGTGGACCACGACGTGCGGCTGACCGTCACTGGGGCGGCCACCGCCGAAGAAAACGGCGAGTATACCGTCACCGTGGAGGCCTCCCGGTCCGCCGCAGATCAGGAGATCACCTTCTCCTGGCGGACAGTGGACGGCAGCGTGACCGCCGACATTGACGGCGAGGAGACCGTTACCATGTACCCCGGCGAGAGCAAGACCCTGACCGTCCATGTGGGCGAGACCCCAGAGCGCGTCCAGGGCACGGGAACCTTCCTGGTGCAGCTCTATGACCTGAAAAACGCCCTTCTCTCTGACGGCTCCACCCGCTGGGAGCAGACCGTGACGGTAGATAGCGACGACTATTTCAAATACTATTCCCGTGTCTCGAAAACGCTCAGCTATGAGAGACGAGAGCATGGTGTTGAGACTGATTGGGTCGTCGCAGGCGGAGATGAGGAAATGCGGGACCGGATCCGGGATGGCGGCAACCCCATGTTTCTTGCGGATAAAGAAACGCTTTCTCTTGAAGGGATGTCCTCCGGAAACTATTTACGCATATTTGAAAGCGGCGGCGGTAGTTTGATTGCCGGCAATTTTCAGTACACAGTTGGTGCTTTAGGGTGGTTTTTTGACCCCGGTTCCTCGCGCCCGATCGCCGAGGAGCGGCCATTCTCCTATGAATTAAAGATCGATGATGAAGTGCTCCAGGCGGACGACAACTTTACTGATTGGGTCGTAGAAGAGACTTACTTGCTTCCTTCTATCGGGTTAGAGGCTTTCCCCACACAAAGCGAAAATCTGGATTATGAGGAGGGTGATGAGATCCCCGAGCACACGATGGAAATGAATATGTCCGGATATTACCGCCGGTATCAGACCAGCAGTGGCAGCGAAACCTCATTCGCTTTTGATCCATACCTCGAATATCGCGCATCCTACTACATGCAGGAGACCACCAAGGAGACCACCGTCTCTTTCTCCGCCCCGGCGGGCACCTACTACGCCGGACAGCAGGTGCCCATCGTGGCTACCTTCGATTACCCCGTGAAGATCACCGAGGACATGACCATCACGGTGAACGACGATCAAACACTGACCCCAGAGGAGGTGGAAACCACCGGCGAGAGCTGCACCTTCCTCTATCCCGTGACCGAGACCAGCGGCGGGGCCATCTCCGTCACTGCCGCCAACTTCGTGGGGGATGAACCCACCTGCCAGCTGGAGGGCGCCAACAAGCTGGAGTTGACCATCTCCCGGGGGACCGACGACCTGACCGGCGTGACACTGGAATCTCTGGACCGGGAACTGGCCTTTGGGGCGCCCACGCTGGCGGTGCGCCAGGAGCAGCAGGGGCAGAAGCCCGTGCTGACCATCACCCTGCCCCTGACTGGAAAGCCCTATGACAACTGGGTGTTGAATGAGGTGACGGACCTGACCACCGGCATCCTGCCCGCCCTCAAGGCAGTGCTCAGCCAGACGGGGGACACCCAGTATGACTTCCGGGTGAACGACCCCCAAAACCCCACGGCGCTGGTGGCGGAGATCACCCTGCCCTATAATACCTCTGTGGAGGAGTTCACCGGTCAGGTGGACTTCCTGCTGGACGGCTATGTGATGATCGGCTGGGGTCGGGAGTACACCCTGGACGGCTCCAAGCCGGTGGGTGCCTTTGACGGCGGCATCAAGCTTACCCGCACGAACAGCAAGACTGGAGAGCGCGAGGAACAGACAAGCGGCACAGTCTATTTTGACTTGGCGGAAATGGCGGATTGGGAGATGACGCTGTCCTTCACCCTGAAGGAAGGCGACTTCACCTGGGGCGACGTCACTAAGGTCACCGCGTACCCGGAGGACAACAAGCCGGAGGGGATCGACAATCAATTTCACTTTGCATGGGAATACTCCGGCCCCGTCACGGTAGTACTCAACGAGGACGGCAGCACCAGCTTTATGCTCACCGGGGAAACAGGATATGCCAATGCCAGACTGGTGGCCCTCAACGGCGATATGGAGGATGCGCTGCTTGGAAGCGTCACCCTCCATTGTGAAAACTGGGGAGGCGGGACAGGGAACGCTTTTCTCCAGATTCCCGAAAGCGGCAGAAACATCTCCGTCCGTGAGGGGAATGACGCCCGGATCTACTGGAGCAGCAACATTTGCGCCCTGAACCAGAACGCTGGGGAGGACGGAGCCTTTGTTCCCACCACCTTCACAGTGCAGCTGGGTACGCTCAATTTAGAGGATGCAGATCCAACGGTAGCGGTTGTCAAGGAGTGGACGGTGACGACCGATGAGAAGAACCCCATCCTCTCCGCCTTTACCATTCCGTGGGATGAAGGGCTGGATACATTCTACAATGAGGAAAGAACGGGGCTGATCGTTGCCTGTATCTCTGCGGAATATCAGGAAAAGCGGCTCGGCACCTATATCAACGAGAATGGTGTACCGGAGATGGGGGAGGGCGAGGAGCCTGCCATTGCCTACATCACGCTGCTCTCACCGCCCGCGTCCGTCAAACTGGACCAGCCCGCAGGCGGCCTGTACCAGACCGATGGCGGCGGGAACGGCAAGGACATCACTCTCAGCTGGACGGCAGACAACCTGGATGTAAAGAACGGCGGCGGACAGTTTGAACTGTACATCGCCGGTGGCGAAAAGACCATCTCGGAAACCGACCTGACGGGCGGGGTGACGCAGGATGGAAATACCTATTCCTACACCCTGAATGTCCCTGCTGTGACGCCGGAGACCGGCGACCCCGCCAGCTACCGGGACGCCTATACCGTCACCGTTAAGGTCCAGAACGCCGCCGACGCCGCCTGGGCCTATGACAGCTATGTGCTCTATGTCTACTCGGAGGACATCCTGGAGATCCTGCTGGACCACGACGAGAACACCGGCGGCAGCTACACCATGTCCAACGTGGAAAAAATCAAGACCCTGTGGGGCGACGGCGGAGAGAACGGCTCCAACGCCATCGTGGCCCTCCAGCGGGACATCGCCCTGAGAAACGTCATCTCCATCAACTACGGCCAGTATGCCTGGGCGGAGCTGGCTGACCAGATCGCCTGGGCCTCCAACGACAGCTCGGTGGCCTCCGTCAACTACCGGCAGGGCACTCTGTATGAGAACATCGAGAACTTCTCCTACACCACCTACCGCCCCTCCACCGACTTCGTCCTCTCCGGCCTGAAGGACGGCGAAACCACCGTCACCGCCACCCACGGCAAGCTGCCGGAGATCTCGGACAGCCTGACGGTGGATGTGGAAACCTTGCGGGATCAGCTCTACCTGTTCCAGTGCTACCCCAAGACGGAGACCACCCTGACCTATCAGGTGTACACCAGCGCCGCCAAAACCGCCACCGAGGAATACACCCTGACCACCAACGACAAAGGCGAGGCTGCCATCTATGCGCCCCACGGCATCGCCGGGGACATCTACTGCAATTCCGTGGCGGATGATGGGGATGACGAGGACGTTATCTTCCTGGGCGTCATCCGCAGCCAGAGCCTGGTGTCCTCCGAGGCCGACTCCACCAAGCTGCAGCTCTACCCGGTGAACACCCTCCAGCTGCGCCGGGCGGCCCAGGCGGAAATTTATCTAAAAAACTCGGACGGCACGCCCTATGAGGGGCAGGTCACCTTCCGGGGCGGCGTGTACCGGGGCGGCGAGTACTGCACGGGCGACAGAAATTCTGCGGTGCAGTTTGGCCTGCAGGGTGAGAAGGATCCAAGCCAGTGGAAGCCCGGCAACACACCTCAAACGGTCAGCACCAATGACGAGGGCCGCCTGCTGGTGAACATGGATCTTGGAAAGTTCAAGACCGCTGACAACCAGAAGGAGGTCCAGGCGGGCGAGGCGCTCTACTACCTGTTCCAGCTGGAGTACGGCGACGGGACTGGTGCGGAATATTATCCAATCATGCTGCGGGTGGACGCCAACCTGAACCTGGACGATGTGGCGATCTCCGGCGACAGCATCGTGGCCTGGGAGAAGAATGAGAGCGGGCAGAAGCAGCCCTATATCGCCCAGCAGACCCTGAGCTACAGCCCCAAGAAATACGCCAGCGTGGCCGACATCCGCGGGAACACCGGCAACGTGGGCCCCAGTGATACCTTCCCCACCGCCTATGTCACCACCTCCATCATGTGGTGGGGCGACGAGCACGCCAAGGACCTGGGGCGGGCTAACACCGTGATGCTCCAGGACGCCACCGGCAAGACCCCGGAATGTCAGACCAGCGAGACAACCACATATCCCTTCACGGATCTGGCCTTCACCGAGAACCGGATGACCATGGACAAGGATAGCATGGAGGAGTGGGGCATGGCCGCGGGCGAGAGCCGCGGGATGCGGGCCGTCCTCAGCGAGGACGGGACCACCGCCAGCCGCACCATCAGCCTGCCCTTCCAGATGGTCAATATGATCGGCGTACCGGAGGCGGAGGCCTCCAATGCCCTGACCGGAGCCCTGGCCGACGTCAAGAGCGGAATGACCGTGGATGCCAGCGGAGACGTTGGTGATATGGGTGACGGCGATATCATGATCGAGGGCGGCATGGATCTGCTCAGTGACGATGCCGGCTACGACCCCGAGAAGGACAAGTTCGCCGTGCGCCTGTACGCCACCAGCGACCCCACCGTGTTCCGCGCCCTGTTCGGCGTGAACATGGGCGATCTGGAGCCCGGCGTCTATCCCGAGTATGACGACCCGGACAACATGACCTTCGTCCACGGGGACGCCTCCACCGGCAAGAACCAGGAGCTGGAAGCCCTTCCCGGCCCCATGGACGTCTACAGCATGGTCAAGGGCAAATACCTGAGCGCCGCCAAGGAGGAGGCCCAGCAGGCCGCCGCCGGAAAGGGCCTCATGGGGACCAGCATGGCGCTGGGCGGCTACATGGAGGCGAATATCTCCTACAACAGCAGCAGCGGCAAGTGGGAGTGCCAGCCCATCAGCGGCGGCTTTAACGTAGGCGCTGGCCTGAACTTCAACTGGAACTTCAACGCCGTCGTGGGCATCGTTCCCATCACCGCCAGCGTCAACCTGGGCGGCGCGCTGGAGGTCCGCATGGACATGCAGCAGGGTAACTATTACGAGGTGACCTCCGGCATGGACGGTCTGAAGAACGCCGGCGACCAGAGCGCCTTCAACACCGCCCTGGCCAGTGCCAGTTATACCGACGCCACCGGTAGCGATTATCTTACCAACCTGCGGATGTACTTCTATATCAGAGCCTTCGCGGGCGTGGGCTTCGACGTCTCAGTGGTGGCCTTTAAGATCGGTGTGTTCGGCCAGCTGAATTTGGATATGCAGTACAAATGGCTCAACCGCGGTTATCTGGAGGAAAGCTCGAATATCAGCGCCGTGGGGCCGGTCAGCAGCCGGACGGACGACGTTATACAGGGCTCCAACCTGTCTGTCAGCGGCTCCACCGGCATTGAGTTCGTATTCAAATTCCTGTTCATCAGCTATGAAAAGATCTTCTGCTCCATCGGCTTTGAGTCGGAGTCCGATGATCCGGGGTGGAGGACCATCGAGGAGATCTGGAAAGCCAATAAGACCATCAACGGCAAGCCCGTCACCCGTATGGCCATGCCCAACGGCCAGGTGATATACGCCGTGGACCTGGGGGCGCAACTGGAACGCCGGGACTATGTGGACACCGCCGAGCAGGAGTGGCTGGGCGGACGGCCCTCCATCGGGCTGTTCAGCCTGGACAAGGATCAGAACGCCACACTGGCGGAGACCCTCCAGATCGGGGCCTACTCCTACGCCAACCCGGTGCTGTCCGACGACGGTGAAGTCATGTTCTATCTCAGCGACCGGGAGGACAACGACCCGGAGAGTGCGTTGGACATCCGCAACACTCGTGTGGCCGTGTCCACTAAGAGCAATGGTCAATTCCAGCAGGGAGAGCGCTTCGACAGCAATGATGAAGTGTCCACCGGCTACGGCGACAGCAATGTGAAGGTGGCCGGCTCTGACGGCAGTTACGCCGCCGTGTGGGTCCGGCAGACAGAGGACATCACCGAAAATGTGGTCCCCGGAACTGCCCTGGACGATGGTCAGCAGATGCTCCAGATAAATTCCACCGAGATCATGGCCGCCACTTCCACGGGCGGCAGCGACTGGACGCTGGAGCAGCTCACCGACAACAGCACCCCCGACCTGGCCCCCGTGGTGGCCGCCAGCGGCAATCGCATCATTGTGGCATGGCGTGAGGTCAAATCCTCCGACGCCTCCAATCTGACCAACTTTGACCAGCAGGACGCCATCCGGTATGCCGTCTGCGAGAACGGCCAGTGGATACGGGATGAAGATGTGTTCGGGAATGAATACGTCGCCGCCCAGACCCTGTATGACGGCACCGGCTCCACGGCCTCTGTCAAGGGCCTGGAGATGGCCATGCTGGAGGACGGTACCGCCGCTGTGGTCTATACCCTGGATACCAATTCCACCACCGAGAACACCACCGACTGGGAGACCGTTGTGGCCATTATCCCCGCCGTGGACGGAACATACGGTGCGGATGATACCCAGAGCGAAGACCTGGTGCGCACCTTCCGCCTGACTTCTGACAACAATCTGGACGAAAATCCCCAGATCACTACTGCGGAGTTTGGGGACGGCGAGGAGCGGTTCGTGGTGGCCTGGCACACTGAGCGAGCCATCACCGACGACCCGAACGGCGAGACTGAGTCCGATATCCGGCTGTCCGTTATGGACACGGACGGCAAACTTTATGAGAATATGCCCGAGTCCCTGAGCGTGGCTGCCGGCGGTGCCGGCGACACAATCGGCTCCAACTTCCGCTTCGCAAAGAACACCCAGGACATCGGCGACCTCGCCATCCTGTGGGTGGACTCTGTCAGCGGCGAGACCGACGAGACCACTTACGACTCCCTTGCAGGTGCGGTATCTGCCAGCTCCACTAACGTGGGCCACGATGTGCTCAAGGCGGTCAAGTTCGTGGAGGACGGCGATTCCTACACCCTGTCCGGCACTGTGGAAGTTGCGGAGATGCAGGAGGGCACCCTCATCGACCACTTCGACGCTTATGTCAACGATACGAGCACGTACGAGATCAGGTCAGTCATCCTGGGTACTAATTACAGTGAGACTACAGAGCGTGAGGTGACTATTTCCGACGGTGAGAACGATGAGACTGCGACCATCACTGTGGCCAACCCCGTCAGCGGAATGTATACCGCCACGGAGAAGTTCACCAACCAGATCCAGGAGTCGGCGGTGATGCTGGCATATGAGGAGCTCTACACCAACAGCGACATCGACGTCCAGTTCACCATCCGCAACACCGGCATGGACGCCATTACCAAGCTGGAGATCATCTCGGAAAATGAGAGCGTCTATACCAGCGGCGACACTTCTCTGAACCTGATGCCCAACCGGGACGTCACCGTGACGGCCAAGTTCCCCACGGGGGAGGCCATTGAGAACGCGAATTACACCATCAAGGCAACCTTCAAGAATGGTGTGACCGTGGAACTGCCCGGCACTCTCTATCTGGACATCCCCGACGTGGGTATCTCCAAAGTGGAGACCGTCAAACAGGCCGACGGCGTACGCACCCTGCGCTATGCCCTGCACAACCGCCTGGCCGCCAGCCTTGCAGACGAGAAGGATAACTGGCAGGTCAAGGTGGGCTTCTACGCCGACCAGAGCTGCACCACGATTCTGAAGGGCACCGATGGGCAGGATCTGATCGATACCATCACGGAGACGGCAGATCTGTCCCTCATCGACGCCGGCGGTTACAGCGCGGAGGTCACGCTGCCTGTAGCAGAGTACATGAAGGAGGAAAGCGGCGCACAGGCGGAGATCCCCAGCACCGGTATCCCGGTCTATGTCAAGGCCTGGATCGAAGCCCCTGTGGAGGATCAGGCCATGCGGGCCCGAACCGGTTCCTACAACAGCGTCAGCGAGTATTTCACCGCCAACAACACCACCTCTCTGACTCTGAGAAGCCTGGCTGAGGAGCGGGATGAGCCGGTCACCGTCATCTACGACATGAGCGTTGCCAACGGCAAGACCATTGTGAATACAAAGGTGCAGTACAATTACCTCGGCGGCACCACCAGCGGCAACCTGATCGTCACGCTACTGGACGCCCAGGGCCAGCCCATCGCCAAGCAGCAGAGCTACACCAAGGCAGACGGTTTGCTGACGCTGGAAAAAGAGGGTGCCGCAACCCAGACCTTTGAGTTCGCGGGCATCACCGGTGCTGCCGGCGTCCGGGTGGAGTTCTCCGACCTGATTCTGACGGACAGTAGCGTGGAACTGGACCATATCTCCATCGGCGGCCACACCGCTGTCTTCGACTCGAGCACAAACACCTATACGGTCGATGCTGTCGGCCTGACCAACAGTATCCTGGAGATCGCGCCCAAGGACCCCCAGAACGCAACGATCAAGCTGGACGGTCAGGATTATGATGTGGATGCCTCGCATGCCACCCAGCTTGCCTCCGGTACTACCACATGGAACATTACAGTCTCCAACGGCGGCAACTCCGCAAGCTACACGCTGAAGCTGACCAACAATGCCGATTTTGTTTCTGTCACCGGAGTGAGCCTGAACAAGACCAGCCTGACCCTGACGGAGGGCAGCACGAGCCAGCTGACAGCAACTGTTGAGCCAAACAATGCCACGAACAGGAATGTTACTTGGTCTTCCAGCAATTCCAAGGTAGCTACGGTGGACGGAAACGGAAAAGTCACTGCCCACAAAGCGGGCACCGCGACCATCACCGTCACCACCGCAGACGGCGATAAAACCGCTGAGTGTAAGGTCACGGTCGAGGCCGGAGGTGCGCCGGCTGTCAAAGTCGACAGCGTGAGTCTGAACCAAACCAGCATGAACCTGACGGCAGGCAGCACGGGCCAGCTGAAAGCCACTATTAGCCCCAGCAACGCCACCAATCAGAACGTTACCTGGTCTTCCGGCAATACCTCCGTAGCCACAGTGGATGCCAGCGGCAATGTCAAAGCCATCCAGGCAGGCACCACGACCATCACCGTCACCACAGAGGATGGCAACAAGACCGCCACCTGTGCGGTCACAGTTACTGCAGCACCTATCAATCCTGACCACGGCGGATCTGGGAGCGGCAGCAGTGGTTTGCCCAGCTATGTAGTGGATACCGCTGCTGATATCGACCATGGCACGATCACAGTAAAGCCAAGTCGTGCGGAAAAGGGCGACACGGTCACCATCACCGCCAAGCCCGACAAGGGCTATCAGGTGGACAAGGTCACCGTCACCGACAAGAACGGCGACACGGTCAAGGTCACCGACAGGGGCGATGGCAAGTACACCTTCACCATGCCCAACAGCAAGGTGAGCGTGGATGTGACCTTTGTACCCGAAAAGCAGTGGACAAATCCCTTTGTGGATGTGGCGGAGGACGCCTGGTACTATGACGCGGTGCGGTATGTCAACGAGAACAGCCTCATGGCCGGCACCAGTGCCAGCACCTTCGAACCGGATCTGACCACCACCCGCGGCATGATCGTGACGATCCTCTACCGGCTGGAGGGCTCCCCCAATATCGAAAATGAGATCTGGGGCTATCCCTTCAAGGACGTGGATGTCAATGCTTACTACGCCACGGCGGTCTACTGGGCGAGGATGAACGGTATCGTGGCTGGATACAGCGACGAGCTGTTCGGCCCCAATGACACCATCACCCGTGAACAGATGGCGGCCATCCTGTACCGCTACGCCCAGTACAAGGGCTGCGACACCACAGCCAAGGCGGACCTGAGCAAGTTCGCAGACGCCGCACAGGTCGGCTCCTACGCGGTGGAGGCCATCCGCTGGGCCAACGCAGAGGGCCTGGTCTCCGGCACCAGCGATACCACTTTGACGCCCGGCGGCTCCGCCACCCGGGCGCAGGCGGCGGTGATCCTGACCCGGTTCTGCCAGAATATCGTAAAGTAACCCGCGCAGGAATTGCGCCGTATAAACAATGAAAAGGCAGGCAGGAGAGCGAGCTCTCCTGCCTGCCTTTTTTCTGAGGGTGATAGTTTGAAATCCCCTAAACTGTCCGCATGCCTTATCACCACTGATCCCTCTGAACCCCGCTTAGATCCGGCTGTGCATTTTACGATTCACAG
>OOAQ01001650.1_pt1 | contig 14988 bp, 9 predicted proteins | sample 1671051 | NCBI WGS metagenome assembly OOAQ01 (sample SAMN06348117, study PRJEB24527) | human gut metagenome | biome: human gut; feature: ankylosing spondylitis patient; material: feces | host: Homo sapiens | place: China | collected 2015-10
AGATAAACAGGTCGGGATAAGTGCGGGCATCTACACAGGCTTTCATGAACGACAGTGTGTGCTGTGGTACGCAAGTGTCATCGTGGTCGTCATGGATAATGAGCAGATGACCTTTCAGTTGTCCGGCAAGGTTCTTCAGATTACATTCTTTGTAGCCTTCCGGATTGCTTTCCGGGGTGTCCATATAACGTTCGCCGTACATCACTTCGTAATATCCCCAGTCGATGACAGGTCCGCCGGCTACGCCTACCTTGAATATTTCGGGGTAGCGGAGCAGCAAGGCAGTGGTCATGTGGCCTCCGAAGCTCCATCCGTGTACACCGATGCGGTTTCCGTCTATGTAGGGGAGGGATTTCAGAAATTCAATGCCTTTCACCTGGTCTTTGCCTTCTTCGATGCCGAGGCGGCGGAAGGTGGCGTTTTCGAATTCCAGTCCACGGTTGGCACTGCCGCGGTTGTCGAGGGTGAACATGATATAGCCTTTGTTAGCCATATAGATATCCCATCCGCGGGAGCCGTTCAGCCAGCCGCCGGTGACGAGTTGTGCGTGCGGGCCGCCGTATACGTAGACGATGACCGGATATTTTTTGTTCGGGTCGAAATCTGCGGGTTTGGTGAGGCGGTAGTATAAGTCGGTCGTTCCATCGTCGGCTTTAATAGTACCAGTTTCGATGGTCGGCATCTCGTAGCCTTCGTATGGGTCCTTGGCTGTCAGCAGGTTGACTGTTTTCAGGCTTTTGGTATCCACGATGTCAATACGGCGCGGAAGGGTGGGAGTCGAATAACGGTCGATGAGGTAGCTTCCCGATGCGCTGAGCATTCCGTTATGTTCTCCTTCTGTGATAGAACGGAAGCTGAACGGGAGGCTGCGCTTTCCTGTGTTGACATTTACTGCAAAGTTATTGGAGCCTGTGCCATCCACTCCTTGGAAGATGACTTCTTTCCTCTTGGCGTTGAAGCCCAGAATGTCGCCTACCAGCCATTTGCCCTCGGTCAGTTGCTTCGTCGGGACGTATTCGATGTGCTTGCCGCCTGCGGCATCGCTTTTCCATTCGCCTTTGAGGCTGGAGGTGAGGTCGCATAAATATAGATGGTTATATCCGTCGCGCTGGCTCTGGTAGATGAATTTATTGCTGTCCCACGGTAAGAATACGATGGGGTGCTGAGGCTCTACATACTTGGGGTGCGTTTCTTCCAGCAGTTTGCCCAGTAACTTGCCTGTCGTTGCGTCATATTGGCAAAGTACGGCATGGTTCTGGTCGCGGTTCAGTTCGATAAGGTAGATGCTCTTTTCGTCCGGTGACCAGCTGATATTGGTGAAGTAACGGTCGGTCGGATCACCTGCATTCAGATAGATGGTCTTGCCGGTGGAAGGGTTGTAGACGCCTACTTTTACTTGATGGCTGGTCATTCCTGCCATCGGGTAGCGGATGTTATTCACTTCTCCTACACGTGCGGTGATGTCTACAAGCGGGTATTGCGTCACCATGCTTTCGTCCATGCGGTAGAAAGCGAGCAGGTTGCCTTTCGGGCTCCAGAAGGTACCTTTATTGATGCCGAACTCATTGCGGTGGACAGACTGCCCGCAGACAATGCCTTCGGGTTCGTCGGTGATTGCCTGTTCGTTCACATACAGGTTGTTGTTGACTGTGTAGGCTACGTTTCCGTTGGCGACGCAATAATCTTCGTTGGCTGCTTTATCTTTCAGCTTCAGCGTGCTGACAATCCGGTTGTTCTCGAAATCGTATACGATGTACTTACCGGATACTTTCAGTAACATTTGCGGTTTGTCCGCCCATGGGTAGCGGATTGAGTACGGGGTCGGCAGCTTCCCTGCTTTATTGTCTACCAGTACTTTGTTGATTTGTCCGAGGGTAGTCAGCACTGTCTCTTTCCCTGTTTTGGGTTGAACTGTGTAGATGGTGTCGGTACTCGGTTTGATACACACGTCTCCCCACCATTGCAGGCCGTACAGGTTTTCTGCATAACGGTAGGTCTCGCCGCCCGGAATCAAGTCTTCCAGTGTCAGCTTTTTGATTTCCTGTGCCATAACATTGAATCCGATTGGTAGCGCCAGCAATATCAGAATGGCTCTTTTTCCAATTTTACTCATTGCTTTTATTTATCTTTATTGGTTTTAAATCCTTCTATTTTACCCTGTTCAGGAGAGTTGTCTTTCTCTGTCGGATGATACGTCTTTTTCGAGATATTCAATTCGCTTTCTTACTCATCAGATGATAAGATCGCAAAATGTGACCTTATATTGTCTATCAATAAGTTAATGGCATTTTTTTAGTGAGATGCCGTTAACTATCTATGAAATTACTCTTCTTCCTTCTTCGGTATCCTGGGCTCACGGTTTCCTCTGAATTCTCTCGGAGCTCTCGAATCTCTTTCCCCACGGAACTCGCCTCTAGGCTTTCTGTCCCTGTCATCCCGGGTAAAGCTTCCTTCTTCCCGTCTTGGCTTGAAGTCACTTTCCCGACGTGGCTTGTACTCTCCTTCTCTGCGTGGCTTGAATTCCCCTTCTCCCTCCTGACTCTTGAATTCCTTATATTTCCCGTCGAAAATCTCGTATTTGCGGAACTCGCATTCCAGTGCACCATTGAACAACGGCACTTTCTTGCTTGGTTTCAGCCCGATCTGATCGAAGCATTCTTCTCTATAAGAGAGTACCCAAGCCTCGTTTCCTACAAATGCATGCTTCAGACGTTCGCCAATCATCTGGTACAGTCCGAGCAGGTCATTGGTAGAGATACGTTCGCCATAAGGAGGATTCATCACGATGATGGACTTCTCCTGCGGCTGTTCGAATTGCTGGAACGGTTGCAGTTTCAGCGTCACATCTTTGGATACCCCCGCCGCTTTTATATTATGCGTCGCTATTTCATTCGCTTTCGGACTGTTGTCATATCCGTAAATCTTATGGGTGAATTCGCGCTCCTGACTATCATCATTGTAAATCTCATCGAACATCTCCGAATCGAAATCCACCCATTTCTCGAATGCGAATCCTTTGCGGAATACTCCCGGAGCGATGTTTCTTGCGATCAGTGCAGCTTCTATAGGAATCGTGCCCGAACCGCACATCGGGTCAATCAGGTCACATTCACCGCGCCATCCTGTCATCAGAACCATACCGGCAGCCAGAACTTCGTTCAACGGAGCATCTACCTGTTCCTGGCGGTATCCGCGACGATGAAGCGACTCTCCGGAAGAGTCCAGAGACAACGTACAAGTGGTATGTGCAATATGGATATTGAGTAGTACATCCGGATTATTGATGCGTACCGACGGGCGTTTGCCTGTCTTTTCACGGAAATAGTCCACGATGGCGTCTTTCACTTTGTACGAAACGAACTTTGAATGGCGAAATTCTTCGCTGAAAACAACCGCGTCTATCGCAAACGTCTTGTTCACATCAAGATACTCTTCCCATGGAATGGCCTGTATCTGGTTGTAAACTTCATCAGCATCCTTTGCCGTAAAATTCTTGATCGGCTTCAGAATGCGGATAGCAGTACGGAGGCAGAAATTTGCCTTGTACATCATACGCTTGTCTCCTGTAAATGAAACCATGCGACGTCCTATCTGGATATCGTTGGCTCCTAGTGTTGTAAGTTCTTCAGCAAGTATCTCTTCCAGTCCTTGGAAGGTCTTGGCTATCATCTCGAATTGTTCGCTCATATATAGTTTATTGATTTTATTTCTTTGCTTTTGTCTGTACAATCTTTGCTCCGGCGGGAATGTTTTCCGTTACCCAGATATTTCCTCCTACGGTTGCGTCGCTTCCGATAGTAATTCTTCCAAGGATGGTGGCGTTTGAGTAGACTATGACATTGTCTTCCAGTATCGGGTGGCGGGGGATTCCCTTGATTGGTTTTCCGTCGGCATCCAGCGGGAAACTTTTTGCTCCCAGGGTGACACCCTGATATAATTTGACATTGTTCCCGATAATGCTTGTAGCGCCGATCACGACACCCGTTCCGTGGTCTATGGTAAAGTGACTGCCTATCTTCGCTCCCGGATGGATATCGATACCCGTCTCACTATGAGCCATTTCCGTGATCATGCGAGGAATCAGGGGAACACCCAGTTCCAGCAGTTCGTGCGCAATACGATAGTTGCTGATTGCCTTAATGGCGGGATAGCAGAAAATTACTTCACCGTAGCTTTTGGCGGCGGGGTCACCGTTGTAGGCGGCTTCTACGTCCGTAGCCAGTATTCTTCTCATGGCGGGTAGTTTACTGATAAAGTTCGCAGCCAGTCGGGCGGCTTCTTCTCTTCTCGACTCCGAGCAGACATTGCAGTCTCCTTCAGCCGTACTGAAACATAGTCCGGCCAGGATTTGCTCTGTGAGCAAGTCAAATAACTTTTCGATATTTACACCGATGTGATAATTGATTGTCCGGCTGTTGATGGTGGAATTTCCGTAGTATCCGGGGAAGAGAATGGCACGTGAAAGCTCGATAATTTCATACAAAACTTTAGCAGAGGGCAATGGTTCGCCATCTTTATGTTGATGAAACAGCCCTTTGTAAGATTCGCTTTCCGATAGCTCATCGACTGCCTGTGTCAGAATGTGGGTAAAGTTCAATGGACTCATTAGGTCAGTTACTCATGTTTATATGGGGACAAAGGTATTAAAAAAAATAATAAATTTCGTTGAGATTCAATATAATTAATGTATTTTTGTGGCATTCAAAATTCAACACGGACAAAGGGGATGAATAAAGCGAAATCTACTATGAAGCTATTTGGGTTGATAGGGTTGTTGATATTGTGGAACTGCAGTTGCGTGGATAGGCACCGCAGTCACGCTTTGTGTGAACAGTCACTTATTGATTCTTTAGAAGTCCGTGCACAGGATTCTTTGTTTTCCAACTTACCTTATTCACGTTCTTTATTGCGTAACGCAATGCGTCAGGCACAGGACTCGATGAGTTATTACCGCTTGATGGGATTGTATGGAAAGACTTTCTTCATCTCGTCCGATTTCGACTCTATCCTCTATTATAACCGCCCTGTAAAAGAGTATGATAAGTGTGCAGCTGCCTGCCCGCGATGGAATGATGTGCTTTCGGATGTGTATAACATTGAGGGAAATGTCTGGATGCAACTCAATCAGCCCGATTCGGCGGTTGCCTATTATGAGAAATCCTATGCTTACCGTCTGAAAGGAGAGAAGGGACATCTTCTCTCAGATATCTGTATGAATCTGGCGGATGCCCATCTGCATCGTGGCGAACTGGCACATACCGCTTCCTATTACCGGAGAGCATTGTTTATCTGCGACTCCCTGCATCTGTCGGAACATTCCAAATTTCCGGTCTATTGCGGACTGGGACAGACTTACATGGACTTGCGTGATTTTGATTTGTCCAATCATTATTACGAACTGGCAGGACAGTTTTTTGATGAAATGACAGTCAGCGAAAAGTGGGTGTATCTTAATAATCGGGGAAATCATTACTATTATAAGAAAGATTATCAGGAAGCCCTGGTCTATATGCGGCAAGCAGCGGAGCTGATAGCGGATTACCCGCAAATGGTATTCGAAAGCAATCTTTCGAAAGTTAATCTGGGCGATCTTTATCTGCTGACGAACCGGCTGGATTCTGCCGAAAACAATCTGAATGAAGGTTACCGTTACTTTTCGGAGATAAAGAACAACTCCGCCATGCACTACATTGAAACCCTGATGATTGAGCTTTCTCTGAAAAAAGGAAATATCGCTCGTGCCAGGGAAATGATAGCACGGACTGCTTCTACCGGACATGTGGATGCCAATATGCTTACTATACGCAACCAGTATCTGCAACATTATTATGAAAAGGCAGGTGACTACCGTAATGCATATGAGTATCTGAAACGTGATTATCAACTGAATGACTCCATCCGTAGCGAACGGATTCGTACCCGTGTAGCCGAACTGGATATGCGTTACCGTCAGGACACGATCGTATTGCGCAAGGAAATGCAGATTCAACGACAAGCGGGTGAAGTGCGTGTATTGAAACTGAGCATGTATATCTGGGTGCTTGTCTGCCTGTTGCTGGCAGCCGGAACGGTGGTGATCATCTGGTATATGCGGAAAAAGCGGGAGTTTCTTCGTGAACGTTTCTTCCAACAGATAAATCGCGTCCGTATGGAGAATTTGCGGGGCCGGATTTCTCCCCATTTCACTTTCAATGTGCTGGGGCGTGAAATTAATCAGTTTAATGGATCGGAAGAGGTGAAGAATAATCTGATGGAACTGGTCAAATATCTCCGCCGGAGTCTTGAACTGACAGAAAAACTAAGTGTATCTTTGCAGGACGAACTGGATTTTGTACAGTCATATATCCGCCTGGAAAGTGGACGTGTCAGCGAAGACTTCACAGTTTCGGTCGTAGTGGAGGAGGGGTTGGATGCAAAAAGTATAATGATTCCTTCCATGATTGTACAGATTCCGGTAGAGAATGCGATTAAGCACGGGCTGGCCGGAAAAGATGGTACGAAGGAGTTGACTATCCGTATTTCCCGTGATGGAAAAGGAGTCCGTATCGTGATTTGTGACAACGGGCGGGGGTATCTTCCGCAAGTGGCTTCTTCGACCAGAGGAACGGGAACGGGGCTGAAAGTGCTCTATCAGACGATACAGCTACTCAATACAAAGAATAAAAATGAGAAGATACATTTCAATATAGGTAACCGAAACGATGGGCAGACCGGTACGCAAGTGTCGGTGTATATACCGTTTCATTTTTCTTATGATTTATGATGAATGCAGAAGATAAATATAAAGTCGTTATTGTAGATGATGAGCGTACAGCAATCGATGCTTTGCGCAGGGAACTGGGCGCCTATCAGGAATTTGAAATAAAAGGAACTGCAAATAATGGCGCAAAAGGTAAAAAGATGATAATGGAACTCCGTCCGGACCTGTTGTTTCTGGATGTGGAACTTCCGGATGTGCTGGGGCTTAATTTGTTGAGTGAGATGCGCGATGAGGTGCTGTGGGATATGAAAGTTGTCTTTTATACTTCGTATGATAAATATTTGCTTCAGGCTCTGCGTGAGTCCGCCTTCGATTTCTTACTGAAACCTTTTGAGACGGAAGATCTGAAAGTTGTTATAGAGCGCTACCGGAAGGCTGTAGCTTCGATACCGGCAACTCCTTCTTCCTCTTTTTCTTCTTCTGTCAGCGCTTTGATGCCGCAACAGGGAATGTTTATGATCAGTACGGTGACAGGATTCAAGCTTTTGAGACTGGAAGAGATCGGTTATTTCGAATATTTGAAAGACAAGCGGCAGTGGCAGGTAGTCCTGTTCAATCAGACCCGATTGAATCTGAAGCGAAATACAAAAGCCGAAGATATCATTGGTTATTCACAAGCTTTTATTCAGATCAGTCAGTCGGCTATTGTCAATGTTAATTATCTGGCGATGATTGATGGGAAGTGTTGTCAGCTCTATCCGCCTTTTCATGATAAGAGTGATTTGGTGATTTCCCGAAGTTTTCTGAAAGGGTTGCAGGACCGGTTTTTTGTGTTGTGACAATTACTCCTTAAGATAGATGCGAAAACGCCGTTTCTTCATCAGGAACGGCGTTTTCTATTTGTTAGAATATTAGAATGAGAGAGTATGTTGTTAAAAAAATGCTGTTACAAATTAGTATTGTCCATGGTCACTGTCATTTCTGGAACTAACACGTAAGCGCGTTTCTTATTGTTCCATTTATAGTAATTGGTTGTTACTGTTTTTCCTTCGTATGTATAATTGATGCGGAGATCTTTTTCCCATTCCTCTTTGGTGCTGTTCCATTTCAAGGTCTCGCTTTCAATCATGCGCTTGTTGTCATCGTACTTATAGTTGTACTTCATATAGTTGGCAAGTGTACTTCCGTTCATTTTGTAAACGGTCTGACCTACCATTACTCCATTTTCTTCTACTGGATTATAAACCAACTGACCATCATAACTGCGTGCAGAAGCAACAAAAGAGGTCATGAGAAGAACTACGGATAGAACAAACATTTTTAAAGATACTTTTGTTTTCATGGCTATTTGATTTTAGTATTATTCTTTCATTTGTCTAGTAATACTCTTGTATTACGCTGCAAAGTTATATATTTATTCGGTATTTATGCAAATATAAAGCTAAAATAATACCAAAATGTCAGATGATGGCTAAGGTGATACCTTGCTTTTTGCCAAGATTGGTGACAAAAAAATATCCGGCAGTCAACCTGCCGGATATAGAATGAAACACTTCGTTGGGGAAGTGATCTTTTTCCTAGCTTTCTGGATAGTGGGTTAAATAATGTTATAACTCATCCTCTCCATTATTTAGCTGATTTATCCTGTTTTGTTATGGCAGGATAAACCTTGTTTTAGTGTGCTTCGAGCCAGTTCTTGCCCCAGCCGCAATCTGCTTTCAAGGGAACGTGCATACGGTAAGCGTGTTCCATTTCCTCAATAACGATCTCTTCTACACGTTCTTTTTCGTTGACGGGCACGCTGAAGTTCAATTCATCGTGTACTTGCAATATCATTTTAGCTTGTATGCCTTCTGTCTGGAATCGCTGATAAATGCGTGCCATTGCTACCTTTATGATATCTGCGGCGCTTCCCTGAATCGGTGCGTTGATGGCGTTTCGCTCGGCATAGCCGCGTACAACGGCGTTTCGTGAGTTAATGTCCGGCAAGAAGCGTTTCCGGTGGAAAATCGTTTCTACATACCCTTTCTCCTGAGCTATCTGGATACTCTTCTCCATATAGGCTTTCACGCTTGGATAAGTTTCGAAATAGCCGTCGATCAGTTCTTTGGCTTCCTTCCGGTCTACGTTCATTCGCTCTGCAAGGCCAAATACGGAGATGCCGTAGATGATACCGAAGTTGGCGGTTTTCGCTTTGCGTCGCATATCGGAGTCTACGTCTTTCAGGTCGATCTTATATATTTTGGCAGCTGTAGCTGCGTGGATATCATGATTGCTGAGGAAGGCGTCGATCATATTCTTGTCTTCGCTGAGATGTGCCATGATACGAAGTTCTATCTGCGAATAGTCGGCAGAGAAGAACAGGCAGCCTTCGTCAGGGATAAATGCCTTGCGGATTTCCTTGCCGTTCTCGTCGCGGATAGGAATATTCTGCAGATTCGGGTTACTGGAGCTGAGGCGTCCGGTAGAGGTGACGGTCTGGTTGAAAGACGTGTGTACTCGTCCCGTGCGCGGGTTGATCAGTTGGGGAAGTGCATCGATATAAGTTCCTAGCAGTTTCTTCAGTCCGCGGTGTTCCAGAATCTTTTCTACTACGGGATGTTTATGCCGAAGGCTTTCGAGCACTTCTTCCGAAGTGACGTACTGACCGGTTTTGGTCTTCTTCGCTTTTTCGATGATTCTTAGTTTGTCAAACAGTACCTCGCCTACTTGTTTGGGCGAAGCGATATTGAAGGTTTCGCCTGCCAGTTCATAAATCTCCTGCTCGATGCGTTGCATCTGAGCGGTGAAATGAACAGACGATTGTTTGAGCGCTTCCGTATCCAGCAGTACCCCATTCCGTTCTATATTAACCAATACGGGTACAAGCGGCATTTCGATATCATAAAACAAACGTTCGGCATCGTTCTCTTTCAGTTCTTTCTCCAGGACGTTTTTGAGCTTCAACGTTACGTCTGCATCTTCGCAGGCATAGCGGTAGACATCCTTCGGGTCGAGATCGCGCATGTTTTTCTGGTTCTTCCCTTTCGGACCTATCAGTTCGTCGATGTGGATGGTCTGATAGTGAAGATAGATTTCTGCCAGATAGTCCATTCCATGACGAAGTTCCGGTTGAAGAACGTAATGGGCGATCATCGTATCAAAGAGCGCACCTTTCACTTGCACTCCGTAATTTTCAAGAACGATCATGTCGTACTTGATATTTTGTCCGACTTTCAATGAGTTCTCATTTTCGAAGACCGGACGGAATTCGTTGACGATTTTTAATGCTTCCTCACGATTGTCGGGGACCGGCACATAAAAAGCCTGATTTTCGGTGATAGAGAAACTCATTCCGACTAGTTCGGCGTCCATTGGTTCCGTTCCTGTAGTCTCCGTATCTAACGAGAGAATTTTCGATGTAAGTAACTTTTGAATGATTTCAGCTCTTTTCTTCTCTGTATCAATGAGTTGGTAGTCGCAATTAAGCGTTTCTAACGTCTCTAGATTCGATTTTTTGGCTTCGCCTGCCTCATTGCCCGTAAAATTCGCAAATAAATCGCCTTGTATGGCTCCTCCTTCTTCGGGAAAAAGTGGAAGAGGAGAGGGAGCACTTTTGGCCGTTGCCGTTTTGCTTCCGGTTGCCATTGTTACTCCGCCGGCAGAATTTTCTTTTTTCAGTACCCGGTCGATCAGTGTCCGGAATTCCAGTTCTTCAAAAATTTGTCGGAGTGAATCTTCGTCTGCCTGTTCGCGGACGAGCTTGTCCATTTCGAGTTGGATAGGAACATCGATTTTGATAGTGGCAAGGAATTTGGAGAAAGTAATCAATTCCTTATTGGTTTCCACTTTCGTTTTCAAGGCTCCTTTCAGTTGGTCGGTATGTTCCAGCAGATTTTCGATACTTCCGAATTCGGCGATTAGTTTCTGGGCAGTCTTTTCACCGACACCGGGACAACCAGGGATATTGTCGGAGGCATCGCCCATCAGTCCGAGCATATCGATTACTTGTGCGGGCGACTGGATATCGAACTTCGCTTTCACTTCTTCGATGCCCATCACTTCAAAACCTCCCGTATGTTTGGGGCGATACATGAATACGTTGTCCGTCACCAGCTGGCCGTAGTCTTTGTCGGGAGTCATCATATAGGTGGTGATGCCCTGACGTCCGGCTTCAGTGGCGAGAGTTCCGATCACGTCGTCGGCTTCGTATCCTGCCACTTCCAGAATCGGGATGCGGTAGGCGTGGATGATATCCTTTATAATAGGTACGGAGAGGCGGATAGCTTCCGGAGTTTCTTCACGCTGGGCTTTGTATTGCTCGAAAGCTTCGTGGCGGAAGGTAGGGCCGGAGGGGTCGAAGGCTACTCCTATATGTGACGGATTCTCCTTTTTCAGCACCTCTTCGAGGGTATTGACAAATCCGAGGATAGCTGAAGTATTGAACCCTTTGGAGTTGATTCTGGGATTCTTGATAAAGGCGTAATAAGCCCGATATATCAGTGCATAAGCGTCTAAAAGAAATAATTTATTACTTGAATCCATAGATTTAATTAATTTTTCATGGTAAAAGTACAAAAAAATACGGTATTAAGCGTTTTATTATTACTTTTGTGCTCAAATAGTGTTGTGAATGGATAGTATCTCTCTTATCAAAACCCCGATAGAAGCGGAACTGGAGGATTTTAAAGCTCTTTTTGACACCCCTCTTTCCGATTCGAATGCATTGCTCGACAGCGTAATAACTCATATACGCAAGAGGAATGGCAAGATGATGCGTCCTATTCTTGTCTTATTGGTAGCACGCCTTTATGGGGCTGTGACTCCTGCCACCCTTCATGCGGCAGTTTCTTTGGAATTGCTTCATACAGCCAGTTTGGTGCACGACGATGTAGTCGATGAAAGTACCGAGCGTCGCGGTCAGCTTTCGGTAAATGCTATATTTAATAATAAGGTATCTGTACTGGCGGGTGATTATCTGCTGGCTACAAGCCTTGTGCACGCGGAGCAGACTAATAATTATGAGATTATCCGTCTGGTATCTTCGCTGGGGCAGAAACTAGCTGAAGGAGAGTTGCTTCAACTTTCGAATGTAAGTAATCATAGCTTTTCGGAGGAAGTTTATTTTGACGTAATACGTAAGAAAACAGCGGCTCTTTTTGCCGCTTGTGCCGAGGCGGCTGCCTTGTCAGTGCAGGTGGGTGAGGAGGAAGTCGCTTTTGCCCGTCTGTTGGGCGAATATATTGGTATCTGTTTTCAGATTAAGGATGATATTTTCGATTACTTTGATAGCAAGAAGATCGGCAAACCGACTGGTAATGATATGCTGGAAGGTAAGCTGACGCTGCCTGCCCTGTATGCATTGAATACAACGAAAGATGCGTGGGCGGAACAGATAGCGTTCAAGGTGAAGGAAGGTACGGCAACTCCTGATGAAATCGTACGTCTGATTGAGTTTACCAAAGATAATGGAGGTATTGAATATGCCTGTCGTACAATAGAACAATATAAAAAGAAGGCCTTTGATTTGCTGGCTGCCTTGCCGGATTCAAATATTTGCCTTGCCCTGCGGACTTATCTGGATTACGTGGTCGCTCGTGAGAAATAACTACTCCCCACTGTTCCTGAGCAGAGAGTAACACAGGATTAATTCCTCCCAATCTTCAATTTTATTCGATTTCATCGCTCCTCCGATGAGGAAACTTTTGTCTATTTCTTCCGGTGTGCGGAGGATTTCGGAGCATAACGTGCTCGCCTGTTCGATGTATTCCCATGCTTGTTCTTTGGTGATGTAGCCGCAGTCTTTGGCAGCCCGGGCCAGCCCGACAACTTGTGCCATATCCCATCCGATCACTCCTCTCTCTAAGTCATTAATCCATACAATCGGCTCTCCTCTTTCTTCTATATACTCTTTGAATTTGTATAGATTTCTGCCCTGTTGAATGAATCGGTCTACTCCGTAGAAGCGTTCGCGGATGGTGTTTTCAAACTGGTTTAGGTTTTCGGTAGAGAGTAAATAGGGGACCATAATAGAATAGGAGGCTCTGTCGCCTTCGTTGATGAGGAATAGGAATAGCTGGCAGGAAGAAATTGCATCTGTGCAATGGAACTTATCTGATAATAGTTTACTTAGTTTTTCCGGGTGTACTCCGGTTTCCATACAGTTAAGATAGAAGCCATCCAGTGCAGCCTCCATATAACCGATGCGCAGACCTTGTTTCTTTCTGGTGCCGAGTATCAGATTTAAGGGGTTATGGTTAAAACGTAAGTTCTTTGTGTGTGACTTCATTTTATACTTTTTCGCTTATGGTTAACTAAAAAAAGCGTGAGAACTGCTGCTATATGTCTTTTCCTGGGGCTTCGGCAAGCCGTTATGATGACATAAAAGCAACAGTCTCACGCTCCGTTCGATATATAACAAAAGTATATACATGAAGGTGCGTGAGACCCGTTTGCTTATTACCACTCATAACTTTGAATTTTGCCGAATTCCAGGAATTGGTAATAAATGAAACGTTCTCTAATATAACTAATTAGCTATATTTTCATCGCTAAACCTTTTACAAAGATAATTATTTTTCCGAATTCTCCAGTAACTATCTTTAGTTTTTCTTAAATAAAAAATACCGCGTCGGTTCCCGGAGTACGGGAATCGCGCGGTAAGGCGTATTTGATTGCTAATGTAGCCTTTAATTTTTAGAAGAACTTGATTTCTTCGCCTTTGATGTCGGAAAGGAGGAGGTTGGCTAAACGGCTGGTTCCCAAGCGGAACAGTTGGTTGTCAAGCCATTCTTCACCTAATAGTTCTTTTACAATAGTGTAGTAAATAATCGCATCGTTAACAGTGTTGATACCACCTGCCGGTTTGAATCCAATCTTGTTTCCTGTCTTCTGATAGTATTCTTTGATAGCTTCACACATCACGTAAGCGGCTTCCGGAGTAGCGGCAGGCTGTTGCTTACCAGTGGAAGTCTTGATGAAATCTGCGCCCGAATACATGGATAGGATAGAGGCTTTCTTGATGTTGGAAGCACTCTTTAGTGCACCAGTTTCGAGGATCACTTTGAGGTGGCGTTCCTTGCAAACTTCCTTTAATTCCTGTATTTCTTCACACATTCCTTCGTAGTCTCCGCTTAGGAATTTGCCGATGGAAATGACAATATCTATTTCATCTGCACCTTCTGCGATTGCTAATGCTGTTTCTGCCACTTTTACTTCTATAAATGTCTGTGAAGAGGGGAAACCTCCTGATACACAGGCTATATTGACTCTGTCTACCTCCAGCGTATTCTTAACGATGGCTGCAAAATTGGGGTATACACAGATTGCTGCAACATTTTTCAGATCAGGATATTCGTCGTCAAACTGATTGACTTTTTCGGTAAAGTGCATCACACTTTTGTCACTGTCTGTACTATTCAAAGTAGTCAGATCAATACAGTTGAACAGGAACTTCTTAACATCTTCCGTGTTGTTTTCCGGCACTTTTTTCTCAATCAATTCAGCTACGCGAGCTTGAATATCTGCATCGCTCAGATTGGTATTATACTTTGCCAATGCGGCCTTGTACTTGTTGGGCTGTGAGTTATTCTCTTCCATGATCTTTCAGTTTTGGGTTGTTGATATGTCTTTTATTATCTCGTTTCGTTTTCTTATCCATGCTTTTCTGGAAAGCAGTGGTTATGTCTACACCTGTCTGGTTGGCAATGCAGAGAAGCACCCATAAAACGTCTGCTATCTCTTCATCTATATTATCTTTCTCTCCCTCTTTAAAGGATTGATCTCCATATTTGCGGGCCATGACACGGGCCAGTTCTCCTACTTCTTCCGTCAGGACTACCATATTGGTCAACTCGCTGAAGTAGCGGACACCGTATGTTTTCACCCATTGGTCCACTTGTTTCTGTGCTTCTTCCAGAGTCATAATTGTTGATGGTTGGTTATTATTCTTTGTTTTTTGTATCCATGCATATAGTAACGGGACCGTCGTTTAAAAGTTCAACTTTCATGTCCGCTCCAAAGATGCCTGTACCTATTTCTTTTCCCAATGCACCGCTTAAATCTTTGCAGAATTGTTCGTAGAGTGGGATAGAGACATCTGGCTTGGCAGCTTTGATATAGGAGGGGCGATTTCCCTTCTTGGTAGAAGCGTGTAACGTGAACTGGCTGATAACCAGAATCTCACCTCCATCTTCTAAGATAGATTTGTTCATTACACCATTCTCATCATCGAAGATACGTAGATTTACAATCTTCTTGCAGAGCCAGTCGATATCTTCCTGCCCGTCTGCTTCTTCAATACCGACTAA
>OOAQ01001665.1_pt1 | contig 14895 bp, 12 predicted proteins | sample 1671051 | NCBI WGS metagenome assembly OOAQ01 (sample SAMN06348117, study PRJEB24527) | human gut metagenome | biome: human gut; feature: ankylosing spondylitis patient; material: feces | host: Homo sapiens | place: China | collected 2015-10
TCGCGCAGGGTGTCCTTGATTTCAGCCAGAGCGGCGTTGAGGACCGAGATGTCCCCTTCATGCTGGCAGGGGTGGGGCGGGACCACGGGGGCCGGATATTCAGGTCTGGGCATCAGTCCCCTCCTTTCCTGACATCGCAGGCACAGCGCAGTTCGGGCGGGAGCTGGCGTCTGCGACGTTCACTGTCATAGGCAGAATGGCAGTGGTCCTCGTCCCCGAACAGGGCCGCGATGGTATCCAGCCAGCGGCAGGGCCAGGAGCGCACGTTATCTTTGTGCCAGCGCCAGCAGCGGGAACTTAACGTCTCGTCGGGCCAGCCGCCCAGCAAGGCATTGAGGAGCTGGTCGCAGGCCACCAGCAGCTTGTAGGCGTAGCCGGGCATGGTTAGATGGCCTCCACGTCTTCCACTGTCTGGGCAGCAGCCACGGCGGCCTTGCGCTGCCCGCCGATGGCCATTTGGGTGGCCTTGTGGTTCAGGGCGGCGGCGTAGATGGGCAGGAAGGTTTCCGCCGTCAGGTTCAGGATGACCAGTTTTCCCTTACTGTCCGCCGTATGGCCACGGTAGGCGTTCCACGGCGTGGACGTGGGGATGTCGTCGCTGGTCGCCACAAGCTGCATGGAGAGCGTGGCATCGGCAAAATTCTGCTGGTCGAACTCGTCATAGCTGAAGTGAAGAAGCTCCGGCACGCCGGTATCCGGCGGCGTGGCCTCGCACTCGAAACCCGCCAGGATGGCTGCCGAGGTTTCAGCGTCGATGGCGGCCAGCTTGCGGGCCTTCACGTTCTCCAGGGAGTTGTAGGCTTCCTCGGCGGCTGCTGCTTCGGCGGTCAGCCGTTCTTTCTCCTCTTCCCACAGGGCCACGAAGGGGGCCACACGCCCTTCGTAGTCGTCGGTGGTAAGCTCCTCGTTGGGCAGGCCGTCGCCAGGCTCCACATGGCCAGCGTCACTATGCCACTGGAGGGCGTGGAAGGTCTCGGATTTGATGCTGTCCAGGAACAGCACTTCCCCGTCCACAGAGATGATGCCGTCGGACGGGATGACGGTGACGTGTGTTTTCATGCTAGACCACCTTGATGAAGTAGTTCATGGCGATGTGCGGGTCAGTGTGCGTGCCGGATACCGAGCCGGACAGGGGATGCGTGTGGGAACCGTTACTACCGGTTGCTGATACTGCGGAAGTATTAGTACTTACTGTACCAGAAGAATTATAACCCCCGTTTGGAATTAACACCATTCCGTGCGTACCACTCGACTGACTGGTAACAAATTTGAACGGGTGCGTGTGGCTGGACATCTGCGAAGTGTTCAGCGTCGTGGCCCCGGTATTGCCGGAAAGGCTCACGCCCACGTTCTCGCTGCCGCCGGTGGTGCCTGCGGATTCGGCTTCGCTGGCACCACGGACATAGCGGCCCCGAATATCGGGCACGGCGCCGCCCTTGCCGTCGCTGCCACCGTCACAGAGTATCCAGTTCTCACGGGCCGCTGTCTCTCCAGGTATGATGGCCCGGCGTCCGTCACTTCCGCCCAGCGTTGCACCCCATATAGGGATAGGTACGAAGGGCGGGAACATGTCCCAATAGTCAGGTCTTGGCACCCAGCTTGCGTCCAGTGTGCCATCTTCCCCGGCCTGGGGCACGGTGTTGGCCGCCGCTGTGGTGCTGGAAAAAACTACGCCACGTTTACTGGGAGTGGCGCTAGGCACGCTCACCGTGCCGTCGCTGACAGAGAGGTTCGTGCCAATTTTCACCAGACCAGCGACAGATGTGGTGGCAAGAGGGATGCCATTCACACCGGCCTGGGCCGCATCTGCTGCGCTTTTGGCGGCATCGACCAGCTTTTTGAGGTCGTTGCCGGCCTTGGCGCTCAGGGCCACGTCCGTGGCGGTGGAGGTGAGGGAAGACGTCAGGGGAGGGATGTCTCCCTTGGGACCTTGCGGACCCTGCGGTCCCTGGGGACCGGTGGCACCATCGGCCCCGGTAGGGCCTTGCGGTCCCTGCGGGCCTGTCGCGCCGGTGTCCCCTTTGTCGCCTTTGTCGCCCTTGGGGCCTTGGGGACCCTGGGGACCAACCACGCCGTCCTTGCCATCGGCCCCGGCGGGACCTTGCGGCCCCTGCGGACCCTGGGGGCCGGTGTCGCCTTTTTCCCCTTTGGCGCCCTGGGCACCGATGCGTACCCAGAAGGCCGTATCTTCGTCAGGCTGGGGAGCGGTCCCCGCCGGGGCGTCGGCCACACATTCGTAGACCGTGCCTTCAAAAAGCACCCGGTCCAGAACGGTATAGGCCGTGCCAGTGTCATAGACACCTTTGTAGACCGGGCGGACCTTGCCAAGATTAAGCGTAGGCATGGAGCCCTCCTTTCGGCATTTGCATGGGGCTATCCGTCATAGGACACCTCCAGCGTGCCGTCGTTTTCGTTGATGCTGAACGTCATTTCCGGGGGATTGCCCGCATAGTTGAGGCAGAGGTCCCCGGTACTGTTGATGCTGAATTGCAGGAAGCTGGCGGACAGCGCCGTGGTGATGTCGCCCGGCTCTCCCTTGGGGCCTGCCGGACCGGGAAGACCTTGCGGTCCCTGTTCGCCCTGGGGGCCTGCGGGACCCTGTATCCCCTGGGGACCTGCCGGGCCTTGCGGTCCGACGGCACCCTGTTCCCCGCGCTGCCCCTGGAGACCTTGTGGTCCCTGCGGGCCTTGCTGGCCACGGATGCCCTGTTCGCCCTGCGGCCCCCGCTCTCCCTGCGGGCCACGCGGAATGCCGAAGCGGATGATGTTGTGCTGGAAGTCGAGGATGGCGAAGCCGGGGTTGTCGCGGGATTCCTCCACCGTGGCGGCAAGGTTCATCAGGCCGTGATAGCGGGAATCGAACTCCTCGAATTTCTTGTTGAGCTGCTCCAGGGTGGCGTCGCTGTCCTGCTGCCACTCTTCCAGGAGCAGGATGATTTGTTTCAGATATTCATAGGCCCTGTTGGCGGCTTCCACGGCGGTCTCGCCATCGAGGGCATCGAAGGCTTCCTGACAGATGTGGAGGAGCTGGAGGACTTGCAGGTCGAGGTCGGCTTCATCCAGCACGGAGTCATTGCGGAAGTCCACCAGGGGGCTTTCCTTTTCCGTCTTGCGCCGGATGGTGATGCGCGTGCCCGCCGTCGGAGATGGCAGGGGCAGGTTGATGGAAGCATCGGTTAGCCACTCGATGCTATCCTGGCTGATTTCCTTCTCTTCCGTCTCGCCTTCGGCTTTGAGGAAGACGTGGACGAAGTCCCTGTTGATGAAAGGGAAGGGGACGGTGTACTGGCGTGTGTTCCCGTCCCCCGTGTAGGTCACATACGAGTAGGCCATATGTCGTCCTTTGGGTAAAAGAGAAGGCGGAGGAAGGTCGTTCCCCCGCCTGTCGGTCACTGGATGAGTCGTTGCAGGAGGCCCTGCTGGTTGCCCTTCGTCATGGCCCCCCGTCGGGAGAGCTTTTCCGTTGCCTGTTTCCGTCTGACCTGCTCCAGCAGGCCGGGGTGCGAAACACACCTTGGCCTTTATGCATTGTATTTACTGAAGATACGTCAACGGTACTGGAGCAGGTTGTTCAGCATGTTCTGCTGATTCTCCTTGGTGACGGCCCCGGCCTTACTACCTTGTTTGGTGATGCGGACCCGCTTCAACTGCTCCACAAGCTCCGGGTACTCCTGAAGAAGCTGGTACTGGGCAGCCTGCCGATAGGCGCTTATCACCTTGTTCACCGCCTGCGTTCTGGGCGTTGTCTGACCGGGGATGCCATCGTCACGAAGATTTCGCTCAAGGTCATACCCCGGACTGTGGATGAGCTGGTCCAGCACATCCTTCATGTTCCTGCCGTTGATGGCAAACGTCCCGTGCAGCTCGCATAGGCGGGAATACTGCTCGGTATTGAGCGGGACGCCCTCAATGTCCTTGGCGGGTGCCCCAAGCACGGCAGGCCCAAGGCGCAGTAGTTCCTGAAGCACCTTGTCGTCCTTCTGCTGCACCTTCATGCCACGATAGGCCACGGGTTCCCCCGTCAGCCAGCTCATCTTGGGCGGAAGGTCCTTTGACGTGAGCGAGCTGGCGTTCTTGACGTAATCCAAGACGCCCTTTGTTTCCCGCATGGTCGGGTCGCCCCACTGGTTCTTGTACCAACGCAGCGCCCCGGAGTACGGGAGGAAGGATGCCACCTGCTTGCTGACGTAGCGTTCCATGCGGCGTTCCGGCTCATCCAGAGCGTGGATGAGGTCGGCAATGCCCTGCACATAGGTCTTGTCTTCAAGATTGTTGGCTACCGATGTCAGGACGCCAAGAAGTACACGCTGCGCCATAGGGGAATCGTCAAGCTGCCCGGCCTTGTCGTAGTGTTCTTCCGCGGCGTTGAAGTAACTGTCCGCTGCCACGCTCATCACCAGCCCCATTGGGTCGAAGCGCCGGTATTCATACCATTTGTCGCCTATCTTGATGGAATAGGGCTTGATGCCGTTGGCGTCCCAGAGTTCCCGCAGCTTGGGGTTCGCGGGGTACGCCCCGGTAATGCGGCCTTCCGCCGCCAAGCCGATGGAAGAGGTGACGAGCATAGAGCCGACGGCAAGCCGCCCCAAGGCGTCCGCCCGCGCCTCCCCTCCGGCGCGTATCTGTTGCCGGAATTTCTGCGTCAAAGGGGCCGTGGGGAAATGCCGCATGGCATCATAAAAGATGTTCATGGGCGTCTTGATGAACGGGACAGCCAGTTTCATCAGCGTATGATTGTTTGCCATTTGCTGCAGGCCTTGCCCCATGCTTCCCTGTTCAAGAGGCGAAGTCCACGAGCAGTCTTGTGCAAAGCGCAGGGCCTTGTCCGTCAGCTCATTCTTGACGATACGGCCTTCAGTATCAAAGGCTTGGGACAGCCGGGAGTCGATGAACTCCTTCAGCTCCATACCCTTAAGTCCCCGCTCCGCCCCCTCCCCGGCCAAGTCCGCATAGAGCTGGCCCCGGAAGGCCACCTGTTTGCAGAACTCATCCTCGGCCACAAGGCAGCGGGTGGGGATACGGAAGACGTTACCAAGCCAGCCGACGGCACGGGCAAAGCTCTCCTGCATGGGGGACAGTTCGACGCCCTCCGGCTTGTTCTTGAGCAGGTTGTTGCGGATGCGCTCATAGGAAAGCTGATGTGTCATGTATTCCAGCCTGCCGCCAGCCAAGGGGTCAAGAATGTTGTCCCCCAGCATGAGGGCCTTGCGCCCCGCTTTCCACGCCTCCTTCATTCCAAGGCTGTAGCCCTTGAGTAGGTTCCACGCCGCCTTCATCTGCTGCGTGTCCAGTGTCACGGTAGCGCCTATCATCCGCTCCAGCGGCTTCATAATGCCGACGTTGACGCCGGTACCGATGCTGTTGACAAGATGCGTCGTGGGACCGGAGAGCAGGCCGTTAATCCAGTATTCCACAACCGCGTTCTTGGCGCTGAACTCCGGCTTGAGGCTCTGTATCTGCTTGGCGACCGTGGAGAGGTCCCCTTCCGAAGCAAGGGTGCGTCGGGCCACGTCGTTAATCATGTTCCGGTCCAGACCGGCCTTGACCAGATAGTCCAAGGCATCCTGTTCTGTCATGTTTTCGGCGGAGAGCCACTTGCCCATGAAGGCGTCGGCATCCCCCGTCTTGCTCATCTGCTTGGCGATGTCGCCCGTCATTTCCGCATTTCGGCTGCCCAGCAGGCGGCCTGTGACCGTCCGCAGGTCTGCGTTGAGGGTCACGAACTCCTGCATGTTCTTGGACAGCATGACGAAGCGTACCGCATCCAGCGCGGATGCGGTGCCATTGTTCAGCTTTTGCGCATAGTGCAGGGCCGCATCGCTCAAGTTGTGCATGACGGCCCGTATCTTGAGGACGGTCTTTTCCGCTTCCTGTATGTTCTTCAGGGCCTCCTTGCCTTCCGTGATGTTGATGTCGTAGGTGAATCCCATTTTCTGGGCGTCATTCACGGCGTCGGCAATGAGCGCCTGTCGTCCTTCAGGACCTGCGGCCTTGAGGGTGTTCTTGGCCTGCATCTCCGAAAGCTGGTAGAGGATGTGCGACCCCCCTACCTTGTCAAAGATTTCATGGTTGAGGTTGATGCCGCTGTAGACGCCGCGAAGCGGGTTTTCCTCCTTGGACGCCTGCGTGACGACCTTGAGGACTTCCTTGGCTTCCACCAGCCTGTCCACGCCAAGATTGCCCTCGGCACCCGCCTTGCCGGACGCCTTGACATCCGTGGCGACGGCAGGGGCGTTTTCCAGGGATTCATCGGGCTTTGCGCCCCCCTCCTGCTTGGCAAGAGCCGCTTGCAGCTCCCCGGCATCCTTCCTGACGCCATCCAGAACCTCCGCCGTGTATTCCTTACCGGCAGCACGGGCCTGCAAGCCGCGACGCAGCATCTTGCACCCAGCGATGAAGGTGTCGGTGATGACGCCAAGTCCGGCCCCTTCCACGGCGTTTTTCAGCATCCCCTCGGCCATCGAATCGCCAGGCTTGGCTTCAAGAAACTCCGTGACGGGGTTTCGCAGCTCCGGAAACTGGTCGATGAAGTTGGAAAGACGTTGGTCCTGCGTGTCGAAAAAGGCCGCGTCCGTCACTGCCCCACGGGACAGGGCGGACATACCAAGCCCTGCGGCCTTGCCCACCATGCCTGTGGTCAGGAAGCCTGTCGCCCACTGGCTGATGCCCTTGGCGACGTTGCCCACCAAGGTTTCCGGGTGATACTCGTAGAAGTGTAGGGGGGCCTTCTGTTCCGTGAAGTCGGCGTTGTCCCAGTTCTCCCTGAAGGTATCCAGACCGGCGGCAAGGCCCTTGTCCCATGCGGCGCTGAAGCCTTCACCGACGGTCTTGGCCGTCTGCACGGCCATGTTGCTCAAGGAGTAGGACTTGTCCATCAGGACGTTCACGGCCTGATAGGGACCGTTGACAAGCCCCTTCAGACCGTCAGTGATGGTGTCAAGGAGGCCCTTATCCCCCTCGACATCGGCGGTTATCTGCGTTCCTGTCTGCTGGCTCTGCTGCCTGTCCATCTGCTCCATCAGGGCAAGGTCTTCAGGCGTGAACGGGTCTTCCGCTTCCGTGGGGACTGCGGTGTTTACAGGCTGGGCGGCGGGTTCGGGGGTATGGGACGAAGCAAGCTGTACGTCCTGTGGCTGCTGCATCTGCTCCGCGTTTTCAGCGGCAATGGCCGCCTCGGCAATTTCAGGGGGCACGGGGGCGTCAGCGGCAGTTGCCTGCGGTATATCAAGTGCCTGTGACATTGTTGTTATCTACCTCCTTTCCATATCGTATCATAGTAATCCTTCAGCTTGTCCGGCTGGTTGGTCTTCAGCCAGTTATAGACGGACATCATGCCGCCCTGTATGATATTTCGTGGCATCGTGGGGGCGTTGTTACTGACCCATGTTGACAGTAGGGTGTTGGTATGGGCCGCAGAAGTGGCAGACATAGCAGGCGGGGTCATGGCAGGGGTTTGCTGCTGTTGCTGCTGCTGCGACGCCTGCGGGCCTTCCCCTGCGGCACCGCTGCGCTTTGGCGTGGTGGCACCTGTACGGCTGTCCACATTGTCATTCTTGTACCGTTCTCGCATCGTACTGCCGACCTTATCCTTGATGCTCAAGCCAAGGCCCACGGAATACTCGTGAATCTGCTCCGGCGTCGCCTTTGGGTTGTTCTGCTTGTATTTGGCGATTTCCACATCGTACATAGCCAAACCAAGCTGGGCCGCTTCAATGCCCTGCTTCTGTTCCTTGGTCAGCTCACCGCTGAAACCGAAAGCAAGGCCTTGTGTAATATCGCTCCACTTGTCCTTGTTTCTGGCGAACATGCTGAAGATGCTGTTGGCGAGGCTCTTCTTTTCCTCGGCATACGCCTTGGTTTCCTCGTTTTTTGCGGTTTGGTTGGCCTTCAATAATTTCACGGCTTCATCACGCCCAAGGACTTCGGCTTGGGTATAGATGTCCCCCTCGTTCAGCAGGCCGGTGTCCGCCAGCATGGTCAGCGCGGTAAGCTGCCGCTGGTTCGCCGGGGCATGCAGCATGGCGCTGGTCTGGGCCTTGTTGAACTTGTCAGTGGCATAGGCGAACTCCGGCTGCAACCAGCGGGGGACGCCGGCTTTTTGCATGTTCTCCGGCGTGGCGGGCAGACCTGTCTGTGCAAAGTCAATGACGCGCTGGCCTGTCCATTCCAGCTTCTGCATTTCCCGCTGGTGGCGTTCCGCCGCCCATGCGTGCTGCTGCGCCGCACGGTCCTTGTTTATCTTGGCTTCGCGGAGGTTGTTGATTTTCTCCGCGACGCCCGGCGTGTTGTAGAGTGCCACGCCGTTGGGGGTCTTGATGACCTTGGACAGCTCTAGGATGTTCAGGTTCTCCCCATGCTGCTCGTAGGCCGCCGTGAGCATCTGCCAGCCCATCTTGCCGAGGTGGGCGTTGAGGACACCATTGGCCCCGGCGTCTCGCATGGTCTGCTCCACAATGGTGGCGATGCCAGGCATGGTGGTTCCGTCTGTCTTCGGGTCGCCAATCATGGGACCACCGTGCGCCGGGTCAGCGGTGCCGTTGATGCGCTTGAGGCCCAAGTCCATGAACTGCTGGGCCGTCAGCTCCTGCTGCTGTTGGGCCAGCAGGGCGGTATGCTTGTTGAGCAGGGCTGACCTGTTCTGGAACTCCAAGGCCGAATAGTTGGCGGCAAGGGTGATTCTGTCCTCGTACCTGTCGAGTTCGTTCTTCTTGCGAAAATCCTGCGAGAACTGCTGAATCCACTGACTTACCTTGGCGGGGTCCCTCTCATTGACCATGCCACTCTGGACAAAGGCGTCTTCCATAGCCGTGCCTTGGTCGATAGCGAGGGCCTTGAGGCGGGCCATTTCATATCCGCGTTGAAGATGCGGATTGTAACCGGCGTATTCAGGATGCTCTTCTGAAAAGTTCTTCCAGTTTTTCCTGTTTTTCTCCATATCAGGATTCTGGGCGAACAGCTCTGCGCCTTCGGTAACTTCTTTTTCAATCTTCCTATCCATGATGCCATCCAGCACCGGGATAAGGCTATGGTCGAGCTGGGCGAGGCTCTGGCTCAAGCGCACAATGCCAGAGCCTGCCAGATGGTTGCGCCCCACATAGCTGGGGCGGGCTTCCACATACTCGAAAGCCCCGCGAGGCTGCACAGCGGCTTGCAGGGCTTTCGGGTCCTTGAGGTCGTTTGCGATGGTGGGTTGGGAGGAGCGGGTCTGACCAGCCATGTTTCTACCGCCTCCTTAATGTCTCGGAATTGTTTTTGTGGGGGCGTTCAACGCCCTGTCCCAGCTTCCGACGGCAGAGATGTTGCCCGGAGCCTTGCTGGAGTATTTGTCATAGGCGCCGTATGCCCTGATGGCGGCATTGCCGATGCCTAGAGCCGTGCCTAGCATGGCGCTGTTCGAGTTGTACCCAGTGTATATGGGGGCGGCGATGTAGTTCTGCTGGCTGTTTATCCGGTTCTGGGCCTTCTCCTTGTAGGATTCAATGGCCGTCGTATGGCCTACGACGTTCATTTCCTGCTGGTGCCGGATGGCGTCACGGGAGAGCATGTCCTGCCGTTCATAGTCCTGCATCAGGAAGTTCAGGGCACCGCCTGCAGCATTGGTGCTGGCAAGCATGGTGCCCTGCTTTTCAAGGGCCTCCCTCTGCGTCTGCTGCATCTGCTCGCTGGCGGACACGGCTTCCTGCTGTTCAGCCATACGCTCCGCCGCCGACTGGTTGACGTATTCCTGCACGGCGGCCTTGTTGTTGAGGTTCTGGACGCGGGCGTACTCCGCCGACTGCGCCTCCTGATAGGCGGCGGCAGCGTTGGCCTGTTCCTTCTGCTGGCGCTGCTGCTCGCTTGCAGCCACCAGACTTGTGGCCGTGCCTATAACGAACGTGGCTATAGGAATGGAAAAGACACCCCCGTCACACATGGGGCTTTCCTCCTTGGATATAGAAGATGACAGGCCATGCCGGGGCGTCCAGCTCCACAGCGCCGAGCCATTTGAGCCAGCGGCGGACACGCCTGTTTTCCGGGCGGGTCAGGTTCCAGAGGAAGCTATTGGTGAGCTTGAGCCACCAGTTGCGGACGATGGGGCAGGCCCGGAGGAATATCTTGGCAATCTCCCTGTTCTGCGGGAAGTCCTTGGCAAAGAGGCACCATGCCCTTGTGGGGGCCGTGATGCCGCCCATGCCCACCGGGATGTCCGGCTGGCCGGGAATGAAAAAGGTCACGCACAGGACGGAGGCATCGTAGCTGTCCTGCAAAGCCTGCCGAATGCCCACGTCGGGACGGAAGGCGGCGATGTCCGCCGCATCGTCAGGGTGCAGGCCGCGTTGGGCCAGCTTCTCGACATCCGAAGGGAACGCCCTGCGGGTAAACGGTAGCAGAGCCGTCGGGATGGGAAAGTCCTGTTTCTTCATGTTCTCTGCGCTCGCATGTTGTAGAACCCTTCCCAGCTCGCATTGACGATGGAGAACGGCAGGAAGGAATTAGAGGTTGCTTCGATGGAAACCTGCGTGTTCAGGGACAGCAGGGGGCATTTGATGGTGCCGGAGTACAGGGGCATCTCCCCAAGGTTGTTGGAGCCGTGCCCCAGCTCCCGGCCCGTGAAGACATAGGTGTTGGTGTCACGGAAGGTTGGCGTCACCTTGATTTCCAGATAGCCGGTATTGGCACAGTTCAGCGTCATGCTACGGAGTTGCAGACGCCCCGTGGTGATGGCGTTGCTTTTCTGGTCTTGCCGCAGCGCCAGCGTGGAGAAGATATAGGAGGACGTGTACGGCAGCCCGGCGTACAGGGGGCGTCCTGAAGCGTTGCCCCGCACCGTGACGAGGGTTCTGTCTTCCTCATCCACCACCACGTTGTCATACAGGAAACCGTAGCCGGTCTGCTGGGTCTCCGACTTTCTGCTGACGATGACAGGCGTGACGCCCTCCGGCAGGGGATAGGGGAACCGCAATGTGGTCCGCCTTTCCGCACTGTCGTAGACGATGCTGACCAGCTCGCTTTCCGTCACCTTCCTGTCAATGCAGTATTCAAAGGTGTTCCAGTCGTCCTTGACGCCGGGGGCGAAGTTCATCTTCTCAAGATACACCCCGTCAGCGTACTGCACGACCAGATAGCACATAGCGTTGACAAAAAAGCAGCCGAGGACGCTGCCCTGCATGGAAAAACGGAACCATGCCGACTGAATCTTCTCCGAGCCGTTCCAGCAGTATTTGTAGACATAGATGCTGTTTGGCTCATCCTCTGAAAGAATCATCAGCACGTCTTCATTGGTGGAGCAGGTGAAGGACCTGATGCGCCCCCGGATGTAGCGGGGCACATGGGCCGTCACGTCGGCGGCGTCGTTCTGGTCGTTGTTGTCCGGCAGGGTGATGTACTCGCGGACGCCGGAATACTGCCCCCGCTCCGTGCCGAAGAAGACCGTCTTGCCGGACGACACCGGCAACGCCGGGGAACTGGCCTCGAACTCCGTAACGGGCTTCACGGAAACCGTGCTGTTGGACAGTACGGTGTCATGCTCAAGGCTGAACTGGCACTGGTCGCTGAACAGCAGGAGGCCGCCGGAGAAGATGGCGGCATGCTGGAGGATGTTGTTCCGCACATGGCTGGCGGCCACGTCGATGCGGTCAGAGTCAACCATCGTGGTGACAGTGGTGGGGAAGAAGTTGAAGAACTCCCCTACCTCGCTCATCACCACGTTCTCGTCACTCAAGAAGGAGAGCCGGTTGTGGTAGAAGAAGACGGTATTGAGCTTCCTGCCCACAAAGCTGGGCAGGGCTGCGGACTTCTCATCACCACAGACCCGCTCCGTCCACTCCAGTTCCCTGAAGGTGAACGTGCCGTCCACCTCGCGCACAAAGGCATGCGGCATGGTGGTCGGGTCTAGCTTGTAGGGGATGCCGGGCTTGACCGTCTCCTTCCAGATGCCGGTGCCGAAGTTCTCATTGTCTTCAGACGGAACGAAGGAGACGTAGTAGTTGTCGAAGCTGCTGGAGCTGTCGCCATAGACCTCGACGACGTATCCGCGAGGCCCCACCATCGGCAGGTCGCTGAACCGCTGCACCTTGTCTTTGAACACCGTAATCTGGGTATTGGAGCGGGTGTCCTCGGCACTGACGGAGAAGTCCCCGCCGTCCTTGCGACGAATCCAGATAGTGTTGTTCTTGGTTTGCAGTTCATATAATGTAGCACTGTTCTGCCCCAGCCCCTCCGCCAACTTCTCTGCAATTTCCGTGCTGGAGAGCTTGTCCGCAGGGTGGTCCGCCGGGGCCACGCCGTCCTCTGTGGTGAAGCTGGCGGTCGTGCCGTCCAGCGTCACCTTGTAGGTGGTGTTGTAGCTGGCCTGCTTGATGAACACGAGGGCTTCCACATCCCGCTTGGGGGACAGTTCTGCGGATTCCCGCACCGTCACCCTGCGGTTCACCACAAAGGTGTAGTCGTTGATGGTCAGGAAACGCAGGTCGTGGTTGGGGTCTGCGGCGGAGGCCAGATAGTTCATAGCGCTGCCCTGAACGTTCACCGTCTTGGGAACACCGTCGAGGTCGTAGGCGCTGATGTTGTTGCTGGTGAACAGGCAGGCGTACTTCTCGTTCTCGTCACGGTTGATGTGATGCACGGCGCATTTGTTGTTGGGGAAGGCGGCGTTCCGCAGCCGGGCAATGTGCCGCGTGGCCGGGCGTCGCTTGAGAAAGTCCGTGACGGAACTGTAGCAGTTCACCTGCTCTTCCGCCTGCGTGGGCAGCCGCACGTTCCACGGCTGCTGGCTGACGCCGGAAATGAGGTTGGGAATATCGGAGGATATAAGCCTGCCCATTTACCGCCACCTCCTTACGCCCCGGTGCATCAAGGCGGACACGGGCCGCCATGTGGCAGGGCCATTGAAGGTGCCGGTGAGTATGTTGGGCCTGTCCAGCTTGCGTTCCTCCAGCATCATCAACTGTCGGGCGCGGTATTCGTCCTGCTGCTGGAACCTGGAAAGCGTATCGGAACCCACCACACGTTCCTGAAAGACCCGCAAAGCGCGGATGGCGATGTAGCGCCGGGCGGCTTCGGGCAGTTCCTCAAAGGGGAGGATGAGGGTCACGGTGACATAGATGGTGGTGTCGCTGGCGAATTTGAAGGTGTGTTCCACACGGTTGTAGACCTTGCGACCGCGAATGGTCAGCTCACGGTCGTCGGGTTCACGGAAGGCCACACGTATGATATTAGGATGAATGGGAATTTCCCCGTTGATATTCGGGGTGAGGGGGTAGTCGTCTTCAGTGTTCCACTGAAAGCCATCAAGCTGCACGGCCTTACTGACTTCAAACAGCACGGACCGGGCGATGGAAACATCAGCCGTGGAAGCGGAAAGGGAGTTCACCGGGCTTTCCCCGATGCCGGAGAGCATGATGTTGACCGCTTCCAGCTCCGTGGTGGGGGTGTTCAGATTGGGCACATCTGCCTCCTGTGATGAGAAAAAGGGGCGTCCCCCGTGAAGGAGAACGCCCCAGGTGTTGAGGTTTACGGTTTGGACGCCTTGCTGATTTCGATGGCGCAGCCGGGCCGCAGGATGCCGTGACCCCAAACATGTTTGCACATGTCAGACTATCGCTTCCCCCGTAGGGGCTTCCTCATTTAGTCGTTGCTTGTGCCAGTGAAGAATCATTTCAGCCTGATGCTTCTTCAGCCGAAGATGTGGCATCACGTCGCCAAGGAACTTTTTTGCCGTACCATAGAAGGACTTGCCCATATTCAGATAGTAGGTGTTGACAGTGCTGCTGGTCGCATGCAGGTGTCCGCCATAGGCTTTCTGAATAAGCTGCGAGGCGCAGGCGTCAGGGCGCCATGAAGCAATCTTCAGGCGCAGTTCCGCAGCCTTGCCTCTCTTCGGGGGGTACAGCCTGAAACACCCGTCGCCGTCCACATACCCGGCAGTCCACGCAGGGGATGGATAGTTGCGATGTTTCAGAGGGCCAGTATCCAGTCTGGATTCTTTGGCCCATTTCTTGAGTTCCTTGACTTCTTCTTCAGTCAGGTTTTTTCCCGCCAGTTCCCGGCGCTTTTCCAGCATCCGCTGAAAATGTCTGCCTTTGATGACCATGTATTTGATGATGTGTGGCAAGAAGCGTTCCTGCTCATGCCGGTCACACACACGCCACTGGATTTGCGGGGAACTGTTCTCCCCACGTCCGGGCTGCTCAAAAAGGTAGCCCACGCCAAACGCGGCATGGAGCGTTTTCATGGCCTTGAAGGTCGGGTCGTTGGCTTCTGTCTGCACAACACAGAACTGGAGACCTGCCCTGAAGAAACCATCGACGGTCTTGTTGAAATGAAAGGCGATGGTGCCGTTCGCATCAACAAAACCGGCAAGGTATTTTTTCAATGATTCTTTGACATATTTCATAGCAAGCCCTTTCCGCACACAGCGGATGTAGTGATTGCTGATGATGGCTTCAATCTGGTTGTCCCATGAAGGGGATTTTCCAGTTATTTAGAGGAAGAGACAACGCGACAGGTTAGTTTATCGCGTACTTCGCCAGCATCATGGTGGCCTGATAGACCACATGGAAATCCGAGCCGGACTTCTCCACGGTCAGGTCCTTCAGCTTCACGGTGCCGATGGCTTCCTTCTGAAGGGCCAGCGCCACGGTGTTGGAGAAGTCGCCCGTGTAGTCGTTCTTCTCCCCGCTTTCCGCCGTGATGACGCCGGAAGGCAGGTGGTTGGTCTTGATGATGCGGATGCCCGCGATTTCAGGGATGAAGGCTTTGCTGTACGAACCGGCCCCGTTCCAGTCCTTGTTCAGGGCCTTGGTGAACTGGGTCAAGAGGTAATCAAAACGCATTTCAGCGTGTTAGACTATCACTTCCCCCGTAGGGGCTTCCTCATTTAGTCGTTGCTGGTGCATTGCTAACATCTGTTCAGCA
>OOAQ01001672.1_pt1 | contig 14849 bp, 9 predicted proteins | sample 1671051 | NCBI WGS metagenome assembly OOAQ01 (sample SAMN06348117, study PRJEB24527) | human gut metagenome | biome: human gut; feature: ankylosing spondylitis patient; material: feces | host: Homo sapiens | place: China | collected 2015-10
TTGCCTCAGCCGTCTGTGCACCCATCTTCTTCGGAGTAGAGAAATAACGTCCCGGGAAATGATCGGCAAACTCATCGTGATGAGCCGGCATGATGTCGGTCACATACTTCAAGTCCGGACGGTCATTCATCAGGCGAAGCAGATCTGCCTCGTTAATCACCTCCTTACGGGCAGTATTCACCAGCAAACCGTTTTTCGGCATACGGTTCACCAGGTCATAGTCAATGGAGTTCTTGGTTTCGGCAGTAGCCGGAATGTGCAATGACACCACGTTGCAGGTAGCATATAGTTCTTTTGCAGAATCCACCGGTTTCACGCCGTCGGCCACCATGGCTTCCTTCGGACAATATGCATCGTAGGCATAAATGTCCATACCGATGCCCTTTGCGATACGAGCCACATTGCGCCCTACGTTACCGTATGCATGAATACCCAGTTTCTTACCCATCAGTTCCGTACCCGATTTACCGTCGTAGAAATTACGAACCGCCATGATCATCATACCGAAAGCCAGTTCGGCCACCGCATTCGAGTTCTGTCCCGGCGTATTCATCACGCAAACCCCGTGAGCCGTAGCTGCCTCCAGGTCCACATTGTCATATCCCGCACCGGCACGTACCACGATTTTCAGTTCCTTTGCCGCATCCAGCACTTCCTTGTCAATGATGTCACTTCGGATAATCACCGCATTCGCATCCTTCACTGCATCGAGCAACTGCTGTTTTTCTGTATATTTCTCCAGCAAAGCCAGTTCATAGCCCGCAGCTTCTATCTCTTTCCGAATACCGTCGATAGCTACTTTAGCAAACGGTTTCTCTGTCGCAACCAATACTTTCATAATACTTGATTTTAAAAAGAAAACAAGGACGTGTTATCGAAATTCCACGCCCTTATCTTCGGGTATAACAACAATTAATGCATTTTCTCAAATTCCTGCATGCAGTCAATCAGTGCCTGCACACTTTCTACCGGCATGGCATTGTAGCAAGAAGCACGGAAACCACCCACAGAACGGTGGCCCTTGATACCCACCATACCTTTTTCGGTAGCGAACTTCAGGAAGTCGGCTTCCAGGTCCTTGTATTCATCGGCCATGACGAAGCAGATGTTCATGTATGAACGGTCTTCCTTAGCCGTTACGGTGCCACGGAACAGCTTGTTGCGGTCAATTTCGGCATACAGCATGTCGGCACGCTGTTTGGCACGGCGCTGCATTTCTTCCACACCACCCTGTGCCTTGATCCAGCGCAAAGTCTGGAGAGCCGCATAAATAGGCACTACCGGCGGAGTATTGAACATAGAACCCTTGTCCACGTGTGTCTGATAATTCAGCATGGTCGGGATGTGACGGGAAACCTTACCCAGCGCATCGTTCTTCACGATAACGAAAGTCACACCTGCAGGAGCCAGGTTCTTCTGTGCACCTCCGTAAATACAGATATATTTGGAAACGTCTACCGGACGAGAGAAAATGTCCGAAGACATATCGGCCACCATCGGCACATTGACATCCAGGTCGGCATGCAATTCCGTACCGTAGATGGTATTGTTGGTCGTGATATGGAAATAATCCACATCGGCCGGCACTTCATAATCTTTCGGGATATAAGTGTAGCCTTCTTTTTCAGAAGAAGCCACCTCTACTGTTTCGCCGAATGCTTTCGCTTCTTTCAGCGCTTTCTTGGCCCAAGTACCCGTATTCAGGTAAGCCGCCTTCTTTTCCAGGAAATTATAGGGAACCATACAGAACTCCATGCTTGCACCTCCACCCAGGAACAATACCGAGTATCCTTCCGGAATGTTCAGCAGTTCCTTGAACAGTGCCACTGCTTCATCTACCACCGGCTGGAAGTCTTTAGCGCGGTGACTGATTTCCATCAACGAAAGTCCTGAACCATTATAATCAAGAATAGCCTGAGCTGTCTTTTCTATCACTTCGCGAGGCAAAATAGACGGTCCCGCATTAAAATTATGTTTCTTCATTGGAAGTTTGTTTTGGTTAAACAATCATTTTAGCTAACACTTGCGAATTTAGTGATTATTTTTAGACTTCCAAAAGTTTTCGTGATAATTTTACAGCCTTATTGAATTCTATCTTTCAAATTACATACACAAACGCCATTTTAGTGACATATTGACACGAGAATAGTTAACTATGGCATGGGGATGCTCACGAGTCATAGCAAAATGCGAGACAGCCTTCACCGCCGGAAGGCTGTCATGACACAAAGTTATTATTTTGCCAGTTCTATCAAAGTTTTTACCCCCTTTATCTTTTCATTTTGCATGAGTTTTAACGTTTGTTTTGCCTTTTTCCGAGAAATTGCCGCAAACGCATAGTGGTCTTTCACGTCCACACGTCCCACATCGTCCCGGCCCAGTCCACCTTTCTTCGACAAAAAGCCCACGATGTCAATCTTGTTGATTTTGTCTTTCTTGCCCTTCCCTATATATAAGGTAACAAACTCCGGCAAGGCTGGCTGCGGCGTCGGCTCCGGCAGTTCAAACTCTTCCAGCGGACGGGGCACATAGTCGGGGATACGCTCCTCATCGTGCAGAATCAGAAAGGCATTTCCCTCGGCCTCCCAGCGCGCCGTACGTCCGTTGCGGTGAATGAACCCGTCCTCGGCCACCGGCAAGTGATAATGCACCACGTGACGGATGTCCGGAATATCCAGTCCGCGGGCTGCCAGGTCGGTCGAGATAAAGATGTGGCAGCTTCCGTTACGGAACTTATACAGCGCCCGTTCACGGTCGTCCTGCTCCATTCCGCCGTGGAACGTCTCGCAATACACCTTCATGGAGTGCAGGTACTTCCCTACCCGGTCCACACTCTCGCGATGATTGCAGAACACCAGCGTCGATTCGTTGCCCAGCGTACACAGCAGCTTGTAGAGCGTTTCCAGCTTGTCCTTCACCGGCGAAGTGACCCGATACACCGACAAGCGCTGCGACACCGTTTCCTCCGGATTCAGGAAATCCAGTTTCAGCGTGCGGTTCATACCCGTAAAGCGCGGAATCTCCTCCGCATCGGTAGCCGACAACAGAAAGCGGCGACGCAATGCCGGCAACTTTCCGATGACCTCGGCCATCTCGTCCTGAAAGCCGAATTCCAGACACTTGTCGAACTCGTCGATGACCAGCGTACGCACGGTGCCCGCCTCGAAATTCTGCTTGTTCAAGTGGTCATTCATACGTCCCGGCGTACCGATAATTACCGCCGGCGAAATGCCCTTCATGGTGCGGTGTTCCTCCATGGCCGGACGTCCGCCGTAACAGCTCATCACCGGAAAGCCGGTCGCCATGGCCTTGAACACCTGCTCAATCTGCAAAGCCAGCTCGCGCGAAGGTACCAGTACCACGGCCTGCACGCCTTCCACTCCCTTTTTCAGCGAGCTCACCAGCGGCAGCAGGTAGGCCAGCGTCTTTCCGGAACCCGTAGGCGAGAGCAGAATCAAATCGCTGCCCTCCTTCCACGCATCGATGGAAGCCTCCTGCATGGCGTTCAACTGGTCAATCTTCAGGTTTGATAATATTGTTTGTATGTCCATAATTCTTGTTTTTTGTGGGTTAGTTAGCAAAGATAATCAAAATAAACTACAGGCACAATACCAGATCGGGCAGCAACACTGCCGTTTCCGCTTCCTCTTTCGGCGCATCCTTCGGTTTCCACGCCACCACGAAGCGCACGGAAGCCGACTTCACTTCATAGCCACGCTCCTTCCACTCGGCCAACTTCTTCTGCATATTCTGCGACAAGCGGGCCACCGGCTTTTGCGCCTGATTATACAATGTGTAGTCTTTATAGAACAACGTATCACCCCCTTTCAGCGACAGCACCTCCCGTTTGAGATCCTTGAAGAATCCCAAGAACACATCCTTGTGCGAAAGCTGCAACACAATCTCACCGGGCATTGCATACTCCCGCGAATCTACCAGATACTGGTCCGTCTTCAGATTCGCAAAGCAATCTCCGTTTGTATGCACAAACAACCGTTTTTTGGCACGGGTAATGCCCACATAATACCGGCGCATCTGATGCACATCCTTTGGGAACTCGTCCGAAACAAGCATGTACACGTCGTCAAACTCACGGCCCTTTGCCTTGTGAATGGTTGATACCACCACATCAGCCCCCGACACGTCACAAAAATCCTCCATCGAAGATTCGAACACAAACTCCTTGAAATCCGTGAAATACTTCATCCGGTTGATTTCCTCAAATAATTCCACGCAACGCTTCACGTAAGGCAAGCCCAAACTCCCTTCATAAGCCGCAAACGTAGCACCCTTCGCCTTCTCCCAGAGTTCATCCGGAATCAAAGGCGTACTCACCTGCTTGCCTATATACTTCAGGAAATACCTCATCTCGGCCATGTTCCAGAACAGCAAGCCCTCCATTGACTGAATCAGCTTGCTGCGCACACCACGCTTCCGCAACAGTGCCACCAGAATGACCGCCTCTTCATTGGTCTGGGTAAGCACACATGCGGTACCCTCTCCTCTATTCCGTAGCAGTTCCTCCACCAGCGGCTGATACATGCAGGCAGACTGATGGCGAGTCACTCCTACCCATCCGTCTTCCTTGCGCATCGATACAATCGGCATGCTTTTCAGCCTTCCGCCAATACCTTTCACAAAATCATTGGCCGCTGCCACCACATGACGTGCACTCCGGTAATTCTCCGTCATCTCCACAAAACGGCTTCCGGTCTCCTGCGTCAGTTGCCACATGTAACCGGAATCTGAGCCACGGAACTCATAGATATTCTGGTCATCGTCGCCCACAGCTATCACCCGCATCTCCTCATTGTGGTGCATCAACGCCCTTACCAGCGCATGCTCTTCCACGCCCATGTCCTGCGCCTCATCAATCACCAGCACCGTCTTGCCAATCCGGTTGGGCTCCACTTCCCCCTGTTCAATCATCTCCGCAGCCTTCCCCACCACGTTCTTTACTTCCTCCAGGTTACCAATCAAACCCAGCAAGTCAAAACAATAGGCATGAAAGGTTTTGATTCCCACGTAGTGCGCCGCATTGCCAATCAGTTCCATCAGTCGCTGCTTGAATTCCGTGGCAGCCGCCCGGGAGAAAGTCAGCATCAGCAGCTGCTCGTGCTTCACATCCTCCAGCAACAGCAGTGAGGCCAGCTTGTGTACCAGCACACGGGTTTTTCCGCTGCCCGGACCAGCCGCCACCACAATGCAGCGCGACTCCTTGTCCGAAATAATCTCCATCTGCCGCTGAGACAACTGCCCGAACAACTGCTTGTACTTTTCCGGCGTGAGGTTACGCTGAATCTCGTTCACCCGCTCACCCTTGAAGTATTTGGCAATAAATTTCCTGTAATCCATCTGGAAATAATCCTGCACATACTGCAAAGCCTCCTGATAATCCTTCACCATCAGGTTGGCATATTCTCCCACGATGTGCACCTGCTGAATCTTCTGCTTGTAGAACTCGTTCAGCATCCGGTAATCCTCCTGTTTGTAGCGCGACTTATTATCCTTTATCCGCTTGATATCCATCGCATTGTAAAGCACCAGGAAACCACCTTCCAGCTTGAGAGCCCCAATCTTCGACAGATACAGAAGTGCTTCTTCCACATCTTCCAGCTGCAAATCTTCCATTCTGCCAAAAAGAGACTGAGGACTCGCTTTCAACTGATTCAAGAGTTCAACTACCGAGAACTGTACAGCCGCCTTCTCCGTTGCGGCTTCCTTACCCTCTCGCTCCTCCACCAGCTTATACAGCCATTCCACGGCAAAACGACTGATCTCCAACCGTTTTTCAAACCGTTTGATAGTAGTCTCCAGGTCTGCCCGGCGAGTAAGTTCCATGTTACGTGCAGCGTCCTCCTTCTTGTGCGTATACCCTTTTATGGTAAGAAAATACAACAACGTGCGGATGTCCTTTTCCTTCGACGTGACAACTCCGTCGTGCACCGCATTGTCGTTCAGTTGCTTGCACGAAATCCGCAGCGACTCATCCGGGATATGGTTGAGAATATACTGTTCCAGTTTCGCAAAACGCTCCAGCAGCATCCGCGACTTCCGTTCCGAGTCGCCCGCATCCTGCAAATAGGCCGAAATATCCCTGCTGTCGGCCAATATACCCTCCTGCCGCATCCGCTCTACCACCGACACCACTTCCTTCTTGGTCAGTCCCAGAATATCGGCCAGGTAATCAATCCGCGATTCTGCCCCCGAGTCCTGTGCCTTGGCAATGTACTTCTGCGAAATCAAGGACGTAATGATTCTCACCGCCTTCTCTATCTCGTCAGTACCAAACAACACCGATGCCGTGATACGCTTCCGTGCCTCGTCCATGTTCTTTACTGTGATACCGGTGGCATACACATGCGGCACGTTGTTTCCTCGCTCCAGGTAACCGCTCTGCTCCAATGCCGCCAGAGCCGTCCGCACACGTGTCTCAATATCCGCTACCGAATCATCCCATCCCGCATTCCGGGCAATCTCCAGCGCCGAACAGCACACCCTCATGCGTTTCCTCGTCATATCCTTCACCGCCTTCCACACCTGCTGAATTTCACTGATACTCAGCTTCGTCTGATTCAACAGAATAAAATGCTTATCCAGGTCATTGTCACTGTAAAGCACGTAACAGCGTGCGTTAAGATGCGGGTCACGTCCGGCCCTGCCGGCTTCCTGCACATAGTTCTCCAGCGAATCGGAAATATCGTAATGCACCACCAGTCCCACATCCTTCTTGTCCACTCCCATTCCGAAAGCCGACGTCGCCACGATGATGCGCACCTGGTCGCTCATGAACGCATCCTGGTTGGCAATCTTCTCGTCGGCATCCATCTTTCCGTTGAAAGGCAGCGCCTTATAGCCGTCGCGCGTCAGTTTCGCAGCCAGTTCCTTGGTACGCCGTGTACGCGACACATACACAATGGTCGGACAGCTGGACTCTGCCACCAGCTCCCTCAGTTTGGTATACTTATCCTCGTCCGTCTCGGCATGCACCACCGAATAGTGCAGATTCGTTCGCGAAGCTGTAGAGGCAAACAACTCCAAATCCAGGTTCAACGTCCGCTTGAAATAATCACAAATATCCTGTACCACCTTCTGTTTGGCCGTCGCCGTGAAACAGGATACCGGTATCGGGTTACGGCATCCTTTCTTTTGCTGATACTCCTGAATAAATTTACCGATATACAGATAATCCACCCGGAAGTCCTGCCCCCAGGAAGAAAAACAATGCGCCTCATCGATAACGAATCGTACCACGTGGCGCACCATCAGAATCCGCTCGATGGTTTTCGAACGCAACATCTCCGGGGCGATATACAACAGGGAAGCATCCCCCTCCTGTACTCTCTGAATGGAAAGCGCCCTCGTAATGGGGTCCAGCAGTCCGTTGATGGTCACAGCATCCGTAATTCCCTTGTCAGCCAGATTGTCCACCTGGTCTTTCATGAGCGACTGCAACGGCGAAATAACCACCGTAAGTCCATGCACCGCCCGTGCCTCCATAAGTGCCGGAAGCTGGAAAGTCAGCGATTTTCCTCCCCCTGTCGGAAAAATGGCCAGCAAGGACTTCCCCTCTACCGCCGCCCGGGCTGCCCGTTCCTGAAGCGGTTCACCCCCGTAAGTACGGAACTGGTCATAGCCAAAGAAAGCTTTCAAGTTACGCAGCACATCCAGCTGGCTATTGCAATAGGCACAGCCTTCCGCGCAACGTGTACGCCGCAACAGTTTCATCACATATTCCACTTCAGGATAATTGCGAAGCACCCATCCGGGCGTCACAGAACGATGGTCAGTCGTATCGACCAATGCCAGCGCATAAGCCAGCTCACACGGATAACGCTCAATCAGCATCTCCACATCGGCATGAGCACATATCTTTCCCTCATAAAACCGACGTATCAGACCGGCCAGTCCCCAGGCCACCGTTTCGGCTCTCACCATGCTGAAGAATCCCCGGAACTCCTCCTTCCCCTTCAGCAACGAGGCAAACACCTTTCGCTGTTCATCGGGCAACGAGTTCCATCGAGTGATTTCATCCAGCAGCAGGTCACGCGCTTTTTCACAATCATTCACCGGATTGTTTACCTGGTCCGCAGCCAGTTTGTCGTCTTTCACCAGCCGGTGATAAGGACGTTCCGGAAACAGCAACGGTGATACGTACAGCGTATCCACCAGCGTCCAGCGACAATCCTTGTCGGGGAACAGGTATTTCGCATCGTGGTGAATGATATTATGTCCGCAAAGGTAATCCGTATCGTGCAGGAATTCGAACAACTCTTCCTTCGATGCCTTATGGAAGGTGGCACCGTCCTGCCGAAGAGCCCCTATATCATGAATTTTATGGTCCTTCAATCCTACCTCTACGTCCACAATGGCATAACGCGAGGTTTTATTTCTTGTGAATATATCCCAGATTGCCATAGATTGTGTTTCTCAAAATAATCACAAAAGTAAGAAAATCCGGCAAGAATGGGAGGAAATGGAGAAGAATATTCGGGGGATGGCTAGAAATCTATAAAAAGAACGGCGAAAAGAAAAACTAGAATCTTATCCACCTTCTCCAGTGAAAGATTCTAAACAAACGAGGGAACCAGTTTATCACCGGTCGAGGGCAATCCCAGTTCCGACTTTGCACGTCTGCCACATGACTCGCCACAATAGCCGGATTCTCCCCGTTACGCACGGCCTCACGAAGCACACGGGCCACCTCTTTTTTATCCGTATATTCCGCCTCACCGAATCCTTTGATAGTTTTCAATACCCGCATGATATTGCCGGCATAGCCCACAAACGTACCAAACTGCGAATAGCTAATATCTTTCAGCGTACAATCCCCGTCAAACAACACAATGTTGTAAATGGGAAGTTGAGCAAACTGTGCCGACTGTTCTTTCAATGCTTTTATGTGACCGGCATTCTGCATAATCGGGTTGTAGAACCGGTATTTCTCCTTGCCATAATTCAAAATCTGTGTCCAATAGCGTTGCCTTTCACTTCCAAACAACCAGCCGCTATAGTCCTTTACTTCTATCACCACCAATCCCTGTGGAGTAGCCACCACAAGGTCTATTTGAGAGTAACTCCCGCTTTTTCTTTTCAAATATAAGTCATGAAAAATTGCTTTCGGATGTACTCCTTTCTTTAACATCTTGATAATGAGCTTTCGTTCCGACCTTGTTCCTCTTGTAGGAGAAGACACAGAGCAGAGCAGTTTCATATCTCTTCGGTGACTGAGATACGAAACGATGGCAACAGCTATGATTAAGGAAAGTAATAGATATTCCATAAACGACTTATACAGAAACAACAGCTCCATTAATAACCATTGGCTACAGCTTCGCACTTTCTGCGTAACTCTACCAATTCGGATAATTTTACTGGATTCTTATCCAGATTCAGCAAAGGCACATATTTGACAATCAGAGATTCTTCTATCTTTTCTAAATTCTCAGAATGAACAATAAAGTTTATTTCCAAATTATCCTCTATCCAACGAATTATTCCAGCAGAATCCTGTGCGGAAAACTTATAATTTCTTTTATTCCTATTCCCCAACAAAGAGCCAGTTTCCGGCAAATAACCCAATATAGCACCTAATGAACGGAAAAAAGTGCCATGACCCTTTGCATGCAATTCATTTCCCCACAGCCTTCTCCTTAACGAGTTCGTAGAAATCCCAATATACAAAATCTTATGCTTCCTCTCTTTCAACACCTTACTAAAGGTAAGCGGAAGTTTATCAATATCCTTTATCTTAACAACATACACACCTGAAGAATCAGGTATATCTGAATCATTCAACTGTTTTACACTGAGGAAATTAGACGAATTCATTAACTGTTCTTCTGATATTTGAGATGTAGCAACTCCAACGGGCTTTTGTATAGATTTTTCATACTTTCCATCAGAATGTGGTATAAACCATCTTCCATTACTAAGTTGGTAAGCATGTGTAATATATCCAGCCCTTAGAATATCTCGTAAAGGTTTTCCAGGTCTGCTCAATGAATCTTTGAGAACTCCAGCTTTATCTAACAATTCTGCTGCTTCAACGGCTGTTAGTACATCTTTTTTATAATCGTATTCAAGGTATTTATCTATAATAGATATGATTAATTCTAACTTCTGAGTATTCATAAACATGTACCTTAATATAAATTCCTGATTATTGATTGATAAATCTATAAGTAACTTTATACAATTCTATCATTCGTATATTCCACCTCAGATTCAGCAGCCATCGGTATATCCTCATCTTCCGATGTCGTATAAGTCTTGATTTTACGGTCTTCCAGAAAAATATGGTTCAATGTAAAAGCCAATGATTCAAGGGTCTGCACACGGATTTTAGGTTTTAACTGACACTCCCAGATGGTTATACAATGCCACCCCATTGCAGCAAGCTGACGCTGTTCCTCCACATCCCGCTTCTTGTTTCGTTCCACTTTCTTCCGCCAGAAATCCACATTCGTTTTAGGAAGATGATAATATTTGCAATTATCATGTCCATGCCAGAAGCAGCCGTTAACAAAAATGACCGTACGATACTTACGAAGCACAATATCCGGATGTCCAGGCAGACGCGGATGGTTCAGCCGATAACGGAATCCCCGTCCAAACAAGAACTTACGTACCACTATCTCTGGTTTTGTGTTCTTGCCACGTATTGCCGACATACAACGGTGTCGTTGTTCCTTCGTCAGTCTGTCCATTTGCCGATTTTTATCTTCAAATTAAAACATCGTAACCATACTACCTGAATTCAGGATAAAGATACAGAGTTTTAGCATACAAAGAATCGATTCCTTAAAAATTTATACTCCTAAACTAATCTGACACAGGTTCTAGCGTATAAACAATGCCATATTTATCTGACATTACCAGACAAAACCATATGATTAAATTCAGAATTCTTCAGAAACAAACTTGAGAAATTCCTCTTTTATTTGCCTCCATTTTATTTATTTTGCACACTAATATGAAGACGGAAGATATTAATTGAATTTTAATTAGGAACGAATCAAGGCATTAAACAACTGATTAAGAGGCTAAAGCAAAAACAATTAAAATAATTTTCTCCATACATGGAAGTATTCGGAGAAATATATCAAATAAAAGACCCAAAATGGACCAAACTAATAAAATAGCAAACCCTATAAATAACTTATCATACGACAAGACTTCCGCCATCAGTATATTTGAATATAGCAAAGGATTGCTAGGCAGAAGTTTGCGCGAATTCATCAAAGAGAACTATTCACCCAAGAAAGGAAAAGGCAGCATCGGCCAGATGGTTGAGAACCTTTATTTTCTTCTGGAAACCAACAACAATCCGGAAGCAGATTTCTCGTCTGCCGGTATGGAATTAAAATGTACTCCACTCAAATTGGGTAAAAACGACACTTACCTTATTAAGGAACGATTGGTGTGTAATATGATAAATTACTGCGAGGTCGTAAAGGAAGATTTTGAACAATCACACTTTTATCTGAAGTGTCAGTTGATGTTGCTGCTCTTTTATTTATACAGGAAAAATTGTGACAACCTCGATTTGCAATTTATTTTCTCCGTTCTTTGGAAGCTCCCTGAAAAAGATTTGCTCATTATCAAGCACGACTACGAGACCATACTTGAAAAAATCAAATGTGGCAAAGCCCATTTACTGTCAGAAGGAGATACTATGTATCTCGGAGCATGCAGAAAAGGTCAGAAAGGTGACAGTCTGATGAAACAGCCTTTTTCAGAAGAAGGAGCACCCCGCAGGGCTTTCAGTTTGAAGATGTCTTATATGCGGACTATCCTGCAATATGTAACGGATAGTGGCAAAAAGGCGGTTTCCAATTTCAAGTTTCCTGCCGAACAAATTGTTTCAGAGAAGGAACTTGACAAACATAATTTTGAAGAAATCATATTAAACCGGTTCAAACCTTACCTTGGCAAAAACTTCCAAGTAATCGCTAAAGGAAAAAAGATAGACATTTCCAATAATCCCAAGAACAAATTTGCGATGATAGCCAATGCTATCGCCGCAACTGGAAAATGTGCCAATGTCAACCGTTCTGAAGAGTTCATGAAGGCCGGATTGACAATGAAGACAATACGTGTCCAACATAACGGAAACATAAAAGAAGCGATGTCTTTTGAAAATATTGACTACATGGAAGTTGCGGAATGTGACAACTGGTATGAATCCCGTCTGTATGAACTGTTTTCAAGCCGTTTCATGTTTGTAATATTTAAAGAACAGACAGCCAATAAAGGAGATTATATACTAGACAATGTATTCTTCTGGACAATGCCTCCAGAGGATTTGGAATGGGCAGAGACTTATTGGATGCACATAAGAAAAAACGTATTGGACGACCATATTTCTGAAGAATATTGGTGGAAAGGACAGGACAAGAAAAAATTCCACGTACGCCCCAAAGCTCAAAAATCAACAGATCTAGCTCTAACTCCCAGCGGAAAATGGGCTAAAAAGTTCTGTTACTGGTTTAATAATGATTACGTAAAACAAATAGTAAACAACAATGGCTCAAAATAATCATATAATTCGTGTAGTAGAACTATTCGCAGGTGTAGGTGGATTCCGTATCGGCCTGGAAGGAGCGTCCGACGCTTACGAAACAATCTGGAACAACCAATGGGAACCTTCTACCAAACATCAAGATGCCTCTTTAGTATATCAGGCCCGATTTGGAAAGAAAGGACATTCAAACCAGGACATTAATCTTGTAAAAACAGCTGATATTCCGGACCATGACCTGCTGGTGGGTGGATTTCCTTGTCAAGACTACTCTGTGGCTGCTTCACTCAGCCGCTCGGGAGGTATTGAAGGTAAAAAAGGAGTGCTATGGTGGCAAATCTACCGCATCTTGCAAGAAAAGGGTGATGCAAAACCCAATTATATATTTTTTGAGAACGTTGACCGCCTATTGAACTCTCCAGCCTCCCAGCGTGGACGTGACTTTGCCATTATTCTAGCCTCATTAGCCGATTTAGGCTATATCGTAGAATGGCGAGTCATAAATGCCGCCGACTACGGGATGCCACAAAGAAGAAGAAGAACCTACATTGTGGGCTATCTTGAGAATTCTCCAATAGCTAACCGTATCCAAAAAATGAAAGACTGGGTTCTGTACGACGGAGTAATGGCACAGGCCTTCCCCTTTGAACAAAAGTCAAGTATCTCGGATTTTGAAATAGAAGGTTCCATAAAAGAAGTTTCGGATAACTTCAACAAAGAAGGAAAGGCAAGCCCATTTGGAAATGCAGGTATGATGTCACATCGTCAAGTTTTTTCTGTCGATGCCTCACCTGTTTATAAGGGTACCAGCCAAAACTTAGGTGATATTCTTGTGAACGAAAGCTTTATTCCTGAGGATTTCTTCATTTCTGAAAAAGATTTGCCCAGATGGATTTATGAGAAGGGAGCAAAAAAAATAGACCGCGTTTCTAAAGAAGGGTTCAAATATACTTTCTCTGAGGGTGGAATGGCTTTTCCCGACCCGCTTAACAAACCCTCAAGAACCATGATTACAGGAGAAGGAGGAAATGCCCCTTCACGTTTTAAACATGTCGTATTAACCCCATCCGGCAGATACCGCCGACTGATCCCTATAGAATTAGAACGGCTGAACATGTTCCCAGATAATCACACCTACCATCCGGAAGTTTCAGACGGACGCAGGGCCTTTCTCATGGGAAATGCATTGGTGTGCGGTATCGTAGAGCTGATTGGAAAAAGTTTATATCGTTTCATGTATGATGAAGCACCTGTATCTTCACGACCGATACATACCTTACGGGAAGCACGTCCGACATTGGATTTAGACTTGTTTGCTTTTGAGAAAGAGCAGTTGATATTCAATAAGCCCAAGAAAAATTATGTGCTAGACAAGAACAAACGTTTGTTGATAGGATTTGTCAAGGAAGACAATCAAGACTATTTCCTGAATGAAGAACCGACTAAAATATATTATACAGGAAAGACGAAATCATTCCCTTCCACGATTGCATTAAATAAGTTGTATTATTTCATGCCTTATATCAAAGGGAAAGGTGTCAAGGACTTGTATCTAATCCGTATTGCAAGAATTGGAACAAAAGCAGAAATCCATCCAGAAACCAACGACAAAGATCCAAGGTTAGTCTTCGAATTGGAGTTTTTAGAAAGTTTATCCGACTATCTTCCTATTCGTTTAAATATCAATCACACATATACAGATACATTCCTGAGCCGAATAATCGACAAGGAAAACTGATTTAAGCAAAAATTCAATCCTCATCCGCATATTGAGAAGCATGCTGATGAGGATTTTTAATACACTCAGAGAAATACATCTTATAAGAAAAATCCCTTCGAGAAAATCTTATTGTATTTTCCCGCATCTAGCAAAATGTTACCCCACTCCCATCCTCCCTCAAACCTCTTTCTTTTCTCGCTCCATAACCTATACGCTCAAAATCCGCAAGCAGAACTATTTAGCTAAATTCAGAAAGAAACCATTTCTCTACAAACGCATACACAAAGAAAGCATAAAACATCACACTTTACATCATTATACAAAAAAATCGCACACATATAATCAAAAAGGCACCCAAACTAATTCATTCCAACCTCTCCAATTAGAAAAAACACATCTCTACACCTCCCAACTTTCCCCAAAACTACCTTCAAAATCCCAGAAACCGCCAAACGCAAAGGCGTTTTCCCTCAAACGCCAAAGAGTTTACCGCCAAACACCGAAGTATTCCAATCCAAACGCAAAAGAGTTTCAGATAAAACGCAAGGACGTTTTTCAATCCTTATTTTCCTCTAAAATCCCTCATAAAACCTGATTTACCTGAAA
>OOAQ01001706.1_pt1 | contig 14620 bp, 19 predicted proteins | sample 1671051 | NCBI WGS metagenome assembly OOAQ01 (sample SAMN06348117, study PRJEB24527) | human gut metagenome | biome: human gut; feature: ankylosing spondylitis patient; material: feces | host: Homo sapiens | place: China | collected 2015-10
TTTTCATGTGCAATACCTCACTTTCTGTGGGTATTATTGGCATTTACACGGTTCGACATTCAGCCTCTGCAGACCGTTTAACAGCCCTAGGATTTGGTTTCCGAAGGCTGTTCATTTTGTATGCAAATTCAGCTTTTCTTTCTTGTGAGTTTTTCATCCTGTCTGCACTCCTGCTCCTTTTGCTCCCGAATTAGGTTATCAATATAGTTCCCCCTCAATCACACTCTCATAAACGTTCGCAAGACGATTGACCCTTTTCAGCCTTGCCTGTTCCTCGGTGAGCTTGTTCTGGACTGTCCGAATATAGGTTGGAAGTAATTTCAGCCTTTCCTCCAGTTCCGCGATTTCGCTCACGGAACGAATACCATGCTTGTCAACGACTTCTTTCGCCGCAGCTAGTCTGACCTGTCCCATAGAATCCAGCCTGCGCCTGTTCTGGACATTTTCAAAGTAAAACTTTATCTGTGCAATTTCGAATTTCAGAGTGGGTGCTTCATTCGACAGCGCCTTTAATTCTTCGGTTTTCTCATCAACGCTATTTTTCAGTTCCTCGGCTTTTGTGTAAATACCATCACGGGACACAATTCAGAACTCGGCAATCGTAGCAAGCTGCTCGACGAGCAGGTTCAGGTTGTCGTAAGCGCATTACATCTTCCGTTGCTAAATGCAAAGCACTTGTTGTTATTGCATGGTGGGTGAGTAGTGCTTAATCCACAGTTCATAATTGCCTCCTGGTGTTTTTTGGACATAAAAAAATGACGCACCTTATTGTTAAGATACGTCACAAATGCGCATTATTTTTGGGCGCACCAAAATAATATTCAAGCTAAAAGCATGAATACCATTTTGGCATATTCTGTCAGAAAAATGCTAGTTTTTTTGTCGTTAATGTAACACCCCCAATTTATGGTATAAATTTACCGTAAAACTCAAAATGGAAAAAGAATTGAATAATTGCGGTAACACTCGGAAAGCGCTCTATTTAAGGCTTTATTCCGTTTGTCTTAATTATACCATAAGGGCATTTATTCGCATCCATGCTTGTGAACGAGGGCGTTGATATAGTTACGGTTTCCGGTGCGCTTGGACATTCGACCGTCAGCACAACTAGCAACATTTACTGCCATCTACTGGAGAACTCACAGGCTAAGGTTTCGGAGGCAATTACCAATGTGCTGAAAATAAGTCCGAATGATGGTTCGGCAAGCGACTCTAATGCTGCGGAAACAGCCGATAAAAATAAGGCATCTTAAAATAATGATCAAACAATGATCAAATGAACTTTTCCGGAAATAGAGAATCCCCCGAACGGCTTTGTAAAGCCATTCGGGGGATTTGCGTCTGGTGACGCTGCCCGCTGCACAGACGAACTCTTTTATGTTCCCGGTGCGTTTGGAGTGGTCGTTTTTCTGTGAAATCGCCGCTCGCAACCGGATATCAGCCAATATAATTACCAACCCCGACAGCTCGTTCGAACTGCCGGGGTAAAATATTGTTCAATTACTTTTCATCGTGCTTGTCGGTTTGAGAATTGGATTGTTCAGCTTTCCACTTCTCAAACTCCGCCTGACCATCTGCGCTTTCATATACTTTCTGGATTTCCGGAAGCAGCATTCGAGCAAGCGCATTGACTACATCATCAGGAAACTTATCCCCGAACTGACTTTTCATCCGCAGTTTATCCTTTCGTAAGATTTCCGAATATAGCGCGCAGCCCGCACATGGCTGCCTTCAAGGCTGTGCGGACTGCATCATCGGATCTCTTACAAGCGTCTGCGGAACGCCTGCGTGAATTAGTCATTAATGTCAGGTACGAATGATTGTTATATTCGGTTTAGGAATATTATAACATTTCAGGCTTGCTTTGTCTAGTGGCATAGCAGCCAAAACAGTTGGTATGCATTTGTACATATTTTGCGTATTCTATATTTTTCGTCTACTATGAGTGACATTTTTAATTTTTTGTTGAAACCACTGGATTAATCATGGTTCATATTGTCTGTTTCTATATAAATTTTTGAAACCAAGTCATATATTGTGGTACCGTTTGCGCTAAATACAGAAATTAAAAACGGAATACAGTATAAATAACGTGACAATACCTTAAGTATATTTCGCCCAATAATCCGTATTGATATTGATTTTTTCGAATTATAAACCAATCGAATGCCAGAAAGCTTATAACCTGGAGTTCTTTTGGTCGGAAGTATCTCAAACAATGAATAATATAGTACTTCAACAACAAAAATTACCGAGATAAGCACATAAACCATAGTCGTTATCATTTCTCGTGGAGCCGAAAACACCCTCATTATCTGTGAAAACGGATTAAGCAATATAATAAGTGCCATAAACGGAGCTGCCTGTTGATCAAATGTATTTTTAAAAACGCTTGTTACAATTAATGCGCAGGCAATGTATGCGATTACAAATATGATTGTATAATCAATTATAGCTGCCAATAACCGTTTTTTAAACACTATGAATCTCATTAATAAGTCCTCCTGTTATAATATATTTACCGGCAAACCCTACAAGCCACGCAGGGATAGACCGGGCTCAAAGTTTAAGCTATAATGGAAGCAGTAGTTGGACTGACGTAGTCCTCCTTGGGCGAAACGCCCGTTTTTAAGACTGTCATCCACGCTTCCATTACAGCGTTCGGTTCAGCAGGTTGAGCTGCCACAACAAGGAACGCTCGCAAATCACCGGAGCAACACGTTGCACCTACAGATTGAATAGGCAATGGGCAGAAGCAAAGCGTGGCGCCAATTACGTAAATCCAAAACGAGGAGAGATGTTAATGAATGCGGTTGGAATCGATGTTTCCAAAAGCAAAAACATGGTTGCTGTTATGCAGCCACTCGGTGTTGTAGCAGCTTCACCTTTTGAGGTAGCTCACACCGAAAGCGAACTCAGGGAACTGGCAAAATTCCTGAAAAAACTTCCGGGCGAGACTAAGGTTGTCATTGAGTACACAGGCAGCTATTATGAACCAATTCCTTGACCGGAAACGCTCCGAGGGTAAGCTCTACAAAGTCTACATGACTGCCGCTGCGAACAAGTTCCTGTGCATTTATTACGCCAGAGTGAATCAGGTACTTAACGCCTGATTGCTTTTGCAAATTTCACGGACTGTCAATTTTTTTGCTTGGCAGTCAGCTTTGCTATGCCTGCTTGCTTCCAATGGAAAGTTTTCCGCAGCGCAGCGGAGGAAATCTTTCCATTGGAATTATTTTTTCAGAAAACCTGTTTTGGGGGTTGACTTTTCTTAGCAGGTCTGTTTAAGTTTTGAGATTTGCCCTCTCAATAACTAAAACAATCTGGCAGAATCGCTGTTACAGCTTTTTTATTTATTTTTCTACAATTGTAGCTTTAGCCAAATTTAAAAGTGGCATTTTGTCGATATTGCCATTAAGAGTAAACAAGTATCCGTCCATTACCCAAGCCACAAACCCCTCGCTGTCATTTTCAGGAATATAAATTCCCTCGCAGTCGTTTATCTTTATTTCTTCGGGCGAACCGTACTCAGTATTGAAATTGTGCACATCGTCATTCACACTTTGCCAGAGCGTAACTTTTGTATCGCCCGATTGATATACAGAAATTACGTCTTCCTCATCGCTTTGTCTTTCTGTCAGCGAAAATCCTGTTTCATACGGTAATCTATATTTGCTTTCTATTTTAGTTTTATCATCAGAAGTTCTGCTTAAATATGTAACCGAATGGTCGCTGTGAACATTGAAAGTGAATCCCCCGACAGAATACCAGACACTGAATCCTGTCAGCAGGAATACAGCAAGAATTACCGCAAGCAGAACATATCTCATTCGTCTGACAGAGAACTTCCGTGGCACTTTATGTCCCTACGACACGGCTCGTATAGTCTGAGATCTGCGTATTCTATATGGCACCGAAAAATGGTGTTTCTTCAAATCGGCAGTGTATTGTGAAAGCCGTTCATCTAATGTATTTTCGATTCCATCATATATCAGGTCATCAAGTTTCATTGGTAATACCTCGTTTCTCAAGATGTCTTATCAAACGATGTCGTGCACGGAAAATTCGCTGTCGGGCTTGTATCCCGGTAATTCCAAGAAGCTGCGCAATTTCAGCCGGAGTATGCTCCTTCACAAGATAAAGGAACATCACCTCGTAATCCTTGTCAGACAAGTCACGAAGCGCATTTTTTATTTCATCGGAGCTGATTTTGCTGATAATTTCATCTTCTGTATTTTCGGATGACTGAGCGTCAAACACCTCGTCGATATCAACCTCGTGGTGTCGCTGCTTCTTTTGGAGCATATTCAGCGAAATGTTCTTCACTATTATAACAAGATAGAAACGGGTTTCGTTACAGTATATCTCACGTATTTTTTCAAGATGATTTATTACGCTGACAAAAGAATCCTGTACTGCATCCTCTGCGTCCGTTCGGTTATGAAGAATATTATATGCAACGTTATACATGAGCTGCTCATTAGCTTCGTACAGCGAACGAACAAGTTCCTTGTCCGTTTCATCGTTTATCATTGAAAGAAGTGCTGATAGCATTTCCCACCCTCATTTCTTGTTGGTATTTGCTACAAGTATAACATCAAACTGCTAAAAAATCAATACTGTTTTCCATCATTTCCCGGATTCATCATGAAATCCTGCCGAGCGGCTTCATCAAGCTTCTTAATTTTGGCTTCAAGTTTTTCCTGCTCAATTTCCGGGAATGATTTATTGATCAACTCAATTGATTTCTGTCTTATGATACCCCCAGATTTCTCTTTATCTTCTCGCACTCCTCCTTGAGTTTATCGCACTCCGCCTGCTTTTTCTCGTAATCCTTGCGCTCCCTCTGGGATTTCAGGACTGCTTCGCGGGTAATGCGCTCAGCCTCCTGCTGAATAAGCTGCTCCTGATTCTGGCGGAGCAGTTCAGCCGTCTGACGTTCAGATTCGGCGGCTTTTCTATCTTCGTCAGAAGTCAGAGTATTGTTCGCCAACCTTGAAATGGTGTTGTGAATTTCATGGAGCTGCTCGACCTCATCTGCGTTCACAACGACATTTTTACCGAGCCCCAGCAAGGACTTTTTAGGAATCGCAATCAATCCAGATTTCAGTGCAATTTGCTTTCCAAGGTCATCGTTTTTCTTACTGTAACTTTCGTTATCTTTACGTAGGGTATCATTTTCTGCCGTAAGCCGCTTGCTTTCAGAGCGCAGAACTTCCGCTTTCTTCACAGCAGATTCTGTGATTTCCTGTGCCTTAGAATTGGCTGTATCAAGCGTTTTCTGAGCCTGAGCGCGCATTTCATCTGCCTGAGATTCGGCTTCTTTCCTGATGTGCTTAGCCTCTATTTTCGCACTCTCCTTGATGACTTCTGCGTCTGCCTTAGCGTCACGCATAGCATTGGAATATACATCTACTGGAAGTGTTTCACCTCTGTAATCAGCCTGCTCCTCCGCTTTTGTTTTCGTTTCAATTCCGTAGCAATTACAGATATCTTTCAGGATCTGGCGTTCTTTATCACGCCATTCATAAAATGCCGTGATTCTATCAGTGTAACCCATGCAGGCGAGCGCTCTCTCGAATCCCAACTGCTTCTCCGGACCTTTCTTGTAGCCCTCGCCGATTGGCACGAAATCAATGTGCAGGTGCGGAGTTCCGTGCCATTCGTCATTGTGCATAACCGAGCAAGCAACGGCAAAATTCGGATTGCGTTCTTCAAAGGACGGCAGTTCAAAATCGGCTTTAATATCAGGATCATCGGCTTTGTCAAGGCGTGAATTTACTCCATTTCCAACCTTGTTGTAACGACCACCCTTGTAGTAAATTTCAAGCATTTCACGAGCCTTTTCAGCCTTTGGATTAGCAATCAGAGTCTTGCTATTTGACACAATATTCCCGTCAATATTGTAGTAATTTCTGGCAGACTTATCCCACTTAACTTTATTTCCGTTCTTGTCTATAAAGTTGTCGTACTCGTCCCTCATGAAATTCCCAAACTCACTACAATCTCCTATCTGGACAACCATTTCATTGAACGATTTCACTGAGTTTTTACCGCGTTTATTGGACATAAGCACAGCGTTAGCTTCTACAGAATTCGGATCAGCTCCGAACAAATATTTGAAATAATTGTCCTTGGTATATGAAATTCTATCCTTGCGTTTCTGCCTAGAATTGTGCTCGTCAATTGAATCGCCGAAAGCAACCTCATAGGTTTCTTTCAGACTGCGATTCGCGAAAAAAATGTTATTCACCGCAAGATTTGGATCAGTGTTGTAAGGATCGAATTCCCTGCGATTATGCGCAAGATTCCCCGGCTGCCCCTTAGACTTACTCTTACCCAGACCGCAATTCACATTCGTCGTAATTCCAGTTGGCATAGTAACGCTCCTTTCAACGCACTATCGGAAGTCGATAGTTTCATACGCCGTTACACCATTGACAGAAAGCGAGCTTTCCGTCAATGGTTGGCGCAAGGGGATACCCCTTGACCCCGAACTCATTAGCCGATTCTCGGCTGCATTTCACCGGAGCAGACTCCGGTCGGAATTCCCTTGATATGGGATTTTCGCATAGACCACCAACTTAATCTTTGAAGATGATAGACCCAGAAAATAAAAAAGAGCATGAATCATATACTCAAAGTGGAGTATAAATTCATGCTCGAAATGTGTCTTGCATCCGAACCTTGCCTTAGCGAAGGGCGCAGCTCTTTCGGGGGATGTAGCGCTATGCGATTGTAGGTTCAGAACTATTGCTGTCAGCAGCGGTTCAGCCATATATATTTTACATTATTTTGCCATCATTGTCAATGACTTTAGTTTGAAGCTGATGTAGAAAATAGAATATCTCGTTTGTTCAATTTCACGATACTTTATCTGACTGTAAAATTGGAATTTATCGACTTAATTGGGATCCAAGATTATATGCATTTTGTAAATCCATAGGAAATAATTCATCGTGCGTTTTCTTTTTTACCTCTTCATCAAAACTACTCATATTGAATTTTGAATAGTCAGATACCTGGAGAGTATTGTAAGGTTGATAGCCAGACGAAGAATATCATCGTCACAGGCCTCCAGAGCCTTCTGGAGCACTTCTGCTGTCCAGATGTCTCTGGTCTTGTATTCTTCCTTCGGCAGCGTAGCGTGCTCCACAGGGTTTCTGGTCATCAATTCCCACTTGACCGCTTGATTGAAAGCATTTCGCAATGTCTTGTGAACCTCTCGGACAGTATGCGGAGTCAGATATTCTGTACGGGCTTTTACATACTTAGAAGAAACCGCTTTGACAGAAAGCAAATCTCGGTAATACTTGTCCATGATTCTCGGCGTGACATCCTCCAGCTTCATATCACCGATGAGGGGACGAATATAGTTTGCAATCAGGCTCTTTCTGCTTTCATAGGTAGACATCGCCCAGGTGTTCACACCATAGATTGACATATACTCATCCAAAAGATCATTGACGGTTTTAGCAGAAGGGGGAATAAAGGTTCCGGACTCCTGCTCATATTCAACCTGCAACTTCCTTTTCTTTGCTTCGGCATTCGTTTCAAAGGTTTCCCACTTCTGACGCTTGTTGCCGTTCTCATCGGTGTATGTATAAACCACAGAATACTTCTTTTTTCTCTTAACGATAGATGCCATGTAATCAGCTCCTTTCCTGTCTATCTTCCGCTAACTGGTAGCGGGTCTGATTGTGATACCATTTTTCAAAGCTCTCTTTGGTAGCTCGCTTATACCTGCCAACCTTGATAAGCTCAAAATCTTCATTGGCAACGATATAGTAAATGGTCTGACGATGTACCCCAAGCATTCTTGCCATTTCCGGCAGACCGTAGGTGGATGCCATAATATCTGCATCCAGTTCCTGATCCTCTACCGTGCGGTAATCGGTTTGAGAAGCATACCATCTTTCAAAGCTCTCCTTTGTCACTCTGCGCTTGCCCAGGACATCGACCACATCAAAATGCCCTTTGGCAACCAGTTCGTAAGCAGTCGCTTCTTTCAGCCCAAGGCGCTGTCCAAGCTCCTCCATTGAATATGTAGTTTTCTTCAATTCCTCGCCGGGAGGGGTTCCATCGACCTTCTGGTATTTGAACTGATTGGCATACCATTCTTCAAAGCTGTCGATCATCACCCTCATGGTGTTGCCGACAAGAATGGTTTTGAAGTAATTCTTCTTAATGAGCCAGTATGACTCCGTTTTACCAAGACCGAGCATCCTGCCCATTTCCAGAACAGACATACTCGTGCGTTTTCTCATTTCCGCCATCGTACAACCTCCTATGTAAAAAATGTAGCCATGTGTTTCTTGTCATGGCTACATTTTATCGAACTCTCAATATGTTTTGAAGTTTGTCGCCGGGTTGTACGACGCCCTTGACAAATCTTACATTTGATGATCCAACCACTCATCAAAACTCTTTTTGGAGATTCTGATACTGCCACCGATGCGGACGCTATGGAAAACTTTCTTTTTCACAAGGTTGTATGCGCTGGTTCTGCTGATGCCCAGAATATCCTGAATCTCATCAACCGTATAGGTTCTCTTATCAAACTGAACTGCGTTAGCAGCCATCGCTTCTTCGGTGCGCTGATTCATGGCAGCGATTCTTTCTTCAAACATTTATGTTCACTCCTTCGCTCTCTTTGCTTTATGTTTTGGGGAACGCTTTTTCAGCTGTTCCATTGCCAGGCTGACAGATAAGGCTTTCTCAATCGCTACCATTTCACGGGGCGTTACCTTACCTAAGTAATTATCAATCCTGCTTTTATCAATGGTACGAATCTGTTCCAGCTGAACAACGGACGCTTCTTTGAATGCAGGATTGTCGTAAATAACAAAGTGCGTCGGCATATTCGCTTTCTTATGGATTCTGGTGGTGACCGTTGCCACAATCAATGTGGGAGCGTGTTTATTACCGGTATCGTTCTGAATGACGATAACCGGACGGATGCCGCCTTGTTCCGACCCAACTACCGGGTCCAGCTTGGCGCAATAAATATCACCACGGCAATATACCCAATTTTCTTTCATCATGTGCCATGACCTCCTTTCGTTGGCTATGTAATAACTGACTGCCAGAAAGGAATCAGGCAGTCAGTCCAAAAGTCTATGTGTCCCATATTTGCCACGCACCCCTGGGAAAGAGGGCTTACGCCCTCAGGGAATCACCGAACGACTGATTGCGAATCAGTTCCATAGGAATCTAACCTCTGCCGGGTTCTCCGCCAGCTCCGTAGAGAAGTATCTTTAATCCTGTTGCTTTCATGGCCGTATTGGGAGCAACCCAATATTTACAAGCCAGTATTGATCGCTGGCATCGGGAGAGAGACAAGCGCTTAATTTATAGAAGAAAGTCGTTCTGTTTCTCTATCCGATACGTCTCGGCGTACCGCTGATGTGGCTGATGCTCTCGCACCGGCAACAGGAACGTATTCGATGACTGTGTATTCAGTTTTCAAGGATCAAGCAGCCGATTTTCTTTGGCTGTATCTAAATTGTACCTGTTCCTCATGCAAGTTTTTATTGCCTCGTAGGTATAGTTTTGAGGTTATTCACGACCTAAAAATATGTAATCAAGGGTTGTCTCAAAGCGCACAACCAGTTCGATTGCCAAATCAATAGAGATACCTCTGTTGCCGGTTTCAATTCGTGCAATGGTGTTTGCGGCAACACCTAACTGCTCCGCAAGCTGTTCCTGTGTAAGCCCATGTTCCTTTCTCAAGGCTTTAATTCTTTTTCCGCTTTCAACCAAGTCGTAATACATTTTCGTTCCTCCGTGTTTTTGAATTTGTGAAGTTGCAAAATCAAAAACAGCGGGAGGAGATCGTGCCCGATTCTCAATACCCTTTGCCATCTGCCTGTCCTCCTTGCAGGCATAAAAAAAGAGCCGGAGTAAATTACTCCAAGCTCTCGTTCATGCCTTTGTGTTAATTATGGGGGAAAATAGGCAGGTATAAAAAAAGCCCCGTACCCATTACAGGCACGAGGCGTAACTCTCTCTATTCAATTTTATGCCGCTATCTCCCAGCATAGCCATTTTAACACTGGACAAGTCGGACTTTCAGTAGGGGAACCGTCGTATTTTCATCGGATTTTAGTCGGACTAAAATCCTGTCTTAGCATTCACAATAACACAATGCTTCTTCCTCCCGGGCACTTTCCAGGAAATCTTTCAATTTAGGAATGGCTGTTCCCCAAAGTGACAGACCAAATAACAGTATCGCTTCTTTCTTTCGGTCATAGTAGGTGCTGCGTTCCATATTCAAAACCTCCAGCATTTCTGATTCCCTGTACTTGAAGCGGTTGAGATATGCCTTTGAGATAATCTCACAGTACAGAGCGCCTTTATCTGGATATTCTCTGATTTTCAACATAGCCATATCTACCAGTTCAATGATCCACTTTGTCTCAAATAAGCTGCGAATGCGTTCTTCAAATCGTTCTCTCGCTTCATCCGGAGCAAAGTTCTCCAGATAAATCAATGCACCATCTAAGCTGTCACCGTAAGTACAAATAAGGGTATCACATACATCATTCGCACGATCAATGGTAGACCAGCACACCTCTCGATATATGGATAAAATCAGCTTTGCTCTTTCATACAGAACCTTCTCGTCAATGTTCTGCATCCGGCAAAGCATTCGAATACTGCTTAATACCTGTGTATTATATCTGCTCATTCAGAATCTCCTTTCAGCCTAATCCATAAAATAAGAATTCCTTTCTAACTCCTGTCACTTGGCTAAAGGGAAACAAATACCATGGGACAAGAATGACTATAACTTCCGATATTTGATTAAAATAACAGAAGTGAAATCGGAAGTTCTTGACTTTATAAAAGTTCCGATATATAATTAAGTGGAACTAATACTTCTGTTCTGATTCTCATTATAGCATTTTCCAGAAGTTTGTCAACAAATAATCGGAAGTTACGAATAAATATTTTTTGAAAGGAAGGACAGTACCATGACATTTGGAGAAAAAATTAAAGAAGCTCGTTTGGCTATGAACCTATCTCAAACGGAGCTTGCCCAGATGACCGGCATTTCCGAAAGATCCCTTTACACCTATGAGCAGCTCGGAACACTCCCCAGAAAAAGCAACATCAGAAAACTTGCTGAAGCGCTGCATATCTCTGTGTCCTATCTTTTGGATGAATCTGAAACGGACAGCCAGAGCCATATAGATCAGGATATGTTTATTTTAGAGGCAAAGGAAAACTTCGGTTCAAAAGGAGCAAAAGAAGCTCAGGAAGTGTTGGGTCGTGTAAATTCTCTGTTTGCCGGTGGAGAATTGGACGAGGACGCAAAAGATGTATTCTTCCAGGCGATTATGTCAGTTTATATGGACTCTAAGAAAACAGCACGGGAAAAGTACACTCCGAAGAAATACAGAAAGCATAAAGATAAAGAGTAAAATCCTCAAGCACAGAATATGTTTTCTGTGTGCGATTCGGAGGTGAAGCAAATGAAAACGGCAGAGCATATCATTGAAACTGTCGATAAGCTTGTGCGAAAATATCACACCAGAGACCCTTACGAGCTATGTCAGCTGTTAGGTATCAAAATCCACTATTACGATTTACAGAAGAAATTGAAGGGCTTCTTCTATTACCAGTCCAGACAGAAGAATATCGTGATAGATCACAATGTGAACGGCATCCTGGAACGTATCTTAGTCGCACATGAATTAGGACACGCTGTCCTGCATACAAAAATCGCTATGATGCACGGCTTTCAAGAAATGGAAGTTTTTGATGATAGATCAATCGAAGAAAATGAAGCAAACTTCTTTGCGGCGGAGCTTCTGTTAGAAGATGGGAAAGTCCTGGAATGCCTTTCGGAACACACATTTTTTGAAACGGCTAAAATGCTCTATGTACCGGCAGCATTATTAGACTACAAATTCAGCCTGCTCCACGAAAAAGGAGAGCTGGTAAATTCGATGTATATTCGTAAAGCAGATTTCCTGAAAGAAGATCTTCATGCCTACGATAACGACATTGGTTATGGCGATATATGAATATCTATTTTTATATCTTTACAGAAAAAGTCCACCAGTACGATGCGTAGTGCATCATGACTGGTGGACTTTTTGCTTCTTAAAGAATCAGTATATTGTGCTGCAAAAAAGAACCCCATAGCAGTTCACTCTGTACCGTCAATGGGCTTCTTTTTCATTATATCAATCAAGCTCCGCTTTTTTTATCATCTCTTGCTGGTCAATCAAGACATCAATCAACTTTCCTACGGTTATCAATGTTGTTACATTACACTTTTTCAGTTTTGCAGCAATCTCATTATCAATGATGCTGTCGCATTTTGCATATGGGGTATCCAGTAAAAAATAGTCAAAGTTCTTTTCCAAGACGAATGCCAGTTTTAGAAGCATTGCCAAAGAAACTTTCGTCTGTCCAACTTCAACATGGCTCATATGATTGTTCGAGCAACCAACCAACGCACCCAAATCAGCCTGACTATAACCCTTTTCCAGTCGGGCAGCTCTAATGCGCTGACCAATCTTAACGTAATCAATTTCCGGTTGCGTTTCAATCACCTCCATGCTGTGTATGATTCTGCTATACATTATAAAATGTACCAAAAATCTCAACAACCAACATCGGGTGCAAGTTGCATTTATAAATGCAATATGATAAAATTTTATAGGCAGATTGCATTAAATGATAGAATGAAAAGAACCCCAAGACGACAATATGAGCTATCTTGAGGTTCTTTAAAATAAAAAATTCGTAGAGTACATTACTCCACGAATCGCATTCTTCTCTGTTTTTTTTAATTTACATCTCTATTTTACAAGTTGTCGCACTGTTTGTCAATATGTTAGGGACATAAAACACGAGGTTTTGCGCAAAAATCCGTCTTAGGAAGTTCCAAAGTCACAATTTGCCGTCAGAATTATAGTCATATTGAAGGAGGTGTACCTTATGGCACGAAAAGGAGAAAATATTTACAAAAGGAAAGACGGCAGATGGGAAGGAAGATACATTAAGTCCCGATCTTCTACAGGCAAAGCCAATTACGGTTATGTTTATGCAAAATCATATCGAGAAGTCAAAGCAAAACTTATCAGTCAAAGTTCGTGCACGAGTAATTCTGTCACTGTCGATCCAGAAATTAGCTCAGATCAATTTGAACAGGTTGCTATGGAATGGTTTCAAGCTATATGTCCTAAAGTGAAGGAATCTACAAGCAACAAATATAGGAATCTTCTCAGCTCGTATATACTTCCTGTGTTCGGAAGCAAACAATTGCGTGATATAACACACGAGTTTATTGAAACGCAGTGTAATTTTTTCCTTGTTTCTGGTGGATTAAAGGAGAATGGACTTTCCTCTAAAACTGTTTCAGATATTTTATCTCTAATTCGAAATGTCTTACAATTTGCCACCCGAAACGGGAAAGCCATTTCTTGTGACGCACGATCTATACAGATAAAACGTCAAACGAAGGAAATGAGAGTTTTGAGTCGTGCTGAACAGGAAAAATTATGCCAATACTTGTATTCTAATCTTGATTCCTGCAATATTGGTATATTAGTATGTTTATTCACTGGTCTCAGAGTAGGTGAAATTTGTGCGTTGCGATGGGAAGATGTTTCATTCTCAGATTACACAATCCACGTGCATCAAACGCTCCAGAGAATCCAAGATAGAACCAACAGTGAATACAAGACAAGGATTGTTGTTACCACACCAAAAAGTGCTTGCTCCATCCGTACTATTCCAGTACCCCATGGCTTAATGACTATTCTTACAGCACACAAAGCTTCTTCTACTGGCTACATTCTAACCAATAGCGATCAGAATCCATTAGAACCAAGAACCATGCAAAATCATTTTAAGAAGGTATTGAAAAACAGCGGAATCACCTCCGCAAATTATCACTCGTTACGTCATACATTTGCTACAAGGTGCATAGAGCTTGGATTCGATGTAAAAAGTCTCAGCGAGATATTGGGTCATGCCAGCGTGAATATTACAATGAATCGCTATGTACACCCATCCATGGATTTAAAAAGAGAAAATATGCAACGGCTTTCTGATTTATTAGCCGTCAAATAAATTGTCAACACCGTCAAATAATGCTGAGTTTTCAGTGTTTGGCGGTGTTTTTTCGTGGAGTAATGTACTCTACGAAAGAGTATACCCAGGAGGAGATTTATTGATTCAATTTGTAGGGCGAGATGCTTATAAGCAGTTTTGGAATTTTAGTAAAGATGAGAAAGAGAACTTGGCCACTCAATTGGCGATTGAGTTACCCGCACTCAGAGGAAAAGTTGGTGCATCACAAGAAGAAATTGCTTCGGCTGTTGGTATTTCACGACAAACTTATAGTGCCTACGAAAATCGGACACGCCCAATTCCATGGAGTTTATATCTAGCACTATTGTTTTATTTTGATTACATTCCAAGTACACATTATATGATTCGCCAGCTTGAATTATTCCCAAATGAATTAGACGAATGTTGGTTAGCTGGTAGAGTTTTTATTGAGGAAGAAAAATGAGCGAATATTCACAGCAAATAAAAAGGGATATTACATGAACAAAAATATAAAATATTCTCAAAACTTTTTAACGAGTGAAAAAGT
>OOAQ01001710.1_pt1 | contig 14605 bp, 10 predicted proteins | sample 1671051 | NCBI WGS metagenome assembly OOAQ01 (sample SAMN06348117, study PRJEB24527) | human gut metagenome | biome: human gut; feature: ankylosing spondylitis patient; material: feces | host: Homo sapiens | place: China | collected 2015-10
GGTATAAATATTCAATTTTATGCTTTTTGCTGTTGAATCCTGCCGTCTTTTTCTTGGTCAGCCCCTTTGTGGCGGGCTGGCTGATTCTGCTGGAGTTTATTTTTACCCTGGCCCTGGCCCTGCAGGTGTACCCTGTGCCTGCCGGAGGGCTGCTGGCCCTGCAGGCCGCCGCCATCGGCCTGGCCCGGCCGGAAACGATATACAGCGAAATAGCCGCCAACCTGCCCACCCTGCTTTTGCTTATTTTCATGGTGGCCGGCATCTACTACCTCAAGGATGTGCTTTCGCTGGTTTTCACCAGTCTTTTTCTGCAGTTCAGGAAAAAATGGCAAGTTTCGTTGGTGTTTTGTGTGGCCACCGCCGCGCTTTCCAGTTTTTTGGACGCGCTGACGGTGCTGGCCGTGCTTATTGCCGTCATTTTTAATTTTTACGCCATCTATCATCGGGTGGGCAATGCCTACGCGGGCATTCCCAAGGAGCAGGCGGAACAGGAAACTGCCGCCTTCCAGGGCTTTCTGCGCAATCTGATCATGCACGCGGCCGTGGGCACGGCTCTGGGCGGCACCCTGACCCTGGTGGGCGAGCCGCAGAATATGATGATCGGTACGAAAATGGGTTGGAATTTCGCCGATTTCTTCAGGCACTGCGGGGTTATTGCCGTGCCTGTGGTGCTGGGCGGCTTTATTCTGTGCCCTCTGCTGGAGCTTTTGCGTTTTCCCGGTTTCGGCTATGAGCTGTCGGACAAAATACGTCAGCTCATTGTCAGGGATTATGAAAAAAGGGCCCGCAAACTCACGGGGCAAAGCGTGTATCAATACGCGCTGCAAGGGCTGGTGGCGCTGCTGCTCATTGTGGCCTTAGGCTTTCATGTGGCCGAGGTGGGGGTGATCGGCATTGGCGTCATTGTGGTCCTTTCCGCCTTTACCGGCATGATCCATGAACACGATTTTGCAGAACCCTTCAACAACGCCATGCCCTTTGCCACACTCATCGTGATCTTTTTTGCCATTCTTGCGGTGGTGCACGACCAGCACCTGGTCACGCCGGTGGTGCAGTGGGTGCTTTCCTTCAAGGGGCAGACACAGCTGCTTGTGCTCTACGGGGTCAACGGGCTGCTTTCCATGGTCAGCGACAGCGTGTTTGTGGCTTCGGTTTTTCTTTCCGAGATGGACAAGGCCTACAATGCCGGGGCCTTTGACCTGGACTGGTATCAGAATATTGCCGTGGTCATCAACATGGGCACCAATATTCCCTCCCTGGGCACGCCCAACGGCACAGCCGGGTTTTTGTTCCTGCTTACTTCGGCCCTGTCCCCGGTGATTCGGCTGTCCTATCTGCGCATGTTGCAGCTGATGTTACCGTATTTTATTGTTCTTTCAAGCATAGGCGGCGCCATGGCGTATTTCTTTCTGCAATGACAGGCACGGATGGGCGCCAGGCCTTTGCCAGGGGCCTTTTCGGCCGGCAGGAGATATTTTGATTATGACAGCACACTGTACTGCGCCAGGAGCGGACGCATGAATACCGACAATATCCTGATTACGTGCATTGCCTCGGAGGGCCATGCGGATGAAATTATGAGCGTTGCCCGGCAGGCCGGGGCCCGTGGGGGCACGGTTTTGGGCGCGCGGGGCACGGGCACGGAAGAGGACGTGAAGTTTTTCGGCATAAGCATGGTGCCGCAAAAAGAAATGCTGCTGATTGTGGCGCAGGCCGATCTGGTTCAGACCATTGTGGCGGCCATCTGCAGCATGAGCATTTTCAGCGATCCCGGCAGCGGTATTGTCTACACCACCCCGGTGCACCAGTTCCATATCCTTGGGCAGTGCGAATAGGGCATTGCAACGTTGCAATGTTTTGGCGGTTGCGTAAGAGCCGCCCGCCGTGGAGGCGCAAGGGCAAGTTCTTTGCGCGGGTAAGCGCCGGAATGAGCGTGCCGAAACGTTGAGAATACATATTCGCAAAGGGAAGCTGCTCTGGAGCCGTTGCCCTTTGCCATTGCGTCGGCGGCGCAAGATGCGGCAGTGCCCGGCACGCGGCGTTACGTCCGGGCTTTGCGGTTTTTGCGTTTAACGATAGGGCGTTGTTTCGTGCCGCTACACGGCAGGCCGCGTTACGGTTTGGCTTTGCGGCTTCGCCAGCGGTCCAGGGTCAGGTAGACCACGGGCGTGGTGTAGAGGGTGAGCAGCTGGCTCACCAGCAGGCCGCCCACGATGGTCACGCCCAGGGGCTGGCGGATTTCGGCTCCGTCGCCCTGGCCCAGGGCCAAAGGCACGGCCCCCAGAATGGCGGCGAAGGTGGTCATCATAATGGGCCGGAAGCGCCGCAGACAGGCTTCGTAGATGGCTTGTTCCGGCGGCAGGTTGCGGGTGCGGGCGGCCTCAATGGCGAAGTCCACCATCATGATGGCGTTCTTTTTGACGATGCCGCAGAGCAGCAGCACGCCGATCAGGGCAATGACGCTGAACTCCATGCCGCAGGCCATGAGGGCCAGCAAAGCCCCGCCGCCCGCCGAGGGCAGGGTGGAAAGGATGGTCAGGGGGTGGATAAGGCTTTCGTACAGAATGCCCAGCACGATGTAGAGCGCGGCCAGAGCCGCCAGGATGAGCACCACCTGGTTGCCCACCGTGTCGCTGAACATCTTGGCCGTGCCCTGAAAACTGCCCACTACGGTGGAGGGCATGCCCAGGCGCACCCTGGCGGCGTCGATGGCCGTTTGCGCCTGGGAAAGCGCAGCCCCCGGCGCCAGGTTGAAGGCCAGCGTCACTGCGGCAAATTGCCCCTGATGGGCTACGGAAAGAGGCGCAAAGGCGGGGGTTACCTGGGCCACGCTCAACAGGGGCACCAGCCCCCCCGTGCCCGGCAGACGCACCTTTTCCAGGGCCTCGGCTCCGGCCAGCCAGTCCGGCCCGTATTCCAGCACCACGCGGTATTGGTTCTTGTCTTCATAGATGGTGGAAACCTGGCTCTGACCAAAGGCGTTGCCCAAGGCGCGGTCCATGTCCTTCATGCTCAGCCCGTAGCGGGCCAGGGCATCGCGGTCCGCGCTGATTAAGGTTTGCAGGCCGCGTTCTTCTATGTCGCTGTCCACGTCCTTGAAAGCGGCGTCCGCAGCCAGGGCCTGCTGCAAGCGGCGGCCCCAGGTGCGCAGGGCGTCCAGGTCGTCGGCCTGGAGGGTGTACTGGTACTGCGCGCGCGCGCCGCGGCCGCCCATCATGATGTCCTGAGCGGGCTGCAGAAAGATCTGCAGGCCCGGCTCCGAGGCCAGCTTGCCGCGCAGGCGTCCGATAACGCCCTGTGCGCCGATTTTGCGTTCCTTCAGCGGCTTGAGGGCGATAAAGACCCCGGCCCCGCCGCGGCTGCTTGAAAGGTGGGCCGAAACCTGCTGCACGGCCGGGTCCGCCCGAATGATGTTGACCAGCCGGGTGAGTTTGGCCTGCATGGCCTGGAAGGACGCGCTCTGGTCCGCGCGTACGCTGCCCATGATTACGCCTGTGTCCTGCACGGGGAAAAAGCCTTTGGGCACTACAACGTACATCCACACATTGGCGGCTACCACCAGCAGCAGAGAAAAGAGCGTCAGGCGGCGGTGGCGCAGCACCACGGGCAGGCTGCGGGCGTAGCCCGTCTGCAGGGCTGCCAGGACATGCCCCCAGGCGTCGCCCACGCGGGCCAGCAAACGGCGCAGCGCGCCCACCAGCCCCCCGGCCCCGCAGCGCCTGGCGGTTTGGCGGGCCTTGGCTTCGTGCTCCAGGGGGCGCAGCAGGCGCGCGCACATCATGGGCGTGGTGGTGAGGGAAACCAGCATGGAAACCAGCACCGCCGTGGTCAGCACTACGGAAAACTCGCGGAACAGTCGCCCCACAATGCCGCCCATGAACACGATGGGCGTGAACACCGCCACCAGCGAAAGAGAAATGGAAACCACGGTAAAGCCCACTTCGCGCGCGCCGCGCAGGGCTGCGCGCAGGGGTTTTTCGCCCGCTTCCAGCCGACGCACGATGTTTTCCAGCACCACGATGGCGTCGTCCACCACAAAGCCTGTGGAAACGGTGAGGGCCATGAGCGAAAGATTGTCCAAGCTGTAGCCGCAGAGGTACATGACGCCGAAGGTGCCCAGCAGGGATACGGGCGCGGCCACGGCGGGGATAGCCGTGGCCCGGCCGTTGCGCAGAAAGAGAAAGGTCACCAGCACCACCAGGGTCATGGCCAGAAGCAGGCTTTTTTCCACCTCGTGCAGGGAGGCGCGGATGGTCTGGGAGCGATCCATGCGCAGCTCCAGATCCGCGCTTTCGGGCAGCCAGGAGCGCAGCTGTGGCAAGAGCGCCTTAACATGGTCCACAGTGGCGATGATGTTGGCGCCGGGCGAGCGGAAGACGATCAGCAGCACCGCCGGTCTGCCGTTGGAAAGGGCCATGGCGCGCACGTCCTGCGCGCCGTCCTCCACCCGGGCCACGTCGGCCAGGCGAATGGTTTTGTCGCCCCGGCGGGCCACGATGACGTCTTTGTAGTCCTGCGCTTTGCGCAGCTGGTCGTTAGCCCCCACCAGCCAGAAGTTTTTGTCGCTTTCCAGCATGCCGCGGGGCAGAAAGGCGTTGGCCCCGGCCAGGGCCTTGCGCACGTCTTCCATGACCAGGCCGGCGCGGCTCAGGGCGTCCGGGGTGACCTCCACCCGCACGGCGGGCAGGGCCCCGCCCCCTACGACCACTTCGCCCACGCCGGGCAGCTGTGAAATCTTTTGCGCCAGCACCGTGGAGGCTGCGTCGTAAAGCTGGGAGCGGGTCAACACGCCGGAAGTGATGGACAGGATCATGATGGGCGCGCCGGCCGGGTTCACCTTCCGGTAGGTGGGGTTGGAAGGCATGGTGGGCAGGGTGGAGCGGGCCGCGTTGATGGCGGACTGCACGTCCCTGGCCGCACCGTCGATATTGCGGTCCAGATCAAATTGCAGGACCACTTCCGAGGAACCCAGGCTGCTGGAGGAGGTCATTTCGGTCACGCCGGCGATGCGGCCCAGGGCGCGTTCCAGCGGGGTGGCCACGGTGGCGGCCATGGTTTCCGGCCCGGCGCCGGGCAGTTTCGCCCGCACCACCACCACGGGAAAATCCACCTGCGGCAGCGGGGCTACGGGCAGCAGGCCAAAGGCCACCACGCCCGCCAGGGCAATGGCCAGGGTCAGCAGGGTCGTGGCCACGGGCCGCCGGATAAAGGGCGCGGAAAGGTTCAGAGGCAGGATTTCCGGCCCCAGGCGGTGGGCGCGCCCTTCCTCGCGGTTCTTGCGGCCGTTGTCGGGCGTTGCGCCGCGCGCCGTGTCATTCACGGTCGCGCCTCCGGGGCTTCCAGCCCGTCTGCGTCGCCCGCTGCGTCCGTCCGGGGCAGGGCCGCGCCCCGGCCTCGCAGCCGACGGCTCAGACGGTCAAACCAAAGGTAGACCACGGGCGTGGTGAAGAGGGTCAGCACCTGGCTTACCAGCAGCCCGCCCACCATGCTCACGCCCAGGGGACGGCGCAGTTCCGCGCCCATGCCCCAGCCCAGCATGAGGGGCAGGGCCCCCAGCAGGGCCGCCAACGTGGTCATGAGAATGGGCCGCAGCCGCAGCAGACAGGCCTGCCGGATGGCCGCCAGGGGCGTTTTGCCCTCGCGTCGTTCGCCCTCCAGGGCGAAGTCGATCATCATAATGGCGTTTTTTTTGACGATGCCGATGAGCAGGATAATGCCGATAATGCCCACCACGCCCAGCTCCATGCCCGCCAGCATGAGGGCCAGCAGAGCCCCGATGCCCGCCGAGGGCAGGGTGGAGAGGATGGTCAGGGGATGGATGTAACTTTCGTACAGCACGCCCAGTACAATGTAGACCGTGACCACGGCGGCCAGAATAAGCCAGAGCTGATTGTCCGTGGAGGACAGAAAGGCGCTGGCTGCGCCCTGAAACTGGGTGCGCAGGGCCGCGGGCAGGCGGAGTTCGCGTTCCTCTTCCTGCACGGCGCGCACGGCTGCGCCCAGAGAAGAGCCCTGCGCCACATTGAAGGAAAGGGTGGCCACGGGGAACTGCCCCTGCCGGGCCAGAGCCAGCTGCACGGGGCGCTCTTCCACCTTGGCGATGCTGGTGAGGGGTACGGGCTTGCCGTCCCCGCCGGTAACGTAAATATGCTCCAGATCCTGCGGCGTGCGACGGAAATGTTCTTCCGTTTCCAACACCACTTTGTATTGGTTGGTCTGGGTAAAGATGGTGGAAATGAGCCGCTGGCCCAGGGCGTCGTAAAGGGCGTTGTCCACATCATCCATGTTGATGCCCAGGCGTCCGGCGGCGTCACGGTTGATTTCCACCCAGGCCATGCGCCCGGGGGGCAGGTGGTCGCTGGTGACGGTGTCCAGTTCCGGCCGCCGCTGTAAGGCTGCTGTCAGTTTCGGCGTCCAGGCTTCGAGCTGCGCACGGCTGAGGGCTTCTATGGTGAACTGGTACTGGCTGCGGGCCACGCGGTCTTCAATGGTCAGATCCTGCACGGGCTGCAGATACAGGCGCACGCCGGGCAGGGCCGCGGCCCTGGCTGCAATGCGCCGGGCAATGGCCGGTGCGCGGGCGTCGCGCTCGTCCAGGGGTTTGAGGGCGATGCTCAGGCGCGAGGTAGCCGGGCTTTGGTTTACGCCGTCCACGCCCACAAAAAAGACCACGTCGGCCACGGCCGGGTCCTGCAGGATGCTCCGGGCCAGGTCGCGCTGCCGCTCGGCCATGGCCGCGAAGGAGGTGTCCTGCGGAGCCTCGGCCAAACCCTGGATGACGCCCGTATCCTGCACGGGGAAAAAGCCCTTGGGCACGAGCGTATAGAGCAGGGCTGTGAGCGCCAGCGTGCCTACGGTGACGGCCAGGGTCAGGCCTTGATGGGCCAGCACCCAGTCCAGCCGCCGCTCGTACCAGGCCAGCAGCTTGGGGAAAAAGCCGCCCTGGCCTGCGGCCTGCGCCTCCGGCCGCAGCAGTACGGCGCAGAGCATGGGGGTGAGCGTGAGCGAAATGACTGCCGAAATGAGGATGGTGACGGCCAGGGTGACGGCGAATTCGCGGAACAGCCGCCCCACCACGTCGCCCATGAAGAGCAGGGGAATAAGCACCGCCACCAGGGAAATGGTCAGAGAAATGATGGTAAAGCCGATTTGCCCCGCGCCAATGAGGGCGGCCTCCCGTGGTTTGTGTCCTTCTTCCAGATACCGGGCGATATTCTCAATGACCACAATGGCGTCGTCCACCACAAAACCCGTGGCGATGACCAGGGCCATGAGGGTCAGGTTGTTGAGCGAAAAGCCCGCCAGATGCATGACGCCCAGCGATCCCACCAGCGAAAGGGGCACGGCCAGGGCCGGAATGAGCGTGGCCCGGCCGTTGCGCAAAAACAGCCAGATAACCCCGATGACCAGGCCGATGGAAAGCAGCAGCTCCAGCTGCACGTCGTGCACTGTGGCCCGGATGGTCACGGTACGGTCCGTGACCACGCGCACGTTGACGTGGCCGGGCAGGGTCTGCTGCAGCACGGGCAGCAGGCGCAGCACGCCGTCGGCCACGCCAATGACGTTGGCTCCGGGCTGTCGCTGCACCGAAAGCACGATGGCCGGGCGAAAATTTCCGCCTTCCCCAGCCACATAAGCGGCCAGGCGGGCGTTTTCCGCCCCTTCCACCACCGTGGCCACGTCCTCCAGGCGCAGGGGAGCGCCGTCCTTGTAGCCGATGATGGTGCGGCCGTATTCCGTTGCCGAGGTCAGCTGGTCGTTGGCGTCCAGGGTGCTGGCGCGCTCCGGCCCGTCAAAGCTGCCCTTGGCGTCGTTGACGTTGGCCTTGTCTATGGCCGTGCGCACGTCGGCCAGGGTCAGGCCCGCGTGGGCCAGAGCGCGGGGGTTCACCCGCACCCGCACTGCCGGGCGCTGCCCGCCCGAAAGGGTTACCAGACCTACGCCCGGCAGCTGCGAAATTTTTTGCGCCATGCGCGTGTCCACCAAGTCTTCCAGCCGGGTAAGGGGCATGGCGTCGCTGGTGACGGCCAGGGTCACCACGGGCGGGTCCGCCGGGTTGACCTTATTGTACACGGGGGGCGTGGGCAGGTCTGAAGGCAGCAGATTGTCCGCTGCGTTAATGGCCGCCTGCACCTCCTGTTCGGCCACATCCAGCGCTGTGGTCAGGTCAAACTGCAGAGTCACCACCGAAGCGCCGGCTGTGGACTGCGAATGCATCTGCACCAACCCCGGCATGGTGCCGAACTGCCGCTCCAGCGGGGCCGTGACCACCGAAGCCATGACGTCCGGCGACGCGCCGGGATACAAGGTCTGCACCTGAATGGTGGGGTAGTCGATCTGCGGCAGGGCCGCTACGGGCAGATAGCGGTAGCCCAACAGCCCCGAAAGCAGCAGGGCCGCCATGAGCAGCGAAGTGGCCACCGGGCGGAGAATGAAAATGCGCGAAAAATTCATGCGGGTTCCGGGGTAAGGTGCGGGACGATGGAATTTTTTGTGGAGGAGGGGCGGCGCGGCCGGTTTAACTGCCTGCACTTTCCCGCTGTTGCGCAGGCAGAACAGGCACGGCTTCGGCCTTGGGCGTGTCCACACTGGCCGCCACGCTCACCGTGCTGCCGTCGCGCAGCCGGTCCAGTCCGTCCACTATCACGGTTTCGCCGGCGGCCAGCCCCTTTTCCACTACCGTCAGACTGTCCGTTGTCAGACCCACGGTAATCAGACGCAGACTGACCGTGCCCGTCGGAAGGGCGGCTGCCGGTTTTTGACCCTTGGGGGCGACAGCGGAAGTCTGCGCGGCGGCCTTGGGGCCGGAGGCGGTTGCGGCGGCCGCGGCGTTCAGCACATAAACGTAGCTGCCGCGCGTGCCCAGCTGCACGGCGGAGGCCGGTACGGTAACCGCTTCGGGCAGCACGCGCGCCAGCAGGCGGGCATTGACAAACTGGTTGGGGTAGAGGGCTTCCGCCACATTATCGAAACGGGCCTTGAGCTTCACCGTGCCTGTGGAGGCGTCGATCTGGTTATCCAAAGAAATCAGCCGCCCCAGGCCAAGACAGGTTTTCTGCTCTCTGTCCCAGGCCTGCACGGGCAGGGGGCCGGAACCTTCCTGTTCGCTGCGGCGCAGAGCCTGCACCACCAGGGGTACCTGGCTTTCGGGCAAGGTAAAAACCACGTCGCAGGGGCTGACCTCGGTAATGCGTACCAGCCCCTCGGTGGAGGAGCTTTTGATCATATTGCCTTCGTCCACGTTGCGCAGGCCCAGCCGGCCCGACACCGGGGCCGTGATGCGGCTGTATTCCAGCTGCAGGCGGGCCGAATCCGCGGCGGCTTTGTCCGCCGCCACCGTGCCTTCGTACTGGCGCACCAGAGCGCGCTGGGTTTCGTATTGCTGGGCCGCGATGAAGTCCCCCTTGGAGAGCTGGGCGTAGCGGCGCAGGTCCTTGCGGGCATTGTCCAGCTGCGCCTGGTCCTTGGCCAGAGTGCCCAGGGCCTGATCCAGAGCGGCCTGGAAGGGACGCGGGTCAATTTCCGCCAGCAGCTCGCCGGCCTTGACGCGCTGGCCCTCGGTAAAGTGCAGACGCAGCAGCTGCCCGTCCACCCGGCTGGTCACCAGCACGTCGCTGGAAGGCAGCACCGTGCCCAGCCCGTTGCAGAACTGGGGCACGTCCTGCGCCAGGGCCACGGCTACGCGCACCGGAGCCGCGGCTATGGGCGCGCCCTGACGGCCGCCGCTGGAGAGCAGCCGCCAGCCCGCCAGGGCCAGAACGACCAGAAGCAGGACGGCCAGCCGACGACGTGAACGGGGGAAACAGGACGGTAAAACAGGACTCATGCGGGAGGTTCTCCTTGAGGCAGGGGCCCGAAGCTGACGCAAAAGACGGCTTCTTCCGGCCCGGCGGGCAGCAGTTCCAGCCGCCAGTGCAGACGTTCACAGGCGCGCAGGGCAAGAGAAAGCCCCAGGCCGTGGCCGGCAGTATCCCGCCCTGTGTGGCCGTGTCGTGCGCCGCGCGCAAAAACATCCACATCCGCCGGGATGCGGCCGCGGTTGCGCACCAGCAGCGTTGTAGCCGTAAGGCTGACGGCGGCGCGATTATCTTCTGTGTACTTGCAGGCGTTGTCCAGTAGATTTTTAAAGATAATGGTTGTCAGATCTCTGTGCCCCCAGACCCGTACCGCCGGGGCCAGGGCTGCGCAGACCTGTACGGGCGCGCGCTGTGCGCTGCGGGCAAGCGCATTGGGCGAAAGCGGCGGCCGCGACGGCGAAAGCCCGCCCGGCAGCCCGTGGGCGGCGGAACCTGCAGCGTCGCGGACCGGCACGCTCCCGTCAACGTCGGGGGGTGCCGGAATAGATTCCAGGCGCAGCAGTCCGTCTTTTTCCATGCGGTGCAGCAGTCCGCACAGCAGGGCTGTGGCGTCCAGTTCCCGGCACTCCAGCTCTTCCGGCCGCCGGGCCAGCAGCAGCAGGGTGCGCACAGTGTGGGCCATGCCTTCGGTGGTGCGCGTCAGCCGTCGCAGGGTGGGCATAAGTGCGGCGCTCTGGGGCAGGGCCGCCAGACGCGGTTCCAGAATTTCCAGGCCGCCCTGCAGCACGGTGAGGGGCGTGCGCAGCTCGTGGCTTACGTCACCGGTAAAATTGCTTTCCCGCCGCACATAGCTGCGCAGGGCCGCCTCGCGCGCGGCCACGGCCCTGGCCAGCACGCCCACCTCGTCATGCAGCTCCGTGCAGGGCACGGCGGGTGTCTGTGTTGCTCCGTCGTGCAGCAAGGCTTCCGGCGGGCGGGCCTCCACGGCGGCGGTAAGTTCGCGCAGGGGCGCGGTGAGGCGGCGGCTCAGCACCACGGCCAGCGCCACGGCCAGGCCCAGACCCGCCAGCGCGCAGAGCAGCAGCGCGCCGGTGAGCTTTTGATTGAGTGCCGCAAACACGCCCACCTCGCCGCTGAGGGCGTAGATGACGTTGTCGCGCCGCGCCACCAGCACGAAGTCGCGGCTGTTTTCAGTCAGGTGCAGACCGTCGGGCAAGGCGCGCCAGGGGTCGGGCACTTCTTTGCCTACCAGAAAACGCCAGTGCATGACGGCGGCCAGATCTTCGCCGTAGTAGAGTTTTTCGCCGCCGCGATCTTCGGCTTCCCAGGCGCGGCGTTCCGCCTCCATGAGGGCGTCCATGACCGGCCGGGTATGCCAGGCCAGCAGCGCCGCGCCCAGAGAATCAAAGGAAAGGCGTCCGGCCAGGCCCAGCGCCGCGCCCATGCTCAGGGCCAGAAAGACAAAGGCCGCCAGCAGGCGACGGCGGATGCTGGCGCGGCGTGGGCGGAAAGCGACAGACATCAGGCTGTCCCCTCCGTGTCCTCTGTTGCTTCGTCATCGGCATCCAGGCACAGACGGTAGCCCATATGGGGCAGGGTGTGCAGCAGGGCGGCGGCAAAAGGTTTGTCCAGTTCGCGCCGGAGTTCGTGGATGTGGGTGCGCAGGGCGCTGCCTTCGGGCGGCGCATCGCCCCAGAGGAGGTTTTCCAACTCCTGGCGGCGCACCAGGGCCGGAGCTGCGCGCAGTAGTTCCGTCAGGATGCGGAAGCCCGTGGGGCTCAGGCGCAGGGGGCGGCCCGCGCGTTGGGCCCAATGTTCGGCCGTGTTGAGCTGCACGTCGGCATAGGTCCAGACTGCGCCGGCAACCTTGCCCGCCTGCAGCCGACTGCGTCGGAGCAGGGCGCGCACGCGGGCCGCCAGCTCTTTGAGGGCAAAGGGTTTGACCAGATAGTCGTCTGCTCCGGCCTCCAGGCCCAGTACGCGGTCGGCCACGGTATCGCGGGCCGTGAGCATGAGCACGGGCAGGGTCTGCCCATGCTCTTCCCGCAGGGCGCGGCAGAGGGCCAGACCGTCCATGCCTGGCAGCATGACGTCCAGAATCAGGCAGTCAAAGCGCCGTTCCAGGGCCATGGCCAGGCCCGCGCGGCCGTTGCGGGCGCAGTCCAGCTCATAGCCCAGGGGCTCCAGGTAGGCATAGAGGTTGGCGAGGATATCCTCGTTGTCCTCAACGAGCAGCAGGGTGTCGGGCATGGCCGGGGGCGTTTTCCTGTCGGGGCTGGACGGGGGGCAGGTCCGCGTCCGTCACCGGGCCCAGAATGGTGAGGCTGTCCACCTCCACCGTATTGGGGCGTTTGCGGTTCCAGTCCACATGGCCCTGCAGGCGGATTTTGTCCTTGGGCGTCACAGTAGACTGGCCGAAAACCGCGTTTTCGATTTTCACTACCACCTGGCCGCTGCGGTCTTCAAACAGATAACGGTGCTTACGCCGGGGCAGCTTTTCCACCAGGCGGCCTTCCAGCACGCAGGGGGCATCGTCCTGCGCATTGAGCACGTCCACGGCGCGGGTCACCGCCGGGGCCACGCCTGGCCCTTCAAAGCCTGCGGCTTGGGCGGGCGGGGAGCAGATTGTCAGCGCCAGCAGGGCCAGCAGGGCGGCAAGGGCTGTTCTGGGCATGGGGCCTCCTTGTAAAACAGTTTGCCTTTGAAAACAGACATAGGCAAAGTTTGCGTCATGTTCATTGCGGCGCGCGCCGACCTGAATGCGCGGCGTCGGCCTCTGTGCCGCGGGGACTGGCGCACGTCGTTGCCGGAGCGAGGTTATGATGAACAGGCCCCGGCAGATGCGGCGCAGCGCTGGGCGGGCGGGTTTGCCCGCCCGCCCAGGGAATAACGGCGGATCGGGCCCCTCCGGGCCTGCAGAGACCCGGAGGGCGCGAAGGGCGGCGGTTTTACAGGGGCTGCACGCTGTGCGCCACCATCACAGGGGTAGTTTTGTTTTTGACGCGCAGCACGCCCGCCAGGCGCACTTCGCTCTGCAGGGCCGGCACGGCCGCGCCTTTGAGGGCTTTTTTGCCCAGCGCCACGGTTACGCGGCCGGTGGCGTCCTCAAAAACATACTGCACTTTTTTGCCGGGCACTTTTTCCACCAGGCGTCCGGTAACGCGCATGGGGGTTCTGTCGCCGGAAGCAAGGGCCTTGGCCACTGTATCCACCGGGGCTTTTTTTGTCACCCCTTTGGTTTTGGCGGCTTTGGTTTTGTGGGGCGCGGCGGCGGCGGGAGCGCCCGTGCTGTCGGCAGCGACGGCATAGGCGGCGGGAGCGGCCAAGGCCAGGGTCAGAAGCAGAATCCACAAATAACGCATGGTGTGTCCTCCTGGAACAGGCATAGAGTTTAGGCAGTGCGGGCAAAAGCACTGTGGGGGCCACCATGCGCCCCCCCGTGTCAGCAAAGCGTTAAGGCGCCCCTCACGCCGACGTTCTTGTGAAAAGATCGCAACACTGCTATCTTGCGGCCATGAAAGAGCTCGATCCCCATACCATCCGTCCTTGCCTGGCCTGCGGCGGCACCGACGTGCACCTGGAGTCCATGTTGCCGCCGGGACGCCGGCAGGAAGTGTGGCGCGTGGTCTGTTCTTGCGGGCAGACCTCGCAGCAGTGGTCGGTTTCGCAGGGGGCGGCCATCCGCGCCTGGAACCGCAACCTGGCCAGCGGGCACGATGCGGGCAGTCTGCACACGCCCGAAAAAGCCTGACCAACCCCGGCCCCGGCGGGGTGAGCTCTTGGGACTGTTGCCCCCTGCGGGAACAGCCATCCCCCGACCCTGAAGCCCTGCGGCGGAGCTGCGCGCCATGAAAAAATTTTCAGAACTGAGCGAGGCGGAAATCCTTGCCCTGGCCATCAGCCTGGAAGAAGAGGACGAGCGTATCTATGCGGACTTCGCCGCCGCCCTGCGGGAGGACTTCCCGGCCACCGAGGCCGTGCTGGCGGGCATGGGCGCGGAAGAAACCGTGCACCGGCAAAAACTCACCGAGCTGTTCCAGAAAAAATTCGGCGGGCACATCCCGCTGATCCGTCGGCAGGACGTCAAAGGCTTTGTGCAGCGCAAGCCCTTGTGGCTGGTGCGTCCGTTGGGCCTGGAGGCGGTGCGGCGCTTCACGGCCTCCATGGAGCTGGAAACCCGTCAGTTTTATGAAAAGGCCGCATCCAGAACCGCAGACCCGGATATCCGCCGCCTGCTGGACGACCTGGCGCAGGTGGAGAGGCGACACGAAATCAACGCCGAGCGCCTTTCCGACAAATACCTGAACAAGGACGCCAGAGCCGTGGAAGCCGCGGCCCAACGCCGCCTGTACGCCCTGCAGATCATCCAGCCCGGGCTGGCCGGGCTCATGGACGGCAGCGTTTCCACCCTGGCGCCGGTTTTTGCGGCGGCCGCGGCCACGCACGATTCCTGGCAAGCCTTTCTGGTGGGCCTGGCCGCCTCCCTGGGGGCGGGCATCAGCATGGGCTTTGCCGAGGCCCTTTCGGACGACGGCAGTGTTACCGGCCGCGGCCACCCCTGGGTGCGCGGCCTGGTCTGCGGCCTTATGACCACGCTGGGCGGCATAGGCCACACCCTGCCGTTTCTTATCGGCAACTACCGGGCGGCGCTCATGGCGGCGCTGGTGGTGGTCATGCTGGCCTACCTGGCCCTGTTCGGGGTCTATCTCTGCCAGCTGGTCCGGCTCCAGAAGGAGCTGTGACCGGCGGTGCCGCCCGAGGGGCGGCGGAAAGGACGTGTGTGATGAAGCTGATCTTGGAAGGGATCG
>OOAQ01001712.1_pt1 | contig 14580 bp, 10 predicted proteins | sample 1671051 | NCBI WGS metagenome assembly OOAQ01 (sample SAMN06348117, study PRJEB24527) | human gut metagenome | biome: human gut; feature: ankylosing spondylitis patient; material: feces | host: Homo sapiens | place: China | collected 2015-10
GCTATGATGAAGTGGGCTTGTTCTCCGGCATACTGTTCTGTGCGGACTGCGGCAGCGTCATGTACCAGCAGCGATACCAGACGGACAAGCGCAAGCAGGACTGTTATATCTGCGGAAGCTACAAGAAACGCACCGCCGACTGCACAGCGCACTTTATCCGCACTGACCTCTTGACCGCTGGCGTACTCTCCAATCTGCGGAAAGTTACCAGCTATGCGGCAAAGCATGAAGCCCGGTTTATGAAGCTTTTAATCGAGCAGAATGAGGACGGGGACAGACGCAGGAACGCCGCCAAGAAAAAGGAGCTGGAAGCCGCCGAGAAACGCATAGCCGAGTTATCTGCTATCTTCAAGCGGCTGTATGAGGACAGCGTAACCGGGCGCATATCGGACGAGCGTTTCACAGAGCTGTCGGCAGACTATGAAGCCGAGCAGAAAGAACTGAAAGAACGTGCCGCCAGACTGCGGGAAGAACTTTCCAAAGCGCAGGAAGCCACCGCAAACGCTGAAAAGTTTATGAATGTGGTACGCAGGCACACTACCATTGAAGAACTTACCCCTACTCTGCTGCGGGAGTTTGTGGAGAAAATCGTTGTCCATGAAAGCGTTGCCCTTGACGGGAAACGCCGGGGCAAGTTACGCAGACAGGAAATCGAAATCTATTATTCTTTTGTCGGCAAGGTAGAACTGCCCGACACCTAACCGCCCGACCTATCCGACATACCTCATGTGCCGGATAGGAACGGCAAAATTTTTTACACTTCTATTACTTCTTTATCACACATCAGTAAAGCCGGAGGACACCCTCCGGGCCGAGGCTCTGGCAGACATCATAAATGTACAGCGTGGCGTAAACATCACCTGCGAGGCCGACCCGCAGCTGAGTGAGGCGGCGGAGAGGTACACACACGTGAGCTCTGAGGATGGAAGCACTCTTCTCATTAACAAATTGAAGTGGGGCAATTACCACTCTTGCGGTCCTGAGCCTCGCAAAGCTCTCTTGGATACCATCGGCATCGCCCCCGGCACCGCCAACAAACAGGTCATCTTCTACTTTGGAGCGGACAGAGGCTCGGACGACCCCGTCAAGCAGGCCATCGACCTCTGTAACGACTACAGACCGGTACTGCCGGAACCGAATGAGAAGAATTGGACCACTATCAGCTTCCTCGCATCCAGCTACCGGGTCGGCTTCGGAAGGTGGAAGGATGAGAACGGCAACCCCAGGCTCTTCGTCATCATGGTAGGCGACATCCCGGAAAGAAGCTGACGCTCCTGCGGCGGGAAGATAAGAAAAACGGACAGCATCCCCCTCGGAGAGACTCCCCGAGGGGGATTTTTGCGCCTTGCGGAGCACCCTGTCCTTTGTACAAATACACCGAAAACCCTATCGGAAAGGGGCGGTCTGCGGGCAAAACGCGAAAAAATCGGTTTTCCTCTTGCAAAACGGGGCAAAACGCGCTATTCTATAGTCACAGTTTAACAATTTAGCATGGTAAAGCGGTAAAACGAAGCGCCGCCTCTGCTGAATCTGAGGGAGGAAATTACAACATGAAACGTCTGGTATCTGCTTTTCTGGCCGGTGCGATGGCGCTGAGCCTTGCCGCCTGCGGCGGTTCTGCATCCACTTCTACGGCTGCTTCTTCTGCCGCCGCCTCTGCCGCCCCGGCAAGCTCCGTGGCCGCTGACAGCGACCTGGCTTATATCCAGTCCAACGGCAAGATGGTCATCGGCTACACCGTCTATGAGCCGATGAACTACACCGACGCCGACGGCAACTTCACCGGTTTCGATACCGAGCTGGCCACCGCTGTCTGTGAGAAGCTGGGTGTCGAGCCGGAGTTCGTGGAGATCAACTGGGACACCAAGGAGACCGAGCTGGCTGCAAAGAGCATCGACTGCATCTGGAACGGCCTGACCCTGACCGATGACCGCGAGGAGAACATGGCCTGCACCAAGCCCTACGTCAAGAACGCCCAGGTCGTCGTGGTGAAGGACGGTACCGACTACACCTCCACCGCCGACCTCATCGGCAAGACCGTGGTGGCCGAGGCCGGCTCTGCCGGTGAGACCACCATCACCGAGAACGCCGACCTGTCTCAGGCTGATTTCATCTCCAAGGCTGTTCAGACCGACTGCCTGATGGAAGTCGCCGCTGGCACTGCTGACGCCGCCATCCTCGACCTGACTCTGGCTTCTGCCATGATCGGCGAGGGTACCGACTACGCAAACCTCAAGATGGTGGATGAGCTGAACATCGAGGAGTACGGCGTGGCCTTCCGCAAGGGCAGCGACGTGGCCGAGGCTGTGGACAACGCTTTCGACGAGCTGAAGGCTGACGGCACCATGCAGACTCTGGCTGACAAGTACGGCCTGACTCTGGCTGAGTAACTTACATTATAAACGGATAGGTGTAGTGATTCTGTGACTGTGATTTTGGAGCGTCTGACCGGCGCATTCGCGCTCAACTGTGAGCTGTTCTTTCTGACCTTGCTGTTCTCGCTGCCGCTGGGCCTTGTGGTGGCCTTTGGCTCCATGAGCCGGTGCGCACCGCTGCGGGGCGTCGTCAAGACCTTCGTGTGGGTCATCCGCGGTACGCCGCTGATGCTCCAGATCATCGTCATCTACCTTGGCCCCGGCCTGCTGGGCATGACCAACCCCTGGCCCTCCGGCTCTTCGGGCCGTCTGGTGGCGGCGGTGGTGGCTTTCGCCATCAACTACGCCTGCTACTTCTCTGAGATCTACCGCGGCGGCATCGAGGCTGTGCCGAAAGGCCAGACCGAGGCCGGTCAGGTGCTTGGCATGACCAGGAGCCAGATCTTTTTCAAGGTCACGCTCCTGCAGGTCGTCAAGCGCATCCTGCCCCCGATGGGCAACGAGGTCATCACGCTGGTGAAGGATACCTCGCTGGCGAATGTCATCGCCAACAAGGAGATCATCATGATGGCGAAGGAGTACAGCGCCAAGGGCCTCATCTGGCCGCTGTTCTCCACCGCGATCTTCTTCCTCGTCTTTGTCGGCGCACTCACCCTGCTGCTGGACTGGGCCGAGAAAAAGATGGACTATTTCCGCTGCTAAGGAGGATACTGAATTATGGCATTACTCGAAGCCTCTGGCATCGGGAAGAATTTCGGCGAGACGAAAGTTCTCAAGGACATCTCGCTCACACTGGAACAGGGCGAGGCGCTGGCGATCATCGGCTCGTCCGGCTCGGGCAAGACGACGCTGCTGCGCTGCCTGAACTTTTTGGAGCGTCCCGACACCGGCGTCATCAGGGTGAACGGCGAGACCATGTGGGACGCCGCCGACCCTGCCACCCAGCGGGAGAGCGAGGTGCGGAAAAAGCGCCTCCACTTCGGCCTCGTGTTCCAGAACTTCAACCTCTTCCCCCAGTACACCGCGCTGGAAAACGTGATGCTGGCGGGGGAGCTTCTGGCAAAGGAGCAGCCCGACTACAAGGCCAACAAAAAGGCCATCCACGCCCAGCTGGAAGCACAGGCCCGTGACCTGCTGGCCCAGATGGGCCTGTCGGAGCGGGCAGGCCACTACCCCCACCAGCTCTCCGGCGGTCAGCAGCAGCGGGTGGCCATCGCCCGCGCACTGGCGCTCCACCCGGACATCCTCTGCTTCGATGAGCCCACCAGCGCCCTTGACCCGGAGCTGACCGGCGAAGTTCTCCGCGTCCTGCGGGACCTCGCCGACCGAAAGACCACCATGATCATCGTCACCCATGAGATGCACTTCGCCCGGGACGTGGCCGACCGCATCATGTTCATGGACGGCGGCGTCGTGGTGGAGGAAGGCCCGGCCCGCCAGCTCATCGACCACCCCCAGGAGGAGCGCACCAAGCAGTTTTTGGCGCACTACTCTGAATAAGACAGGCTATGGCCCTCCCCGCTCGGGAGGGCTTTTTTGCGCCATTCACGCCGAAAACACCACGATTCGCGCAGTTTTTATTTACATTCTCCGGATTTTTTGGTAAGCTTGTATCGAAAAAGGCTGATTCTTCAAAAGACGAACAGACCAAAGGAGGACGGACTATGAGACTGAAGAGCGCACTCCGGCGGGGCGTGGCCGCCGCCGTCATCGCGGGCATCGTGGTGAGTTCCGGCATCCCGGCCTATGCGGCCCGGTGGGACATCGCCAACGGCGACATCACCGTGAAAGCGGGCGACGCCGAAGGAAAGAACAAGGTCTCACAGGGCGAGACCATCGACAAGGACGACACCAACACCGTCATCACCGGCGAGTCGGATAAGAACACCGTCACCATCGACACCTCCAAGGGCGACGTGGACGTCACCTTCGACGACCTGAAGATCGACGTCAGCGGCAAGAAGGAGGGGGATGGCAGCGATGACAGCCCTGCCCAGGAGAGCAAAGCCGCTGTCACCGTGCAGGGCGACCACGATGCGACCATCGAACTGGACGGCGACAACGAGCTGAAGAGCGGCGGTTATAATGCGGGTCTTGAGAAGAACGAACACGAGTCGAAAGGCACTCTGACCATCAAGGACGACAACGATACCAAAGGCGCGCTGACCGCTGAGGGCGGCTTCGGCGGCGCAGGCATCGGCGGAGGCATCGAGAGCACTGGCAGCAACATCACCATCCGGGGCGGCACCATCGAGGCTGTGGGCGGGAACAACGCGGCAGGCATCGGCGACGGAGCAGGCCGCGCGTCGGACGACACCGACGACCCGAACCCGGGAGACCTCTACATCTGCGGCGACGCCGAGGTGACGGCCAAGGCGGGAAGCCAGATGACGGACGCCAAGGCCCCGGCCATCGGCGGCAGCTACGGCGAAGTACCCACGGAGAACCTTTCTGACGATGAACATAAGGTGACGGGAGGACGGCTGACCCGTCTGAACGCGGACGGCACCGTGATGGAGGGGATGGGCTACGACTACACCTCCACCCCCAAGCCCCAGCCGGACGACGACGAGGACGACGATGATGATGACGTCCCGCCCCCGGTGCAGGAGAACGCTCCCGAACCCCTGCCCGGCGGCATGGTGGTCAACGGCTTCTTTTCCAGCCGGGTCACCATCCAGCGGTTGGATTCTGCTTTGGCCATTATTGAGAGCACCGACCCCATGGTCGGCAGCGTAAAGGCCGGCAGCGTCGGAGTTGTCCAGTGGCTGGACCCTGCGGTGGTCGCGGAGAGCAGCACCGACCCCATGGCCGGCGACGCCGGAGAGGTCCTCACCCCGGGGGGTGTGGTGCTTATTGAGAGCGCCGCTCCCCGCTCCACCGTCACCACCGACATCTCCAGCCTCCGGGAGGACGGCGTGGAGGACATCTTCTTCCGCTATGAGGACACCATGACCCACTATAGCGTGGACAAGATGGCCGACGCGGCGGGCGAGGACGCTGACGTGGAGCTGAAGCAGAACAGGGAGGACATCAGCCTCCGGCTGGACGGCGAAACGCGGGACGACCTGTCGGAGCGCTATCAGGAGTGGGTGCCGGTGTGGATACCAGAGGTGAAGGAGCGGCTGATATTGACCCACGAAGGGGTAGAGCAAAAAACGAGTGAAGAGCTCAGACGTGAACGCGACGAATTACTGAAACAAGAGCTGGATATGATGGACTTCCAACTCGCGAAAAAAAGGGACGACCGCCCGAGTTTGGATTGGTGGCTCGAGCCTGCGAGAGAGGAAACGCCGGGAATCGGGCATGACGAGTCCCTGAAACAAGAGCTGGATATGATGGACTTCCAACTCGCGAAAAAAAGGGACGATCTCCCGAGTTTGGATTGGTGGCTCGAGCCTGCGAGAACGGAAACGCCGAGAATCGGGCTTGAGGAGTCCCTGAAACAGCTGGCTTCCCGATTTGAGGCCATCGCTCCCGAGGAGGATAAGCCACGGCTTTTCCTGCTGGAAACCACCGTCCCGGATGGCACAAAGTATACCAATCTGTTGGAGAGTGACCTGCGGAGCTATACCGACCTTGGTGACGACTGGGACGACCTGCCGGATACCCAGGGTGAGATAAAGATCTGGCTGCCGGAGGACTTGGAGCATCTCATAAGCCCCTCAAAGGAGAGCCTGAGCCGCATCGACGGCATTGCATGATACACAAAACGAAAGGAGATGTACTATGAGACTGAAGAGCGCACTCCGGCGGGGCGTGGCCGCCGCCGTCATCGCGGGCATCGTGGTGAGTTCCGGCATTCCGGCCTATGCGAAAACATGGAACATCGCCGACGGCGACATTACGGTCAAAGGTGCGAGCGATGAAAGCGGAAACTATAACAATGTCAAGCAGGGTGAAAAGGATTTCGAGAAGGATGAGGGGGAGACCGTCATCACCGGCGAGTCGGATAAGAACACCGTCACCATCGACACCTCCGAGGGCAACGTGGACGTCACCTTCGACGACCTGAAAATTGACGTCAGCGGCAAGACCGAGGTGGATGACAGCGGCAAGACCGAGGTGGATGGCAGCGGCAAGACCGAGGTGGATAGCAGCGGTGACAGCCCAGTCGATGCGGGCAAAGCCGCCGTCACCGTGCAGGGTGACCACGATGCCGCCATCGAGCTGGACGGCGCCAACGAGCTGAAGAGCGGCAGCCACAATGCGGGTCTTGAGAAGAACGGCAATGAGTCCTCCGGCAAGCTGACCATCAAGGACGACAACGACACCAAAGGCTCCCTCACCGCCAAGGGCGGCGAAGGCGGCGGCGCAGGCATCGGCGGCGGCTACGAAAGCGGTGCCGGAAACATCGAGATCACCGGCGGCACGGTAGAAGCCGTGGGCGGTGAGGGTGCTGCCGGTATCGGCGGCGGTGTGTACGGCCCGGGCCGCGACATCGAAATCTCCGGCGGCAAGGTGTCGGCCACGGGCGGCAGCTACAGCGGCGACCCCCGCCCCGGCGCGGCAGGCATTGGCGACGGCGCGGGTGCGTGGTCTGAGATAGCCCCGGATGCGCCGCCCAGCAATCCCAATCACATCATCATCTCCGGCGACGCTGAGGTGGAGGCCAAGGCAGGCGCAAGCACCGGCGGCGAAACTGCGGCCATCGGCGGCGGCATAGTCGGCGAGATCCCCAATGACGCCCTCTCTAACGACGACCACAAGGTGACGGGCGGCAGTCTGACCCGCTACGACCCCGACGGGAAGAAGATGGAGGACTACAGCTACGACCGGCGGACGCCCTCCCAACCGGAGTAGCCGGACAAGCCGGAACAACCCGATGATACTGAGAACGACGAGGACGACGACGAGGACGACACCCCAAGCGTGCAGGTCGGCGAGGTGCCGGACCGTGTGAAGCAGATGTACGAGACCGTCGGCGTGATCACCCATCCGGATGGCACACAGGAGCTTGGGAATGTGGCCACGGCGGAGTATGACCCGGTCAACAAGGTCCTGAGTTTCGATGCCCATGGCACACTCTTTCGGATGACAGGCGACTCGCTGCGGGAGCTTGCAAAGGAGGTCCATGAGCTTCGCATCCGGTTCCTTGATGGGGAAGGGCGGGAGATGGAGGCGGTCATTCCGCTGGCCCGGATCAAAGACTTGGTCGGCTTGAATGGTGCGTTCGAACTCGAGCTGTCCCATGAGGGGCGTTATCAATTCCATGTTGTCGGGCAGACTGGATATGATAGAAAAACATTCTCGGATGAGACCGTCCTGCGCCAAAGCGGCAAGGAACTGATCCTCGTGTACCGCGTTGGCGATGAGGAGCAGAAAGCGCAGGAGACTGCCCGGGTGGAGGAGGCAATCGCCCGCCGCAAGCAGGAGAAAGAGCAATGGGGAACGGTCCTCTCCGGTCTGGAAGGCGGCTCCCTGAGCGGACTGCCCGAGCTGACTCAGCCGGGAACGGGTACCGTCGGTGACCTCAGCGGGCTGACGACTCTTTCGCCGGACAGCCTTACCACGGCCCAGCAGCCGAAGCAGCCCGCCTCCGACCAGACGGTGTGGAAGACATTTACCGGTAACATCGTGAAGCTCGCGGGCGGGAAGCAGGACAGCAAGAAGGACGACCCGGCCCCCTCCGTCGGTGACCTCAGCGGGCTCACGACTCTCTCGCCGGACGACTCCACCACGGCCCAGCAGCCGGAAATAAGCACCCAGCAGCCGGAGACAAGCACCCAGCAGCCGGAAACAGGCGGATGGGTAACGGACAGTCAGGGTGACTGGGTGTGGAAGCCGGGCAAGGATGACAGTCAGCCGCCGGATTTGAGAGGAGATTGGGAGACGAGAAAATGGATAGGGAGCAGCGACGATAATTTGTGGGGTGGGATCCCTTTTATGACTCCGCATATTATGACTCTGCATGGGATTTCGATTATGAAGGTTGAGAGCGTGGGCTGAGAGGGAGTGCAGCAGGAGGGCCCTGCGCAGGGGCAGCCCTGCCGCCCCCTGCGCACAATCACCAAAAACCACCGATAGAAAATAGCAATGTTGTACGAAGAAATCTGAGAAAAACCCCTTGCAAAATCACGATGAGCTGAGTATAATACCACTCATGAAACGCAAAACGTCCTGCCCCTCGTCCGGCAGGGCGTTTTTGTCGGTAAAAATTTGGCAAAGAAATGTTAAGTGACCGCCCGGGGAGGGGCTTTGTATGACAAAAGACATGACACAGGGCAGCCCGCTCAAGCTCATCCTTGCCTTTGCGGTGCCGCTGATGCTGGGCAGTCTGTTCCAGCAGTTCTACAATCTGGCGGATACCATCATCGTGGGCCGCTTCGTGGGCGTGGATGCGCTGGCGGCGGTGGGCAGCGTGGGCGGCCTGAACTATCTGGTGCTGGGCTTCGTCAACGGCATCGCCTGCGGCTTCTCCATCCCCATCTCGTGGACCTTCGGCGCGAAGGACTACAGAGAGATGCGGCGCTACACCGCCAATACCGTCTGGCTGAGCCTCTTTTTCGCCGTCGTGCTCACGGTGGTGACGGTGGCCCTGACCCGGGCGGTGCTGGTCTGGACCAACACCCCCGACAACATCATCGACATCGCGGACATCTACATCCGCACCATCTTCTGGGGCATCCCCTTCACCCTGCTGTACAACGTCACCAGCGCCCTCATGCGGGCGCTGGGCGACAGCAAGCGGCCTCTCTATTTCCTGCTGGTGGCCAGCGTGCTGAACATCGGCCTCGACCTGCTCTGTATCCTCATCTTCCGGATGGGGGCGTTCGGTGCGGCCTTCGCCACCGTGTTCAGTCAGGCGGTGGCGGGCATCGGCAGTCTCATCTACATCGGCCACCACTACCCGGAGCTGAAATGGAGCAGGGAAGAGGGCCGTCTGAGCGCCAGCCACTGCCTCAAGCTCTGCAACATGGGCATCCCTATGGGCCTGCAGTGCAGCATCACCGCCATCGGCAGCGTCGTGCTGCAGGGCGCGGTGAACGGTCTGGGCAGCAGCATCGTGGCCGCGCAGACCGCAGGCAGCAAGGCCGCCCAGTTCCTCTCGGTGCCGCTGGAGAGCATCGGCACCGCCATGACCACCTACGCCAGCCAGAACATGGGCGCTCACGACCTCAAGCGTGTGGACCGGGGCGTCAATACTGCGCTGGGAATTGGCTGCGTCTACAGTGTGGCGTCCTTCCTCATCCTGCGTGTGCTGGATGTGCCGCTTATCAGTCTCTTCCTCGAGAGCAGCGAGGTGGAGATCATGGCGAATGCCCGCAGCTTCATCTTCTGGAACAGCGTGTTCTACATCCCGCTGGCCGTCCTCATCATCTACCGCTACACCATCCAGGGCCTGGGCTATTCCGGCCTTGCCATGTTCGCGGGCGTGGCCGAGATGGTCGCCCGTGCCATGGTGGGCTTCTGGTTCGTGCCGCTCTGGGGCTACTTTGCGGCCTGCATCGCCAACCCTGTGGCATGGTTCTTTGCCTGCTTCTTCCTCATCCCGGCGTACTTTGCAGTGCGCAATCGGCTGATGAAAGAAAATGCATATGGGGTGGGGGATTAAACCTCGCCTACAGCTCCCCTTCGGGGGAGCTTTTGTTGTATTTACAAATCCCCCCAAAACCGCTATACTATATATAGTTGTGTCAAAACGAGGAGGCGGGACGATGGAGCAGGAGCTGGAACGGCTGGAAGGCACGGTAGAGGACATCATCTACCTGAACGAGGACAACGGCTACACCGTGTTCGAGGTGTCGGGCGGCGGTGTCGTTACCGTTGTGTGCGGCGTGGTGGGAGAACTCCACGCGGGCGAAAGCGTCGTCTGCCGGGGCAGGTACGAGAACCACGCTACCTATGGCCGACAGTTCCACGCACAGGAGTGCGAGACGGATATGCCCAAAGACCTCGAGGCCGTCTACGCCTTCCTCGCCAGCCGGTCACTGCCCTACATCGGGGCTCGGACGGCGGATAAGATCATTGACAAATTCGGCGCGGCGGCGCTGGAAGTTATCGCCAACGACCCCGCCCAGCTCACCCTCATCCCGGGCATCTCGGCGGACAAGGCCGACCGCATCCAGCAGGAGTTCAAGAGGATGTTCGGAATGCGGGAACTCATCGCCTATCTGGCTCAGTTCGAGATCAGCCCCCGCCGGGCGATGGAAGTCTTCCGCACCTTCGGGCCGGGGGCCATGCAGGCCATCCAGCAGAACCCCTACCTGCTCTGCGGCGAACCTTTGCAGCTGGACTTCCGCCACGCCGACAGCATCGCCCAGTATTACCAGATGGCAGGGGACTGCACCCAGCGGCTGGAAGCCGCCCTTCTGCGCACCCTGCGTCACAACGCCGGCAACGGCCACACCTGTCTGCCCCGGGCACAGCTGCTGGAAACGGCGTCGAACTTCATCCACCAGCCCCCCGAAAAGCTGGCGGCGGCGCTGGACAGCTGCATCCAGACCGGGAAACTGGCGGTGCGGATGTTCGACGGCACACCGTATATTTATCTGCCGGACCTGCTGGCTGCAGAGCAGGACATCGCCGACCGTCTGGCCATGCTGACCAAGCGCGGGAAGCAGACGGCCCACGGCCTCGACAAGAACATCCAAATACTGGAACTGGCGCAGGGCTTTGCTTACGCGCCGCTCCAAAAGGAAGCCATCCGTAAGGCCATGACCGAGAACTGCCTTGTCCTCACCGGCGGCCCCGGCACCGGCAAGACCACCACGGTCAACGCCATCCTGCAGCTGCTCGAGAACGAGGCCGAACGGGTAGCCCTCTGCGCTCCCACAGGCCGCGCCGCCAAGCGTCTGAGCGAGCTGACGGGCCGGAAAGCCTCCACCATCCACCGCCTGCTGGAAGTGGACTACACCGGCGGTGTGGTCAGCTTCATCCACAATGACAAGAACCTGCTCAAGTGCGACGTCGTTATCCTCGACGAGATGAGTATGGTGGATGTCAAGCTGTTCCAGGCCCTCATTGCGGCACTGCGGTACAGCTGCCGTATTATTATGGTAGGCGACGCCGACCAGCTGCCCAGCGTCGGCCCGGGCAATATCCTCGGCGAGACCATCCGCTCCGGGCTGGTGCCGACGGTCTGTCTCAACGAGATATTCCGGCAGGCCGCTCAGAGCCTCATCGTGGAGAACGCCCACCACATCATCTCGGGCGAACCGCTGAAAAAGGGCGGAAAGACGGACGATTTCTTCTTCCTCGAAGCCGACGGCGACGCAGCCCAGAAGCTGGTCTGCGACCTCGTGACCACCCGTCTGCCCCGCAGCTACCAGTTCGACCCGGTGAAGGATATTCAGGTGCTCTGCCCCACGAAGCTCGGCCCCACCGGCACCCAGGCCCTCAATGCGGAGCTGCAGGCCATGCTCAACCCGCCCAGGAAGGGCAAGCCGGAGCTGCAGAGCGCGGCCCGGGTCTTCCGGGTGGGGGACAAAGTGATGCAGGTGCGCAATAACTACGAGATAACGTGGCAGCGTATCGGCGGGGAGCAGGGTGTGGGTGCCTACAACGGCGACATCGGCATCGTGGAGTCCATCGACGTGCGCAGCCGCTCCATGGTGGTGCGGATGGACGACCGGCGGCTGGTCTACCCGGCGGAGAACCTCAACGAGCTGGAAATTGCGTATGCCATCACGGTACACAAAAGCCAGGGCAGCGAGTTCCCGGCGGTCATCCTCCCGGCGGCACAGGTGCCGCCCCGCCTGTGCTACCGCAACCTCTTCTATACCGGCGTCACCCGCGGGCGGAAGCTCTGCATCGTGGTGGGCCGGCGGGACGTGGTGAACCGGATGATGTCCAACATCCGCCAGAACCTGCGCTACAGCGGCCTGGCCGCCCTGCTGGCCCAGGCTCTGCTCCCGGAGCAGGAGAACCTCTCCGATTGAAGATGAAACTTTACGAAATGCCAAAGCCTCCCCTCGATAGGGGAGGTGGCATCGCGCAGCGATGACGGAGAGGTTTTGTCCCGCAGTGGCTCACGGTCAGGCTGTCCTTCGTACAACCTCTCAGTCTCGTCGCAAGCTCCTCGCCAGCTCCCCTAGTAGGGGAGCCACTGGCGAGTCGGACGAGTTCACGCTGGACGCTGAAAGTCTGATAGGGCGTGAAAGGTAGTGCCTTGCTGTGAAGGTCAGGTGTTTTTAAGAGGGTTTCTTTTTGGATACACCTGTGTTATACTATAATGTGTTTTGATGACCCGCGCCCGGAGATGGGCGATGGAAATAGAGAATGGGCAGCAGAGAAAGGAAATATCACAACTATGGCACAGAACGACATCGGTATCGATCTTGGTACGACGACCATCATCATCGCGCAGGAGGGGCAGGGCGTCGTGCTCAACCAGCCCAGCGTGGTGGCGGTGGATACCCGCAAGAACTGCGTGCTTGAGGCCGGCGACAAGGCCCTTGCAATGGTGGGCCGCACGCCCAACTACATCTCCGCCATCTTCCCGCTGAAGGATGGCGTCATCAGCGACCACACCATGACCCGGGAGCTCATCTGCCGCTTCGTCAATCAGGTCTACAGCTCCCACATGGTCAAGCCCCGTGTGGCCGTCTGTGTGCCTGCCGCCATCACCGGCATCGAGAGCGACGCTGTGGTGGAGGCCGTCATGGCTGCCGGTGCGCGTCAGGTCTACCTCATTGATGAGCCTATCGCCGCAGCTCTCGGCTCCGGCATCGACATCACCGTGCCGGATGGCCGGATGATCATCGACATCGGCGGCGGCACCACCGACATCGCCGTGCTGAGCCTCGGCGGCAAGGTCAAGGCCACCAGCGTCCGCGTGGCCGGCAACCACTACGACGAAGAGATCCTGAAGTTCGTGCGCAACAAGTTCAGCATCGCCATCGGCCAGCGCACCGCTGAGAACCTGAAAAAGAACGTGGCCTGCTGCCCCCAGAAGGCAGATTTCAACGAGACCATGGAGATCAAGGGCCGCAGCCTGCTCACCGGCCTGCCCGTGCGCGTCAATGTCTCCACCGCCGACCTCTACGAGCCGGTCATGCGCCTGAGCGAGCAGATCGGCACCGCCGCCCATCAGGTGCTGGAGAAGACTCCTCCGGAGCTGGCCGGCGACATCTACCGCAACGGCGTCGTCCTCACCGGCGGCGGCGCACAGCTCCACGGCCTGCCTGAGTACCTGAGCCAGGAGCTGAAGGTGGAAGTGACCGTCTCGCCTGACCCCGTCAACTGTGTCGCGCTGGGTACGGCCATGAGCCTGCGTCTGGGTGACAAGCTGGAGACCGGCTTCATGGACGCCACCCCCCGCATGGGCCGCCGCTGAGAGGGAAGCGCTGTTCACAGAACCGTGAAAAACAACATGATTTTTGTTCATAGTTGTTGAATCGACCCGGAAAATATTGTATAATATCTTCAAATCGCTTTTTGCCGCCCGCCCCCCGGGCGGCAAAGAAAAAAGTAAATAGGAGGAAGACCATGGATTTAGGTTATGATGTGATCGTTACCATAACCGGTATTGTGCTGGTGTTTCTGATCCTCGTCCTGCTGATGGCTATCATCACGCTGGAGGGTAAAATCTTTGACGCCATGAACGGCAAGAAGGCAGCTGCCAAGGCTGCTTCTGTTGCAAAACCGGCTGCTCCTGTGAAACAGGCCGCTGCGCCCGCTCCTGCAAAGGCTGCTGCCCCGCAGGTCGAGGCCGGCATCCCCGGCGACGTTGTGGCAGCCATCATGGCAGCCATCTACTCTATGGGCAACGGCAAGTATGTGCTGAAGGCAGTCCGCCGCGGCAAGAATGGCTGGGGCAAGGCTGGCGTCAACGACACCACCGCACCCTTTTAACACAGGAGGAAAAACATGACTCAGTTTATTGAGACTCTGGTCGGTATTTTCCAGAGTTCCGGTTTTGCCAAGTTCGGTGAGCCGGGCGGCTGGCTGTACGCAGTGATGATCTGCGTAGGCTGCTTCCTGCTCTACCTCGCTATCGTCAAAGAGTTCGAGCCTCTGATCCTGCTGCCCATGGCTTTCGGCATGATCCTGGCCAACCTCCCCGGCAGCGGCGTCATCCATATGCAGTACTTCGTCGGTGACGGCCTCGAGCACCCGATGTGGGTCGAGATCCTGAACAACGGCGGTCTGGCTGACATGCTCTACATGGGCGTCAAGCTGGGCATCTACCCGCCGCTGATCTTCCTCGGCATCGGCACCATGACCGACTTCGCACCCCTGATCTCCAACCCCAAGAGCCTGC
>OOAQ01001763.1_pt1 | contig 14339 bp, 11 predicted proteins | sample 1671051 | NCBI WGS metagenome assembly OOAQ01 (sample SAMN06348117, study PRJEB24527) | human gut metagenome | biome: human gut; feature: ankylosing spondylitis patient; material: feces | host: Homo sapiens | place: China | collected 2015-10
TCTACATGCTCGCTTCCGGCAAAGGCTTTGATGTAAATTATCTGCTCACCCATCTCTGTGGTGGTGGTCTTATGCTTGGTGCATGGTTTATGGCGACGGACTACGTTACAAGCCCCATTACACCAAAGGGGCAGTATGTATATGGCGTCTGTCTTGGTGTTCTTACCGGAATTTTCCGTATTTTCGGAGCTTCCGCAGAGGGCGTTTCCTATGCGATTATTTTCTGCAACCTGCTGGTACCTCAGATTGAGCGTTTCACCCGTCCGGTTGCTTTTGGAAAAGGAGGCGCGAAGAAATGAAAAATAAGATCGTAAAAGATACTCTTGCGCTGACCGTGATCACACTGGTTTCCGGGCTGCTTCTTGGTCTTGTAAACGATATTACAGCAGGTCCGATTGCAAGCCAGCAGGCGAAAGAGAAAGAAGAGGCATATAAGGCAGTATTTGCTGATGCAGCCAGCTTCGAGACAGTTACAAGCGGTGAGGATACGGATCTGGAAAGCTATCTGGATTATTACTGTGCCAATCTCTATTTCGGTAATTCGCAGTTTGACTCTTTTTCCACCACTTTGTGGCGACGGGCAGGAGAAGGAGAGACGGGAAAATGGCACTGGGAATTCTCGGATGCCACGGATACTCTGGGACGGAATAAGGTCAGTAATTACAGTGTGAATACCTATCTGTGTCCGGGGGTGGCAGAAGATCCGTTTTTACAGGGATTGTTGAAAAATAAGGACTTTCAGACAGCGTTCCGGAAGAGAATGCGGGAATACGTGGAAGAACTGACGAAGGAAAAGGCAGAAGAGTATCTGACACCGCTTCTGGAAACTTACCGGGTGGCAGTGACAGCCACGGCGGAGCGCTACGGCCTGCGACAGACAGAGGAAGGATATCTGGCTGACGGGGATACGATTCAGGAATATTTTGCCTCACGGGGAGAATATATTCTGCGATATACGGAAGAGTTTATAACGCTTGTGGATCAGACGGAGGCTCCTGACGGAGTACAGGAAACGGTCACGGAAAGCGTACCTGAAGAATAAAGGGAAAGGGGACCACGTATGGAAACAATGGCAGAATATCTGGCGGAACTGGTAAAGGCCGGATTGGAGGACAGAAAGGCGGCGTCTCTGCCAGAGGGAGTCTCTGTAAGGGAGATCGTAAAGATTTCAGAGGAGAACCATATGGATTATCTGCTTTTGGGAGCCTTGTTAAAAACAGATGGGCTTTCGGAGGAAGAAAAAGAGCTTTTGCGGGAAAAAGTACTGGGAAGCATGCTTTTTACCGGTATGCAGCTGCAGGAATTGAAGAAGCTGGAGGAACGGATGGAACAGGCAAAGATTCCCTGTCAACCCATGAAAGGAGCCCGGATGAAATTCTATTATCCGTCTTCGTTTCTGCGGGAAATGAGTGATATTGACATTCTGATCCACGGAGATTTCATGGAGCAGGCGGCAGTGGAACTGGAAGCCATGGGGTATGTCCTGCAACAGAAGATCAAGCATCATGATATCTATCGGAAAGCACCGGGAATCGTGGTGGAGGCGCACAGAGCCATGTATGACCGGACAGTGGACGAGAGGCAGTATGCCTATTTCTCGGATCTGTCCCGGGCGGTGCGCAGAAAGGGTTTTCTGTATGTGTATGATTTTGAGGCGGAAGATTTCTATATTTACATGATGGCTCATATGGCAAAGCATTTTTACAAGAGAGGCTGTGGTATCCGGAATCTGGTGGACATTTATGTGTTTCTGGAAAAATTCGGTGGGGAAATGAACGCAGACTATCTGCAAAAGCAGTTTGCGGGATTGGGACTGACGGCATTTACGGAGCATATGGAGAAGCTGGCCCGGATCTGGCTGCAGGGAGAGCCCGGTGAAGCGTTTTATCAGCAACTGTTTGACTATATGCAGGGGTGTGGAATCTATGGCAAGGATGAAAACGGTATCTGGAACCGGTTCTGCGATGCGCAGCCGGAGAAGGGAGAAAAGGGCCGAGATGTCCTGAAACGCTGGTACTGGTTCCCTCCTTATGAATATATGGTGTTGTATTACCCGTGGCTTTCGAGAAATCCCGTTGCGGGAAAATTTCTGCTTCCGGCAGCCTGGGGAATCCGGGCCGTCCGGGGTGTGGTCTGCGGCCGGGGAAAATACAAGCGGGAAATGCTGCGGCAGATCGATGCATCACAGATCGGTGTAAGACAGGATATCTACCGCAGACTGCAGTTACGTTTTCATTAGTCTGTTCCATTGAAATATTTATAAGGAGTGTAAGAAAGCCATGAAAAGTCCGTCAGGGTTTCTTTGGAAGAAAAAAGAAACCTTACTTACCTATTATTATTCGGCGATCTTCCGCATGCAGCTGCTGCTCCTGCCGCCGGGGAAACTGCGGAAGGGCTGGGGCAGAGAAAACGAAGAATCCGCAGGAACGGCATCCCGGGAAGGATACCGGCAGGCGGCGCGTATCGCCCGGATCGTGGGAAAGGTCTGTGATAAGACTCCCTGGGAGAGTAAATGTCTGGTGCGGGCGCTGGCGGCCCAGAGACTGTTGTGCCGGCGGGGACTTTCTTCCACCCTGTATCTGGGGTGTGGCATGGAAGAAGGTAAAATGGTGGCCCATGCCTGGCTGCGTTTTGGGGAAATGTATGTGACCGGAGGGGACGGCGGCGGATATACTACCGTGGCCCGGTTCTGTAAGGAGGCTTCCGGAAAGAGGGGATAAGTATGTCGGCAATCTGGGGAATTGTGGATCTGAGTGTGGCGCAGTCAGAGGCACAAAGAAAAAATCGTGCAGGGAACCTGTGGGAAGAGGCTCTGCGGATGCGGCAGGCCTATAGGACGAGCTGCCTGGACCGGATACAGGAAAAAAGGGAGGCAACCTATTATCTGGCCTGCGGGGTACAGAATGTCACAAGGGAAGCTGTGGAAGAAAGATTCCCTTATGAAAGAAAGGGAGAGCGCAGAAGTCTGTTCGTGGCGGATGTGATCCTGGATAACCGCGGAGAACTGGTGCAGCGGTTTGGCGACATCCGGGATCTGCGCAGTCATCCGGACGGGGAAATTCTGTATGAAAGCTTTTGCAGCCATCCGGAGGAAACGCTTGCCGTGGCCAGAGGAGCCTATGCCTGTGCGTATCTGGAGCCGGGGAAGCGGAGCCTGACTTTGTTCAATGATGCGGTGGGAAACCGTTCGGTCTATTATTTTCAGGAGGAAAAAAGGGTCTATTTTTCCACGCTGCTTGCGGGGATCACCTGCGAACGGGAGAACTGGAAGGAAAATACGGGCTGGTTTGACCGGTTCTATACCATCCGGGATCTGCGGGCGGTGTCGGAACCCAGAGAGACACCCTATGCGGGGATCCTGCGACTGGCTCCGGGAGAAATTGTGGTATTTACTGAAGAAGGGGTGCACAGAAGGGATTACTGGGATCCATTTGCGGGAAGGAGGATCCTGCGGGGGAAGACGGAAGCAGGGTACCGGGAGCTGGTGACCACGGTGTTCCGGCACTGCGTGGAGGATGTGATCCGGGAAGGCCGGGGTGGAAAAGAAACAGGAATTCTGTTAAGCGGCGGGCTGGACTCCAATGCGGTGGCGGCTTATGCAGCACCTTACCTTGCCGCCAGAGGAAAGAAACTGTATTCCTTTACTGCGGTGCCGGAGGAGAAGGAAAGAGCACGGATCCCGGGACAATACGCTGTGGAGGATGAGAGAAGCAGTGTGGAACTGGTGCGGAGATTTCACGGGAATCTGGAACCGGAGTATCTGGTGACCAACCGGGGAGATCTGCTGGCGGAGAACCGGAGGCTGCGGGAAGTTCTGGAAGTTCCCTGTAAAGCGGTACTGAATCTGCCCTGGATGTATGAAAGTTATCGTCTGGCAGCTCAGAAAGACTGTGGGATCCTGCTGTCGGGACAGTACGGAAATATTACCATATCCTATGGGGATTTTCGAAGCCTGTTCCTGACACTGTTACATCAGGGAAGAATCAAAGAACTGGTGCGGGAGATCAATGTCTACAGCAGAAAATACCGCAGGAGCCGCAAGTGGATCTGGCGGGATCTTCTCACGGCGGAAGCCGGTGGGGATCATGAAGCGGTGTCCCGGTATATGTATGACAAAAGTGCCTTGCGGCAGATCGGAGAATATGAAGTAAAGCTGTCTAACCGTTGGGAAATCAAGTTCGACTCTAAGATGAGAGTAATTGACATTGATGACTAAAATAAAAAAACAGTAAATCATCGAATAGGAGGAAACACCTCTTCCTCTATTCGATGATTTACTGTTTTTTGACTTTAAGTTCCCGACCCGTTTAATGTTACTTCCGATAGAAATCAAATGCAATGGCACAATGTTTTGTCATAAAACCACACCGCTCCAGCGTCCTGCGTGAAGCAACATTATCAGCTGCACACCCTGCAATAGGAGTATATCCCGCTTTTAAGCATGATTCTTTAAGATGTGAAATAATCATCGTTGCATACCCCTGCCTGCGGAATCATCAAATGACTTGCAGAAAGCACTCTTAATCTGAAATTCTTTCAACGCTCTTCCGAATATTTCTTCTTTTCGTGAAAGCAGTTCATCAGACAGATAGAATTCAATCAGCTCTCCTTCTTCCGACTGAATGAAATACCCCACTCTTTCTTCATCCTGTTCGATACAGAAACAAGTGCCTTTTGCAACCAGCCACTCGCAGTGTAACTCCTGGGGGTAACGCAAAGAATCCAGATATTGATTTCTCAGATTCAGAAGTGATGCCAATGGTACAGCTTTAAATTCAATCATAATTCCGTTTTTGCTAAAGATACGAAAGTTTTCCGGATACGAAAAATTACTTTACTAAACGGATGTATTCCCCATATCCTTCAGCCTGCATCTTCTCTTTAGGAATGAATCTCAACGAAGCACTGTTGATGCAATAACGCAAACCACCTTTATCTGCCGGACCATCAGTGAAGACATGTCCTAAATGGGCATCACCCGTAGCACTTCGAACCTCTGTGCGTACCATACCATGAGAAGTATCCATCTTCTCATGAATAAGTTTACGGTCAATCGGTTTTGAGAAACTGGGCCAGCCACAGCCGGAATCAAACTTATCAGTTGAAACGAACAAAGGCTCACCCGTAGTGATATCTACATAAATACCGGGACGGTGTTCATTCCAATAATCATTATGAAAAGCCGGCTCGGTTGCATTCTTTTGAGTCACGGCATATTGCTCCGGGGTGAGTTTAGAACGCAACACCGTATCATCCGGTTTACTATAAACAGATTTTTTCGGCATTTTAGCCTTACGCGCCAAGTCAAATAGTTCAGGATGGATATGACAATATCCGCCCGGATTCTTATCCAGATAATCCTGGTGATAGTCTTCCGCCGGATAGAAATTCTTCAAAGGCTTTATTTCTACTGCCAGCGGACGGGAGTAAGCTGTTGCCAGACGGTGCACAGTTTCTTGAATAACCGCTAAATCAGCTGGGTCAGTATAATAAATACCCGTACGATATTGGGTACCCTTGTCATTACCCTGCCTGTTTACGCTGGTAGGGTCGATGGTTTTGAAATAAAGATCTATGAGAAAAGGCAGGTCCACTTTGAGGGGATCATACTGCACTTTCACGGTTTCTGCAAAGTCCGTAGTTCCGGTACATACTTGTTTATAAGTCGGATTGGCAATATTGCCGTTTGCATAGCCGACTTGCGTAGTTTCTACGCCATCAATTAGTTTCAGGAAATGCTCGGTTCCCCAGAAACAGCCTCCTGCCAGATAAATTTCCTTTTTTCCTTTCTGCCTGCCCTGCCTGATTATTGGCACAAGCCAGACAACTTATTAACAATACAAATATAAGTTGTTTCATATCTTCAGCTCTCCAACAAATCTTATGCTATTGATATATGAATATATAACAATCAAACCGATAGGATAGTTGAACACAAGAGACTACAATATAGCGCTGCCTGTATTCTCTTCTATAAAAGAGGTACGATCCGGCTCATAGTTTATCTCCGCCTTCCGGGCCTGCGAGTGCTGAAATTGTCGGGCTACTTTAAACTCCTTCCCTTCTTTCAATAAATAAGAACCTGTCTGCTTAAACCAGAAGCCCACATTAGCTTCTATACATTGGCGACGAATCTCCAAAACCCAGTCATAATCGCATACACGCGCCTCCCGTCCAGATTCTCCTCCGGCTACAACCTGCTCAACCCACTCACCTAACTCTCCCCTGAAATCTATCCGGCTGAGAAGCGGTTCGCAAATAATAATTTTATACTTAATGGGAGCTGCCTTATAAATAGGCAGGCGATAGTCAATCCGATCCTGATTCTCCATCGTACAACAGATTGTTACATTATCATATCCTTCTCCCCAATCTGAGGGTAAACAATCCTTCAGTCGGTCAATACGCTTAGTGATAAACAGAAAGTGGAGATCTTGTCTCAACCGCATCATTTCCCATGCTTCAGGACGCCATTCATCAGCATCTTCCACCAGAAAATCAGAAGTGAAACATGTATAGACTAGGTTACCGGAAGGTATCTTGTAAGTTTTGTTTTTCTTTTGCTGCACAGGCAGATTGAACTTCTCTGTCTTTGCCACAACGGAACTATCCTTACCATATTTACCATCTGTACGATAAACATAGCAATGCTGACAGCCTGTACTAAACTTATGACAGCCATGCCAGGGATTCCACATCGAAGTCTTTACACCTATTCGCAGCATATGTTCATTGTCTCCATAACTCTATGTCTTTATTGTTTCTTTCACAAAGTTATGCATTGCCCTTATTCCAGGCAGTATTCGAGTTCTTTTTTATGGAACTTTTACATGCACTTATGAAAAGAAGCATGAAAAAGAAAAAGGGACTCTGTCGACATAAATGTTGCAGAGTCCCTTTTTCTATATTGCCAATAAACTAATTCATTGTCGCCGGTGTCTTCAGCTTCACATCTGCCCAATCAGACCATGTAGGAGAAACCATATACTGAGGTTCCTGCATCTTGCCAATCAAAGCAGTAGCTTTCTTCACCTCTGCATTGGTCTTTTCAAACAGTTCTTTCATGGTTAAATCTCCCTTTGCATCCTTGATACATTTAACCAGGAAGTAAGTATAATATCCCTGCTTCTTATCATGATAAACACTGGAAGTCTGGTCACCGCTACTGGATGAGAAACTCAAGGTATGTCCCTGTGGCAAACCCACCTTCGGTACTACACGTACCCCTTTTTGGGCCAGCAACGGAGCAGCACTCTTGTAGCCACCACTAAAGCAAGCATCCAGGAAAACATAAGCTCCCTTGATAGGATAGGTTGCCAGACGTTTATATAAATCCGCCAGAGAAATACCCAGACGAATGTTCTTACCCGTAATATCTACCGGCAGCAGATAAGGTTCTTTCGTAGCCTCATCATTATTACCATGACCGGAATAATAGAATATCAATTCCGCTTCAGGATCAGTACTTGCCATATTCACCAACCAGTCAAGCTGTTCGTGCATCATACCAGCCGTAGCATTCGGAACAACTTTCAGTTGTCCATCAGGTACACCAAATGTACGTACACAATATTCACGGAATACCATAGCATCATTCACGGCATAAGGCACATTAATCTCTGCATTGGCACCGGTTATGCTATAATCTTCGTTACCAATGATCAATGCATAACGGTGACGATTCACAGCACCCACAGGAATATCTTGCAGCAACTCAGTATTGAGTCCTAAACTAACATTCTTAAGATCAACAGCCTTACGAACAGCTCCGTCAATCTTGATTGTGCTGGATGCCGTTAAGTATTCACCCACCTTCACCTTATAGGCTTCACTCAGATAAGAAGAACGGGAATCTTCACTCACGCTTACCATCACAGCGATTGAATCACCATCGAAACGCTTGTTCACCAGGAAACCATAATCCAGTGTTGCTACATCACCCGGAGCAATACTATCAATCGTCATTTCAGGTACATCAGTTGTAAACACATTATTCGGCAATTTGAAGTTCAATTTCACATTACGTGCTGTCTTCGAACCGAAATTCTGCAAAGCAAGCGTCAGCTTACCATTCTTACCTAAAGTGATAGAAGAACCTTCGGAAGCAAAGAACTGATGATCCGCCACACGCAGGCGCGGCATAGCATATTCCTGTGTATTAACAATCAATTCCGACGGATCAGCATCAAAACCATTCGCTTCGAATGCATAGATATTGATCTTGGCCAGTGCTGACGGCATTTCTTTCTTTACCAGATAACGGAAAGTGTATTGCTTCGATGTTCCTGCGGGAATATTACCACCATCCAACTCACGGGGACCGTCAAAATATTCATCATATCCCTGTTGTTCGGAAAGACGGAGGCGGATGTTATAAGCATCCCCCTGTCCCTTATTCTCAACAGAAAATTGAACAGCAAAACTTTCACCGGCATCTATTACCTTATTATTATTACCATCAATAAAACTATCCACATGGATGACCAACATAGCAGGTTCCACCGGCACAGGAGCAGATTCCTGTTGCTGTGCCACCCCTTCAGTCTTCTTCAATGCCTCATTATAGGCCAGCAAACGGGATGGGAAAGAAGTATATGAAGCACCGTCAGTAATAATTTTCATCAAGACTTCATACTCAGATTTCATATCCATATACTGATATACACCCGCCAACCCCTGCATATACATTTTAGATGAAGGTTCTTTTTCCAGAATTTTCAGGAACAGGTCTTTAGCATCCAGCAGATAACCGGAAGCACGCTGACGTACCAACGCATATTCGGTATCATTAGCAATAGTAGCACCGTTATTCACAATTTCAGTAGCTACATTGAAATTAACACGTGCCAATCCGGTGAGCAACTCAAAACTATCGGGATGGAGAGCATACAAACGTTTGTAGATATCAAGCGCTTCCTGATTCTTTCCCTGACGTTCCAGAATACGTGCCTTGATGGGCAATACCTTATCATTATTGGGATCAACTTCAAGAATACGATCGATGGCCGACAGTAACTTCGGCATATTGTTCGTGGCAATATGCACATTCACCAGATTATAAAGGAAATCAAGCGAAACAGGATACTTGGCTATGGCTTCCTCCAAAACACGTTCCTGTTCAGAATAATTCTTCTGCGACTGATAAATCATATTCATATATACATAGCAGTCTTTCTGCTGTGTATCCGTTCCCGTGCTTAAATACTCCTGGAAATACTTCAACGCCTGCGAATACTTTTGGAGATTGTAGGCAGATACCGCCGCATAATATACTACAGAAGCATAGCGGTTATCTTTGGGAAGCAACTCGCTCTGAAAAATCTTCAGCCGGGGCATCTCAATATAAGCTGCCGCAAAATCCAGCGCCTTAGAGGGTTGCTTCTGTTCGGAATAATACACTGCACCATTCAACAGATAAGGATACATAGCACGCAAACGATTCTTGGCGCCACTCAAATACTGACCGTTATCCGGTGCTTCCACAACTTTCATGAAATTCTCGTAACTGTCCAGCAAATAGCTATACATACCCGTCACGTTCGTTCCTTTATCGCGCTCACTTTCAAAAAGCACATATTGTTGGTTAGCACGCTTAGAAGCAGCAGCGGCATCCTGTGCCACTACTCTCCCATATGCTCCCAACATTAAAAAGATTGTCAGTACTAAAAAATTCTTCATATTTATTTATTAGCTCCTCACTAAATTATTTTGCAGGAAAAGCATCCATGATTACAAACTCTACGTTAATCTTACGGAATTCACCACCGCGTTCTTTGGCTACTTCCACATGATATTCATATTCGTTCTTGGTGTTATCCAGTGTGGTTACATTCTTTTCTATATAATTCTTCACACCTGCCGCACGCATCAAAGCCAACTGTTCATTAGCAGTAATGCCCGAAGCCTTTGTTACGGTAATATTATCAAGATTACCATCCTTATAATAAGGTTCATCGATAAATTCGCCATATTGTCCGTTATAGGCAATGCGTCCGCGAATAGGACTTGCATCGGCAGAACCGGTAACAATGACCTTCACTTGTTTACCTTCAGACAGATACTTGGAGAAATCGCCTTCAAAAGCATTCTTGATTATCTTCATCAGAGACATTGCGGCATTGGAACGTTCAATATCATAACCACCTGACGGGAAGTCCTCCTTTGCAGAAAACTCTTTATTGATCACCTCATACTGGTAGCCCACTTTGTAGTTCAGAATCTTATTACCATTAGCATCCACACCCGGAATTACTTCTGTCCTCACATCAATCTGTGTATTTTCCGTAATCAGCTTATCCTGCTTCTTTTCTTCGATTACAGCTTCTTTGATCTCCTTCAGCTGAATTTCTTCACGACTTGCCTGCTGCATAATTTCCAGCGGAACAAAGTTTTCATCTGCTTCCAAGGCGGTCAACTTAGTGCGACCGATATTATCATAAATATAGACCTTATTTGTAGTCTCATTACGCACTTCTACATAAGCCAACTCAAATTCGTCCTTATCATTCAATACATAAACCGCATTATCAAATTTCAGGTTCTTACCATCCTTAAAGTCGCCTACTTCATTTGAAGGCACTTCCAAAGCAATCGCGGGCAATGCATTAAATCCGATGTTCAGCATATTCTTGGAAGCGTCATATTCTCCCACGAAAGGATTATCAATAGAGATGCGGTCGCCTGCCAACTCCGTTGCCACTTCCTGAGCAAACAATTGTTGTTGCTTCAGGCGAGTCTCGTCATTCACACGGATAGCATAATCTTCCATGGACTCACCCTGCATCATCTTCACCCACTCGTTCATCTTAGCATCCACTTCCTTACTCATCAATTTACCAAAGAAAGGATTCAAACCATTAGCATCCCAGAACACAAGTCCTTTGGCGCGATTGGAAAGCATGAATACATCGCTCGTTTGCTTGTTTACAAAGAAGCGACTACCCGTCACACCACCTGGATTTTCATCCAATGTCTGTTCAGGCACACTGTTTTTCAAGTTCATGATGACAATAGCGTTACCATCTTTAACCACACTGATATATTTGCCATCCGGATGAAAGGACGGAGAAGTCAGTGTTCCACCTATCTTATCAAAGATATCCACCTTATCCCATGTCTTTGTGTCGAAAATAGTCAGACGCTTGTCTGCCGTCACAACAGCCATTTGAGAAGCATCGGCAGAAAAGACCAATTCAGTTACTTCGGCAGGCATCGGAAGAGAAGTACGCAGTTCTTTTGTCTGGAAATTCCAGATATCGATATTCTTACCGGTTCCGGCAGCGATAAAATAGTTGTTGGGACTCATAGTAATAGCCGTCGCGACAGCTTTTCCCTGAATATAAGCCTGAGGCAAATATGCTTTTGTGTCGTAAACTATGATTTCTCCTAAAGAATTGGAAACCAAAAAATTGCGTGCATCAGCACCATAGCACATGGCAACAGGGACAATGTCTCCCTTTGATGCATCTTTCATCAACTCAGCGCCTACAGGTCCGGGCACAAAGAAATTCAGATTCTTCCTGCCCTTCAGTTCCTTACTCTTACGCTGCTCTTTCAGTTCAAAAAGCTTTTTGTTCCGGTCACGGAAAGAATAAATACTAACAGGTTTCTTCCCCCGCATCAAAGCCAGTGAGCTACCCGTAGGGTTAAAGGCTATTTTATCAACATCTCTCAGATCGACAATAGGGATATCGCGAATCGTAAGCAAAGAACCATCCGACAGGAAAGCTGTACAAAACGTTGTATTGTCAAATGCCGAAATACGTTTCGCTGAAGGAAAACTCCTTTTCACCTGTACCTGCGCCATTGCCTGACTGCCAAAGAAAGCAGCCACAATACAAAATGCAATACCCTTGACCGGGCGGAACCACATTCTCATTTCATCCATATCTTTAATGTTTATAATAGTTTATGTTTCATACTATTTGCAAATATAAACATTAAATTCCTATCAAGCGGTCAACAAATTCCTGTTTTTTTTGTTTAAGGAGGCTTTTAACAGGATAAACAGGTAAACAACAAGATTAAGAGGATCAAAAAGATAACTATGCGGAATATTTATTTGTCACGGAAATCAGTGACAAATATTAAGAATGTTTCAATCCCATCTTTTCAGCACGCTGCAACATAAAAGTGCGTGCAGCCTCGTATTCATTGGGTATCACTCCATCCAAAATAGCATCTTTAATGGCACTTTTCAGAGTTCCTACTTGCTGGCAGGGTTCCAGATTGAAAGTTTTCATGATTTCTTCTCCACTGATAGGTGGCTGGAAATTGCGAACGCGGTCGCGCTCTTCAAGATCCTTCAGTTTCTGACGCACCAGTTGGAAATTATTAAGAAAACGTTGTTTGCGCTCCATATTCTTAGACGTAATATCAGCTTCACACAATGTCATCAGATCATCAATATCATCTCCGGCTTCAAAGAGAAGACGACGTACTGCAGAGTCGGTTACCACATCATCAGCAATGACAATAGGACGCATGTGCAAACTTACCAGCTTCTGTACATACTTCATTTTTTCATTCATCGGCAATTTCATTCTCCGAAAAATCTCCGGTACCATCTTCTCACCAATGAAATTATGATTGTGAAATGTCCAGCCTGCACGAGGTTCCCAACGTTTGGTAACAGGTTTTGCTATGTCATGCAACAGGGCAGCCCAGCGCAACCAAAGATTATCGGTTTTGCGACTGATATTATCAAGTACTTCCAAAGTATGATAGAAGTTGTCCTTATGAGCCCGTCCGTTGCGGGTTTCCACACCTTGCAATGCAGCAAGTTCCGGAAAAATCAGCGGCAACAGTCCGGAACGATCCAAGTCAATAAAGCCTTTGGAAGGAACTGGAGAGAGCAATATCTTATTTAGTTCCTCCGCAATACGTTCCTTAGAGATAATAGAAATACGTTCACAATTGCGACACAAAGACTCGAACGTAGCATCATCAATATAGAAATTCAATTGGGTAGCAAAACGGATGCAACGCATCATACGCAACGGATCATCACTGAATGTGATATCCGGATCAAGCGGCGTACGGATAGTCTTTTCTTTTAAATCCTCTATGCCACCAAAAGGATCTACCAATTCCCCGAAACGGCTTTGGTTCAAACAGACAGCCAGTGCATTAATAGTAAAATCACGACGATTCTGATCATCTTCCAACGTACCATCTTCAACAATAGGTTTACGCGAATCACGTTGATATGATTCCTTACGCGCACCTACAAACTCCACTTCTGTCCCACGATATTTCACCTGTGCAGTACCGAAATTCTTAAATACAGCTACGTGCGCTCCACGCCCCAAACATTTGCCCAATGCTTCAGCCATTTCTATACCACTGCCAACCACTACGACATCAATATCCTTAGAAGGGCGTTGCAGGAAAATATCGCGTACATATCCACCGACCACATAGCATTCCAATCCCAATTCATCTGCCGTCTCGGATATCCGTTTAAATATGTCGTCACTAAAATGTTGTTTCAATTCTTCTGTTGTCAACTCAACCATAATACATCTTTAAAAAATAATCATATAGTTTTCATTCCGAAGAGTAGAAAGTCTCTTGGTCTATTTTTCCACCTTCCATGTATCCGAACCGTGTCATCCTCGTATTTGCTCCGTACCTATACGCTTGGACTTGGTACGGACCAGGTACGGCTTTGATACGGACCGGGTACAGTGAGGATTATTTTTTGTTCTTTTTATCGTTTTTCTTTCAAGATATCCCTGATTTCCGTCAGCAAGACCTCTTCTTTGCTGGGTGCAGGAGGAGCAGAAGGTGCTGCGGGAACTTCCGCCTCCTTCTTAGCCGTCAGCCTGGTCAGCAATTTGATGAACAGGAAAATAGAAAAAGCAATAATCAAAAAGTCGAAGGTTGCTTGTAAAAAATTACCATAATTAAGTGTAACCGCAGCCTGTTCTACCCCATCGACTACTTCGGGCCCTTTCATCACCCATTTTAAATCTGTAAAGTTGACACCGCCGATCAGTAACCCGAGAGGTGGCATGATGATATCGGCGACAACCGAAGATACGATTTTTCCAAAAGCACCACCGATAATTACACCGACAGCCATGTCGATGACATTGCCTCGCATAGCAAATTTTTTAAAGTCTGCTAAAAATGAACTTTTCATAATAGTACGAGTTATTAATATTAGATAGATTACTCAAACTCAACACAATGCAAATAAAGAAATTTTTCTTTTATTTTCACATTCACATACATTGTATTCAAAAAAAATATTTACCTTTGCATCGCCCGGGGCCGGACATGCTCTGTTTTGCATGGATGCCTGCGACCCGGAGACGACCCGCATGGAATTCCAG
>OOAQ01001765.1_pt1 | contig 14326 bp, 8 predicted proteins | sample 1671051 | NCBI WGS metagenome assembly OOAQ01 (sample SAMN06348117, study PRJEB24527) | human gut metagenome | biome: human gut; feature: ankylosing spondylitis patient; material: feces | host: Homo sapiens | place: China | collected 2015-10
CAACGTTGTATTCTCTTGTAGAATTGAGGAATTGTTTCAGCCATTATATCTTGCATATCTATATTAGAGGACAAAGTTAAAGATTCTACTTTAATTCTATCAAAACAAACTAATTTACTCCACCATGCCACACAACAAATCCTTCCGTATCTATCTAGTAAATGCTATTTGAGAAATCCCCAAAAACTTCTAAAAACATACTAAATGTCAACACAAATTTTCTACTATAACATTTAATAGTATTCCACATACATTTCTATGGCATATTTTAGGGTTCTATCAGGACTCTGTGGATAAGTTGAGGAATATCTTTGACAGATTGGAGCTTATTATGGATGGAGAAGCTGCCATACGATTTGCTGACGCAGAAGTGTTACGAGTATTACTTAATGCAACGGTCGGAGCATACAATGCAATTAGTAAAGTAGATAAGGATGGTGACGGTATGCTTACGGAAGAAGAATTATCGTCACTAACTACACTGTCAAATAGAAATGATAATGTCTATTCAATGTTCAAAGACAATACTGTAATAGAGACTTTTAATGAATTCCAATATTTTACAGGGTTAGAGTTTATAAACAGTAGCTCATTTGAAGGTTGCAGTTCATTAAAGGAGATTACTCTTCCTGTATTAACCAAGATGGGTAATGGGGTATTTGCAGGTAGTGGAATAGAAAAATTAATTATTCCCGAAGGTTACCAAAACATAGGTCCTTTAGTATTACAAAGATGCTATAATCTCAGGCTTGTTGATTTTCCAAGTACGGTCACTTCAATTTCAGAAGGAGGTAGTTTATTTTGGGCTATGAAGAATCAAGTTACTGTCATATGTCGTGCCTTTACTCCACCAACATTCGGGACATGGGGATACGATGGCGATCCAAAAGTTATATATGTCCCTGATGTGAGTGTAGATGCCTATAAGTTAGCTGCAGGATGGAGTTTACAGGCTACAAAAATATATCCTCTATCAACCTATATGGAGCTTTGATAAACATGTTTTCCGGAGTACTATGAAAAGATAGATGCTCCGGAAGATATTTAGAAGTCATATTCGTAAATCCGATCTGCGTATGTACTCCAGTTTGTAGCAGTCTTGTATGCATCACCACTTCCACGAGGTACATAAATATTGCACGGATTGTTGGTAAAGCAATTATCTCCCATTGCAGGCGGTGTTATAGCTTTTATGTAAAAGTTTTCCATTGAAGTACAATCTCTAAAGGTTGAGCCACCTATTTTTACAACACCTGCACCAACTACCAACTTTTTAAGGGAACTGCAATTTCTAAATGACTCTACATTGTAGTCTCCATAAATTCCAGTACAAGTGTCTGGAATATCTGAAACTTCTTCAAGAGAAATACAACCTTTAAATGCTCGTCCATCTATTCTTATGAGTTTTTTACTCAAGACAACTTTTCTGAGATTAGTAGCCCCTTCACATACCATCCTTTCTGTTTGAACCAGATAATTGATTTGCCAAAATATACTTCTTTCACCCCAGTGAGAAGATTGCAGCCCCTAATATCATAAACCAGATTTGACAAGTCTAAGATTTTAATTTTGTTACCATTGGAATATTGGCTAAAATCAATCCTTCTACCTATATTAGCTTCATTTTCTATAATATACCCATCTTTATCTACATCCCAAACAGAAACGGCGATTTCACGCCATACTGGATCAGCCATATATATTGCTGGTTCACCATCCATTATCAGAGTCAGTTTATTGAAAGTATTTCTCAGCTTATCCATAGAGTCCTGATAGAACCTGAAATCTGCCTCAGAAGCACGTACAGATATGATTTATTTTCTGTAGTAAAAAGCTGGGTATCGAGATTATTGTTCTTCATACGTTGATAAAGCCTGTATTAAATTGGCGCTTTCGCTCCATCCGGTAGCTGATTTATATGCTAACATGCTTGCATCAGGTACATATATTGCAATAGGTCTACCTGCTTCTACATAGGACCATGCACCTTCAAAAACAGGTGGTACTAAAGCACGGCAGATGACTACTAACTTATCACCGCCATTATTGGTGGGACGTAATCCAATTGATATGATTGTACTCGGAAAATCTATTAACTTACATTTTTTATTAAGACTGATAAAACCATCTCCGCAAATTTTACATCCTTCATTAATCACCAATTTTTCAATAGCAGTTGCGCCAAAAGCAGATGATTTAATTTCTACAATGTTTGGTGGTAAAGAAATTCTTCGCAAAGATTTACACCATGTAAAAGCACTTCCATTTATTGAGGTAAGCCCAGTGAAATAACGAAATTCATCAAAAGTTTCAATGAGTTCATTTCCCAGATTGTATCCTTCTACGAACATAGAATACACATCATCTCTACGGTGAGATAACGTAGTAACTGCGGCTAACTCTTCTTCAGTTAGCATTCCATCATTATCATAATCTACCATACGAGAGCTCTTATCAATCCCTACTGTAGCTTCAAGTAATACTCGGAATACTTCAGGGTCTGCAAAACGCAAGGCGGGACCTCCAATTAGAATTAGATTCAGTTTGGTGAAGATTTTACGCAGTTCTTCCACAGAGTCCTGATAGTACTTTGAATGTACAGTTATCTTACCATTCAATACCGGTATTGGATCCTCACCAGCGAGCCCCTCTGCAGACAATCCTTCATAGGTCCCATCTGCAAGTTTGGCAAGCATATCAAGTGCGTCGGCAGTATAATATTCCTCCTCAAATCCTATAGCACGGATATGCTTCAATGCATGATTGTTCCCTTGTTCCTGTTGTGCCTCAATAATGTCTGAAAGTAGCTTCATAGGCTTCAGCAGAGGACAATTCTCAATCCAAAAATCCGTAATGCTCACCGCACACTGACCGATTCTCAACCCCTCTGTTGTCAGAACTGGGAAGTTACGGAATGATATATATTTATTGTTAGCCGGATACTCTATAACCTCAAGCCCTCCGCCATCCGGAACCTTTATTTGGCTGAGGTTTGTACCATCAGCATATACCTCTCGAATGTTAATACAATTGCTCAAATCGAGAGTACCCTGTAAAGTGGTTATATTAGACAATAATATCGTCTGTAAGCTTCCACAGCCAGCGAGTGTAAGTCCTGTAATAGAGATTATTACATTTTCAGACTTACTACCAAGCGTAAGCTCAGTCAAGCGTTTTCCGCGTACTACCATGGTACCGGAAACATTCTTCAAATGCCAATCTCCGATACTCAATAGCCAGCTTGCTGCCTGGATAGCATTCTGTTGGTCGGCAGAGCCACCCAGATCAATAATTATTTTACAAATCTCTCCAGCTTTGGTACGACTACCCTGCACAATAGAGGTACCATTAGCAATAGCCGGATACATATCAAATGCCGGAGTTATCTCGTAGTCTATCAAATCTCCTGCTGCACGGACGATAATAGTATCAGTTCCATCTGCCGAAAATAACCCGTAACTGTACTTTGACATAATATACATGATACGCTTTTTCATCCAAGCTGTCTCCGCAGAATAAAAATCTCCATGACTCTGAGTTATAGGATCAGTATCGTTAGTATATGAAGCATTATCATAAGCTATCTTCGCAAGTTCGTACCGCTTAGCATCAGCGTTTACAAGTGTGGCAGGGAAATAGTTCTTTATTCCCAGGAAATACTTTCTATAGAAAGCATATACCTTGTCATAAGGTGTACCGGAAGATTGTCCACATAAAGCTTCCATAGCATTAAGCATTTTACGCATACCGGCAATGATTTCTGTACTGAAAGCAAGTTCAAGCATATTCCAGAAAGTAGAAGTTTCGCCATTCCAGATCGGCTGACCATTATCATAAGAATCATGCATTTCACAATGATACGGTTTACGGTCCTGCCCTTGATTATCAATCGGACCTATAGTATCAAGGTCATCCTGTCTCCATTTCCATTTGCTATCTTCAAGACAGAAACTATACGGATAAGTATTTTTTGCCCGATTATCTGTTGCTGCAATGAATTCTGTAAAATTATGATGGAATACAGCATCATCAATATCGAAAAGATCCGGGACTTCTGTACGGAATTTAGCTATACGTGCTTTTATGAACAGGGTATTGGCAGCATCACTATCCACTGCCGCATCCAGCTGCATTCGCATCATATATCCACCGTCTACAAGTTGTGTAACAAGGTTGATTGTTCCATTTCCAATATCAGATGGCATGAACTTTCCTTCTGAGACTTCATAATAATACAAATTATACCGATCCGAATCTCCAGCTTTAGCTATCCAATATTCATAGCCGGTACCACGATAAACTGCAACTGTAGCATTCAGTTCAGCAAGTGTACCACTGAACGGACGAATGCGATTATTACAAACATAGACTGCATTGTAAGCATCAATCCATCTCTGAGCAGCTAATGGTTCTGTCCAGGCTGCATTAAGTTCTCCGGCATCCCAACAATTAGTATTATTGTATTGAAAAGCTTCCTCATCCGGGTTATAAGCCCAATAAGATTTATTACGATTCCAGGGCACACGAAACAAAGTACCAAGCGGAGCATTATCCGAACCCTCAACAGACAATAAAGCAGGAAAAGCTTTCGTATCATATCCGAAACAAAGGTCATCCCCTTTATCAGGACCAAAAGTAAACTCACCCATACAAGTATACACATCCTGACCTTCTTCGTTAATGGATTTAGAGAATCCAATGAACGGCTCCTGATAAACAGCTACACGTATCTGTGGATCAGAGATGTTTGCTTCGTTCGACAATCCCAATTCACGATGTAAATCGTTGTATATGGCCACACAGCCTGCTTTGTGATCCTGCATAGAACTGGCCCAGTTTTTCTTGGCTGTCAGTCTTCCTGACTTAGGAACACCATCGAACATCAGCACTTTGTTTTTGTCCGTGGTACCATCAGCATACGTAGCAACAGAGTCTATTTTATTGCCTTCTGCATCTTTCAACCCCTTCATCTTAAATCTAATATTCCATTCAAGATATTTTTTGGATGAAGTTCCCTGCCCTTCCACCAATAGATTGGTAAGCGTAAAGTTACGTTCGGGTTTATCTTCCAGATTACCAGCCACACCGGAAGGGTTTAACAGGTTCGGGAACGGCTTGTCGATTACAAATACATTATACAACAACTTGGTAGCGTTGAAATCAATATTTACTCCCTCACCATCCAGTACCTGATTAAGAGCCTTCTCTTTTTGTTTTTCATCAGTAGTCACCAATTGGTTGATATAATTCTTTTGTACAGCTTCTGAAGTCAACGCACTGTCATAAATGCGAAGACCATACAGATAGAGATTGGCATAATCATTACCCAATGTTATTTTCCCATTGTTCTTGAAATAGTCATTAATCAAGTAAGCATATTGCCGGTTTTTCTTCCCATTAATATAGATGGCAACCAAATTAAAGTCCGGATTACCATAAGCGTTCGGCATTACTACAACAGTCAGACGAATACGCACTCCATTATCGATAGGAACATCCTGAATACTGCTGTCATGCATGGATTGCGAAAAGAAGGATACATTCTCACCGGACACTTTCAGCCCGACACGGCTCCCGTCTGTTTTGTCCTCAGCAATGCTGATAATGTCCTTACTGGCATCTGAAGCATTCTCAACCTTAAAATCGATCTCAATAGTCTTACCCTTGCGAGCAGCCTCCGTTATAAAAGGCTGGTAATCTATCACAGCCTTGCTACGGGCGAAGATTTTCAAAGCCCTTACTCCGTCATCGTCAGTTACCCAACCGTCATTTCCCCAGTTCAGATTGCTCCATGTAACAGGTATCAGAGACTTGTCTACCTCATTAACCACACTTAGAAAATTTGTCTGCGAATTACTACGGGTTTTCGGGTTGATATACAATACCGCACCTGCCGTAGCAGAATAACCAAGAGAATTATTTACATTAAAAACGATTGGCTCTATCAGATCATTTTCTACGCTTGTTACATTTACAACTACATCAAAATTACTGTCGTCATCCGTATTGATCTCCATCGGATAAGTGAAAGTATTTTTTGTATTTGTAGCAATGTTATCATTTTCTGAACTATACACCTCTATTCCATCTTTCATTATGCTGAACACCGCATCAGTCGCGGTTGATTGGCTATCATAAATAGAATAGTCAAACACAACGTTATCCTGCCAGTTAGTCAGCAAGGCGGCAACGTTGTTCACACACATCAACTTAGCTGTTTCTCCGATAAACGCTATACACATTATATCAACCGATACAGCTTTCGTCTGGATCGTATTATCCGAATTAGACAGATAGAAACTCACATTATAGACACCTGCCGCTCCGGGATGTAACAAAATATAATTATAAGGAGTATCTGTATAGATAGCCGTACCAAGATTCTGACTGTAACTCTGATTATAATTATCACCCATAATAGTGATATGCAATATCTTACTAATATTCCCATTGATAATCATCGGAATTGTGATATCCCCTGTAAAAGCTGTCCACCAGGCAAAGTTCGGAGCACTGATACCGAGCGAGGTAAGCTGTACGGTGTAAGTAACAGGAGCAGTTGTAATATCAGTATTCTGCCCCTTGACGGTAATCTTCAGATTATTACTACCTGACGATAACCATTCGGCCACATCCTGTTTAATGGACACATTAGAAGAAACTTCCATTTGCTTTACCATAGTGAAATCAACATACTTAGAATTCTTCACCATAATAGTACACAAACCCAACTCCCCAGTCGGCTTATAAGGCTCACTCAAGTCATCCCGATACTGGGAAACAAACGTAAAGTCAAGAATGCATTCTTCGCCATATTGAGCGGCAAAACCGAGCGAAGCCATATTATTCCGGACATATACGCTGTACATAGTACCAGTACCTCCCGCAAGTTCACGAACCAGTTGTTCAAGTGCTGCACCGGCAGCACCATCGTAAGCGGTACCTTTGGTGTTTCCAAGTATTAGTGAACCGTCCACCAGTTCATTTATTTTGCTAACTAATTCGTTCAGCTCCTCCGCTTTCAGAACATTACCTTTTATAAAAGTCTTATCTAATTGTTCCATATCTTCATCCTAATATATCATTATCCAACCTGCTTGTATCCAATAAGAAATCAGTGTTCATTTCTACTTTTCCACCCAAAGCCGATAGAGCATGCATGATCAAGTTCAGTTCATAGGTGCCCACGCCAGTCATATCGCTTTCCATGCGACTGATACGGACGTAACAGGTATTACCAGCTTCATCTGATGTACGCTTTAAGACAAACTTAATATATCCCATCTTGTTTCTGATTAATACTCAGCCTATTTATAACTTCTCGTTTAACTGCCGCAATAAAAGGAGACTGCCGTACCACTTCAATAATGGCATTGCAGTATTGTGAGGGAATCTCCACTTCTCCTTCGGAATAGTAAATTGCTTCAGCAAGCTTTTCAAAACCAATATCCATCAATACAGTTGTCTGATACTTCATCGCATTCGCTATTCTTTTAGCGATATCAAATGTTTGAACATCTCCCTCGAAAGATATTTTCGTCTCGATTTTCTTAAAATTGATTTTCATACTTCTTTTTTTAACTATTCTTCATATATCCGTAAAACCATATCTTATTTAAAGCATCGTATATATACACATGCCATAGGGTAGATGCGAAGAAATCGCCGGTAGTCGATATCGTGTCACCGGAAGCCGCAATTACATTCACTCTTTTACCGTTGGCAGATATCATCCAGTACTCCTGACCATCTTCCGCGCCTGCAGGCAGAGTGACTGTGATTTCTTCGGTATTGATACATACCAGAACAGAATCCATAAGAGACAGGCTTTGCGAAGTTTTTACCCGACGTAATCGTCTACGGATTCCGCATATATCTCCATGAGGTATATACAGCGCATGATTACCAGTAGCAGTATAGTCATCATAAGCTTTCGCACCCTGTACATCCAAATAGAGTGCAGCATTGGCACCGGCATCATAACGGGCTATTACTCTGTTGACACATACCCGTATCGGATTAATCATGAAGCCACCCGAAGTAGCCGGGGTAGTGTCCGCACCGAAAAAGGAACTTACATATTGGTTTGTAAACCGGAGCAGGCTTGGAGATAACAGCATCTCATCTTCGCCGGAAGTTCCCGTAAGGGTGTTAAATGTACCACTTGTGGCAACAATATTATTCAGCGTGATGTCATTCAGCACAGCATTATTCCCTGATATATTCCCAGATAATGTTAAGTTGTTTGCCGTGATATTGTTTAGCGTCAGATTCCCATTCGTATCAACGATAAAATTGCCATTGATGATAGTTTTACCCAAAAAGTTGATTTGATCGGCACTGATGTTTACTCCCGATTCAATCGTCCCGTCAGCATTCTGTTTGATAAACGTAGTTATATCCGCCTGTTTTACAATATTTTTATCCTTGTCCACCTGAGATGTGAACAAAGATGCAAAATCGCTCTCCGCAATCAGCCCCGACTTTAGTGTACCATCTTCATTAAACTTCTTAGCAACAACTTCTATCCTGTCACCCATATTCTTGATAGTAGCCGTTGTACCATAATTTGCAGGCTTCCAATGCTCAATGTCGAAAGCTATTCCACTAGCTTTCCCTGTCTGACATACCAGCGTATCATTCTCGTAAGGATCAGGTTTTGCAGTTGGATAAGTAGCATTCACCCACAAGTCTCCCACATCATAAGTTTGTTCATCAGTTGGTTGCTCTACAAATACCCGCCGTTTACCGTCAGCCGTATCTTGGGCTTTAGCCGCATATTCCAGCGCTTTTACAGTTTGCTGGTCGGTAATATCACTCCACGAATAAGTACCATCTTCATCCTGTCCGAATCTCCACGCTCTTCCTCCCTCGTCAGGTACATTGGAAGTATTATAGAATAAATCTTGGTCGTGCATGGCTTTCAGTTCTCCTGTATTCCATTCAGATGCAGGCAAATTATTCAGTGTAGGTATATAATCAAAGAACCAAATCGTATATTCCCTATCCGTCTGGGCTTTCACTATGTCAAAATCAGTTTGCAAACCGTTAATCATATCATCATAACTTTTACCGGTCGCTTCAGAAATAAACTGTCCTACAAATTTATTCAGAGCAGGAGATATAATCGTAACTTCTTTCCCTGTAAGCGTATAGTTGCTGATACCTTTATATTGCTTGATACTGGGCGCATCGTCACCTATAGTAGATAGGATAATGGCATTCTGACGGGTAACATCATTCCTGTTACCCAACAATACGATCTCGTCTCCTGATTCGGGAGTGGAACTAACAGGATCACAATCCATTTTACTCAAGTCTATGTAATCATCTCCTACGGAAACAACCAACCTCCAATAATACTTATTGGTTACATCGTGTGATGTATCTGCCTTAATATTGAACGTCTGGCAACGTACTTGATCTCCAGACGCAAACTCCTGCATAATACTCTTGTTGCCATCATCCTGCTGAAAGTAGCAACGGTACACTTCTTCCATATCCTCCACTTTCGTACACTTCATGGAGGCAGGCGTCAGGATAATCTCTCCACCCACATAGCGAAGACGCTTGATGACGAGTTCTACAAAGTAGGCTACTTTCCGCACAAGCAGCTCGTCAACTTCCAGATAAGAACGGCCAGTATCCGGATCATGTTTCAGAATGAAGCCGCTGCCTAGGTCTCCAGACACGAAGCCCGGAGATATAATCCGAAAAATATTGTTCAACTCATCCAGTATCGCGATGACATCTCCTGATTCGTTAACGTTAATGCCATGTTCTTTCTTGCCAATCAGCAAACCGTTGATGAAAGTAATAAGTCCAGCTGCCGTATCTTCCACATCTTTTCGCAGAAACTTCTCATATACCGGACTGTTATCATCTATATCATGCGCTTTATCTGCATATCCAGCCTTTGCTTTCTTTATTAGACTTTCATAAATAGTTCCGTCATCACTCACCTCTAACTTTTTCAGATAGATATAACGATCATCATCAGTACTAATTTCATCAAGCGTTGCTTTATTGGCATGCGTATGACCATCACCAGTAAAATCGGACGAAGAAGAACCATCTACCGATACAACTGTACTTGACACTCCATTTTCGCTTGCCCTCCCCAGCTCTCTCAGTCGTTTGCTGCGAGGCTGCGCTGTACGCAATATTGCTCCTGATATATACTTCTTTTCCATAAAGTTTAATCTTTATCTGATGAATATTCGTCCGGACGAAGTTCTACTATCTCCAATCGGCTCTCATCTTCTATCACATCTTGCTTGTCCGACAAGCAAATAAATCGTTTAACATCTTGACAACTTTCCGAACAAACAGCCAGGTCACCATCCAGTATTCCGGCAGTTCCTGTCAGCAACGTCTTCCGTTCTGCATATTGACTATATAATGTTCCGATAAGTAACTGTTCTGCTTGTGTAGTCCGTCCGGCACGAGTAAGTTCTTTTATCTGAATACCATCTTCCGTCCGGAAAAGCACTCCTTTCCCAGTGGGACTTGTATCAGTCATTGTTCCGCATATCGTATCCAAGCTAATTCCTTCTTTGGCACTCTCATTTATGACACCTGTATACTCTATATCATCATTTTCCGCATCGTCATGAATTATATTTTTACGTACCATATCAAGCTGTGGAGCTTTATACAACAACCAGCGTATTTTCTGATACCAGTCATCAGGTGCCTCCTTTATCTTTCCTTTGGTCCATTCATATACCCATACACCAGCATAAATACAAACTTCCAAATATCCGTTTTTTTTAGGATAAGGTATATACTGTCCCTCTTCCAACCTCTGGAACGACCTATATATATCTTCTAAAGATAACCCTATATTATGCCGGTTCTTTTTCCATCCCTGAATACCTGATTTTTCATGCCGGTCAGCCGGATCATACCATTCCAGCCAGCAACTTTGATAGGATGCAGCACCATCCAGCCACTCTCCTTTGGTCTTATAAGACAAAACCCCTCTCAAATCTGTACGTTTAGCAATATCAGCATTAGAATAGTGCATCAAAGCATTACCGTCATCGTCATACAGAGTTACGGTTACAGGTATCTGTACATAATTAAACCGATAGTCCAACAATTCGTAATTACTTTTTTCATTATCACTACTACCTTCCGTAAAAGGGTTGTAACGAGCATCCAGTAGCATATCCATACTTAAACGTATATAATATTTTTCACTATCTTTTTCAGATAATTTGGGTATGAAAGTACGATAAGTACGCATTATCACTTGCTCTGGTTTTTGCCATGGCTTTTGAGGAAACTTATTGGGTGTTCCTCCGGCTATATGTACTCCTGTAGACATCGTAAATGCCACTCCATCAGCCGGCTGGGCACCAAGCAACGGAAGTATATGAAAGTAAGTACACAAATTCATCTCAGCCAATCCCGTCCCCTTCCTACTATCCGGAAAAATAGCAAATGAAAGATTTTCATAATCAACATCATTTTCCACCCGCCATCCATAATCAACATAAAAAGCATAGTAATATACTCCCGGAGGTGCACCTTCTCCACGTATATTAACATAATCTGCGGAGTATTCACCTGTATACTTAATTTCCTGTCCCAACAATTTTCCATCTGAATAAGGAGAGAAAGTTATTTTTACATTATTAATTACTTTGTCTACCCCCATTATCTGGTCATCACTTTTCCAGAGAATTCCTTTAGTGATTCCATGTAAGTAAAGCCCATTCAAATCATATACCCATATCTTTCCATTCTTCTGTATCAGTTTTAAAGCAAGTGGTTGCAACATCCCCTCTATCACTTCATAAAGCGTACAGGCTTCACCGTCCTCATCATAAAAGTTATCGCTCCGAACACTTATTTTATCTAAAGTCGCTCTTGTGCCGCCTTCTTCCAGATAAGTACTCAGATAATCCTGATTTAGTTCTCCATATTGTATTTTACTCCTACGGAGAGCATACTGCAATATATTCTCCAATGTACGCGTACCCGTCAGGTCATATTTCAGACGGTCCAGAATACCAAAATCACTGAATGTAAGCTTCACTTCATATTCATCGAAGGCAGAGTAAGGTTCTTCGTAGAATTCCGGATCAAGCGCACCACTCCAGTAAAGCAGTCCGTTACGTAGCACTTCCAGACGTATGCTACCCGGCAGGATAATATAAAGATCCTCATAAGTCCGGTCGCCTGGACTTACAATGGTCAGTGAGGCGGTACTACCGCATATCACTTCTTCTTTGTCAGTATGTGCCCACTCTATCACCAACGGACTATCAGCCGGAAATCGCAGTATACCTATCGACGAAAACGGTTCATCCGCTTCCTGATAAATGTCAACTTTCCACACTATACTCTCATGACTGAGGAATTGTCCCGAATATCGTAAATACTCCATAATTCTATCATTGAAGATTCATAATTGTTTGTCAACTTCTCCTAATCAGATTGTTTTCCCGTTCCAATATTCCTACCAAAGTGCGACCTTCTATTCTGAATACAACTTTTCCGCCGTTTCCACCATCTGCAGGCTGTATCAATTGTCTCAATCTATTAAGCGGAGCTACTACTTCCGGATTATTAATCGCCCCGGAATATTCTCCGAAAAGGCCTAAAGTGGGGCCATAGGCTATACCACCATAAGCAAACTTAGGCAGATTGGCCAAAGCAGCCAATACACTCGCTACAGCCGCAATAGCCAATATAGGCCCCACAATAGGAATACTCGACATACTGGCAGCCGCCCCTGTTGCAGCGACAGTTGTGTTAGCCGTAGCCTGGGTGGATTGGATGCCTAATAATGCCAAAACTTGCGGAATAGCTTGTCCTATTGCCTGTACTGCATTGGCTCCCCACTGTAACCATTCACCTGCTGCTCCACCTATCAGGTTACCAACATTTCCCATAGCATTCCCCATTGCTCCCATATTATCCGTCAGTTCCTGATTCTTTTCTCTTGCCAATCCCACAGCCTCATTCCATCTCTCCATACCGGTTAAGGGATCTTGAATATCAAAGTGCATCGGTTCGAGTTTCATATCTTTCAAACCTCCATCTTTGACGCCAAGTTTTAAAGAACTAGTCGTATCAAATCTTCCATCAACAGGAGCCGCATCTAAATCAGTCGGTTTCACCGGATGCGCTGCCTGAAAATTCATCTTATTTATAATAGATTGGGCTGAAGCTATATCAGACTGCAAATTGGCAATATCTACTGAGAAAGTAACGATTGCCTCAAGAGGTGCCTTTCGCTGCCTTTCTCTTAAATCAGAGAGCTTCGCTTCTAAAGCAGCCAAACTTCCTTCGGCAGATTCTAATTCTACACGAGGTTCAATCGTTACAGTCCCATTCGTTGTATCATTTGTATTTGTTTTTGCGTTCGATGTAGACAATAGATCTTGCCCTCCACCAAACATAACTTTTGCAGTGGCTAGTTCTTTTTCATAATTTTCTTTAGCTTTACGAATATCAGAAATACTCTGATAAATATAGTTCGCGACAAAATTATCCCGATGCGCAAAACCTTCAGGATCTGTCCAAACAGTTTCCAACTTAGATAAGATATCTCTCGCTTCTTTAGGAATATTCTTCCCACTACGTACTGCATGCATTATTTGCCCCATAGCCTTTCCAGCCTCCTGCGATGATATTTTTCCATCTCCGAAACCTATATTTCCATAAAGGCGCTCCCTTATATTTTTTATTGTTTCAGCTTCCTTTCCCGTATAAACATCTGCAGCACCTGCTGTTGCTGACTCCATAGCACGGGCACGAGCAGAATTGATTATTGCTTCACTCAATTTATCGTACGCTTTTCTCGCTGTATCCGCATTGGTTATTTCAATGCCCATCTTATCAAGATAACCACTATATTTGGCCACAATGTTATCCTTCGCCTTCTGCCATTCTTCAGTGCCTTCGCGAGCTTTATTCAAAGGAGTAAAGAGATTATCCAAGGTGAGGCGCTCTGTAGCAACTTCTTTATTCATAGTAGCCATTATGCCATTTAAACGCCCTTGGGCTTTAGCTGCATCATCACTTTCTGAACATAGTTTATATATACCGACAGCCAAAGCGGTAGCGGCAGTAGCAGCAATAATCCAAGGAGTGGCAGCAATAATACCATTTAAAATCTTAGCGCCAGTAGCCGTAGAATTAACAGAAGTCAGTAAAGTTTTTAAACCTTTTCTCATTAATGTTATTCCTGATGCATTTTCTGATAAAAGAGCCAAACTTGCTCCCATACCTCCTGCAAGACCTAGCCATTTCGTTCTAAGGTCGTCTACAGGGGATTGTACTGCACTAATTTGTCGAGATACATCAGTTG
>OOAQ01001788.1_pt1 | contig 14171 bp, 9 predicted proteins | sample 1671051 | NCBI WGS metagenome assembly OOAQ01 (sample SAMN06348117, study PRJEB24527) | human gut metagenome | biome: human gut; feature: ankylosing spondylitis patient; material: feces | host: Homo sapiens | place: China | collected 2015-10
CGGAGGCTCCCGCCCCAAGGATCAGGACGTCCGTTTCGTGCACGATGCCTAATGAGTCCAAAGGAGTCGCCATTCCAAAACCTCCCTGAAGGAACGTTGAACCGTGCGTCCCTTATCGGAGGTTTTACTTGTGCAAAATAGTGCGTTTGCACCATTTTGCATGATTTGAATGAATATTGATATATTATATTGAAATAAAAAGAATAAAAATGTCGTGACAAACACGTTGCGGTTTCCGGAAAGCCAGAAAACGACAAAAAGGCCTTGGGAAAGGCCTTTTTGTCGACCATTTGTTTCTTTTTTATCTTTTGTCGCCGCGAGCGAGCCTGTCGAGCGCTTCCATATCGAGGATATGCAGATCGTTTTTGGTGTATTTCTCGATGATGTTCAACGCCTTAAGGCGGCAGAGGATACGGGTCAGTGTGGTGCGGTGGATGCCGAGCAGGGCCGCGAGCTCCTGCTGCGTCATGTCGGGGCTGAAACGCGGCCTGCCGCCATACTTCTGGGACATTTCCTGAAACACCCTGCATACATGGCCCATCGTGCCGACAAGCGAGGCGTCGCCGAGGTGCTGCGAATGGATGACCAGGTGTATGCAAAGCGAGTGGATGAGGTTGAGCAGCAAATCCGGATGGGCGGCGGCGAACGCGCGATCCGTCAGCAGCCCGGCGTCGAAAATCGCGGCTTCCACCCGTTCCGTGCAGGTCACCACAGTGTTCTTGATGTCCCCGGCGATGATGGTCGGCACGTTCATGAGCGTGCCCGCCCCGGCGTACAGGATCGTCCGTTCCTCGCCGTTGGCTCCGACATAGGCCAGCCGCACGGTCCCCGAAAGGATATAGTAGAAATAGGGCGATTCCGTATTCGAAACGTCGATGGTGTGCCGCTTGGGGAAGACGCGCCGGGAGGCGAGGTGCAGCACCTGTGCCCACGGCGTATTTAAATCGCTTACGCGCGAAGACTTCATCAACATGGCCTGCTCGTGATTCATGGACCCCCTCCCCGCCGCTCGAAACTGCGTCAGGTAAAATGTGCCGGAACTCGGACGTTTCGGCAATACTTTTGCGCATCTTGCGGAGGAGTATCCTTTGTTCGGTATCGTCGAATCGTTATCCGCGTTGGAGGGCAAGGCGCACGGAGGCCTCTTTCTTCGCTTCATACGGATGGTATCAAAAAAATGGCAGGCAACACCGAGGGAAGTGTCGGTGCCGCCTGCGCGGAAAAGGGAACTGAAGGGGGCTACCGCAGCCACGTCCCGTCAAGCAGTTCCTTGGCATCGCGGGTGAGCGGGAAGACGTCGCGCCGCCCGATGTGCTTCACGTCGAATTTCCTGTTCAGGGCGGCGAAGTGGCGCAGCCCGTAGGCGATGCGGTTCAGGTAGGAATATACCCCGACGGCCCCGGTGGAGAACCCGTCCGCCGCGCTGCCGTAGAGCCCCCGCAGCTCGGGAAGATCGCTGAACAGCTCTTCCTTCGTCGTGCCGAAACGGGCGAGTTCCGGGGGGACTTTGCCCGCCTCAATGAGATCCCCGATCTTTTTGGCGCTCATGGCTGCCGCCATGCTGGACCGGCACAGGCCCACGGCGGAGATGTAGGGCGCGCCGAGGGCCAGCGCCTTGTACACCTGATCCTCGGTCGCAAAGCCCCCCGTGATCGCCACATGCGGGAGTTCCATGCCTTCCGCGGCCAGCTTGTTGAGAATGCCGTAAAGGATGCTTTCCATGACGACCGTGGGGAGGCACCATTCGTTCATCATCTTGCAGGGGCTGTAGCCGGAGCCGCCGCCCGCGCCGTCGAAGGTGACCATATCCACTTGCGCCTTGGAAGCCAGCCGGAGGATATGCTCCAGATCCTCTGGATCGAAGCCCGCCATCTTGAAATACACGTTGGTCATGCCCATGTCGCGGAGTTGCGCGATGCGGCCGATCAGATAGTCGTCGCTCCAGATCGGCAGACGGCCGTAGACGTGGAAGGCGGGGCACGCCTTGCGGCCATAGGCTTCCTGTACGCCGGGATCACGCGGATCGGGCAGGACAAGGAAACCCTGTTCGCACTTCTTCAGCGCCTCTTCGAGCGTGGGGACGAGGTTCGCGGGCTGCGTGCCCTTGGCGGACTGCCCGAACTTGAATTCGATGGCCTTGGCCCCGCATTCCCGGATGGCGTACTCCGGCACGCCCTGCGCGTCGTCGTCATAGTTGGCCTGAAGGATGATCTGCCCGTATCCCCGGTCATACTTGTTGAAGGCGTCCAGCATTTCCCGGAGCTTCGGGGCGTGGACGACCTTGCCGTTTTCGTAGGCGAGCGTCGGGTCCTTGCTCACGGCCCCTTCGCCGATGACCGCGTTGACGCCCGCCATGGCCGCGCCGCCGAAGTAGTCGGGCCAGTTGAGCTTGATGAGCGCGGGCAGGATGATCGGCAGCGCCAGCTTTACGGGGTTGAGGGTGCCGATCTCCCGTTCGAGCCCCACATGGTAGATGGTGGCGCGATCGGCGTCCAGCGGAGCCCCCATTGCCCCGAAGGATCTGCCGTTGATGTTGAAATGGGAATAATCGACGGGATAGACCTTTTCCGAGGCGATCTGGTTTTCCCCCGTGGTGGTGGGATATACGGTCTCCATGCCCCGGACGGCGGACAGGCCGATCTCGCAGCTGCCGATGCAGTCGGCGGTGCACATGGCGCACATGCCGGAAAAAGAACAGACATGGGACGGATCGCGCATTTTCGTGCGGTTGAACACGGAGCCGAGCGTGGGGCTGTACGACATGGACGTTTCCTCCTTGAAGAACGAAAAAACGGCGCGGCCCGTCCCCCGCGATGGGAAACGGCCGCACCGTCGGTGGCATGGTCAGTCGCGTATGGTCTTGCCGGGACGCGCGCCCGTATGGACGCCGTGATCGACGGCGATCTCGCCGTTGACGAGCACGTAATCGATGCCTTCCGGGTAGACACGCGGATTTTCAAACGTATTCACATCGCGGATGCGGTTTTCGCCGAACACCACCATGTCCGCATCCATGCCGGGCATGATGAAGCCCTTGCGCTTCATGCGGAGTTTGAGCGCCGTGCTGGAGGTCATCTTGCGCACGGCCTCCTCAAGGGTGAGCAGGCGCTTTTCCCGCACGTAACGGGCGATGAACCGGGGGAAGGCCGCATAGGTACGCGGATGCGGCTTGCCGCCGCTCAGCAGGCCGTCGGTGATCAGACACATGGTCGGGTGCTTCATGCCTTCCATTACATCCTCTTCATACATGCCGTGCCCAAGCAGGCCCACGGCAAGGTTTTCCTCGATCAGCAGATCCAGCACCGCGTCCTCGGGCGACTTGCCGAGGGCCTCGCCAAGGGCCACGGCGCTTTTGCCTTCGCACCAGAGGTTCTTTTCGCTGGCGACCGAGGAGACGTAGATGTTCTCCCAGCCCATGACCTGCGAGAAATTTTCCCAGCCTTCGGTGGTGAGCATGTCCTTTTTGACCTGTTCGCGTTCCTCCGCCAAGGCTTTGAGCAGGCCGTCCGTCCCCCGGCTGTGGTACCACGGCGGAACGACGACGTGCATGAACGTGCTGTTGGCCGTATACGGATACTGGGCGATGCCGATGTCGATGCCTTCCCCGCGGGCCCGGTCGATGGTGTCGAGATGCCTGCGGGCGTTCCCCCAGTTCCTGCGCCCCCGCAGCTTGAAATGGGTCACCAGAATACGGATGCCGGTTTCGCGCCCGATGTGGATGACCTCTTCCAATGCCTCGGCCATGTGGTCGGCCTCATTGCGCATATGCACGTCGAGGATACCGTCGTAGCGGGCCGCGACTTTGGCGAGCGCGACGAGTTCTTCCGTGGACTGGTACTTGTTGGGCGTGTAGATGAGCCCCGCCGAAATGCCGCGCGCGCCTTCCTCCATGCACCGGGCCACGCTTTCTTCCATAAGGCGCAGTTCTTCGGCGGTGGGCGGCCTGTCCTCCATGCCCATGACGTCGAGGCGCACGGTGCCGAGCCCCACATAGGAACTCAGGTTGACGCTCGGCTTCGCGGCGTCGAGCGCATTGAGATAGGAGGCGAACCCGTTCCAGCCCCACGGTTTCTGGGCTACGCCGTCGAGCCCGGAAATGCTCGTGCTCCACGGCTCCTTGTTCTTGTCGCTGATGGGGGCCACCGACATGCTGTCGAGGCCTACGTTCTCTGTGGTAATCCCTTGCATGATTTTGGGCAAGGCCAACGGCTCATCTATTATCCTCAAATCCGAATGGCTGTGGCTGTCGATGAAGCCGGGGCACAGGATGTTGCCTCCGATGTCGAGCACCGTCCGGGCTTCGGGCATATCGTGGGCCGAACCCACGGCCACGATGCGCCCGTCGCGCACGCCGACGCAGCCTTTGCGCCAGGGGTTGCCCGTCCCGTCCACGATGCGGGCGTTGGTCAAGAGCAGATCCAGCATGAACGCCTCTCCTTGTCAGCCGAGCACGATGCGGCGCGCCAGCTCGTCGTCTTGTTCCGTAATGAAGGGGATGCCCGTTTCCTGAGCCGTTTCGCGGTTGGCGGCGCAGATGTCCGTGCGGTCGATGTGCTCGACGCCGAACTTGCGGGCCCCGGCCATGTGGTGCTGGAGCCCCGCGCCGAGCCGGTCGCACATCGTCCACATGGCGATGGCTCCGTAAGGGATATGTGCCATTTCGTCGGCTCCGAGGCGTTCCTTGAGGGCATGGTATCCGGCGAAGATGGTTTCGGGCGTATCGCCGATGTCGAGGACTGTCTTCGGAAGCGCCGACCACGCGCCGTGGACGCGTTCCCGGCGTTCGGGGTGCAGGGCCCCTTCGATGTTGCAGCCGAGGAAGGCCGGGATCATGAACGAGCGCGACATGCACACAGCCTTGACGTAGGGGGCGCCGAGGGCCAGCGCCTTGAACGCTTGGCTCGGCTTGGCGAGCCCGCCGCCCATGGCGAGATCGACCACCTTCTTCCCGGCGGCGGCCCGCAGGAAGGCGTAGTCATGCGCTTTGGCGTGCAGCAGGACGGAGGGGACGCCCCAGTTGTCCAGCATGTCGTTGGGGCTCATGCCCGTTCCGCCGCCGGAGCCGTCGATGGTCAGGAGTTCGAAATCCAGCTCGGAGGCCACCCGTATCGCCAGCGCCAGATCGGGCATCCCGAACGCCCCGGTCTTCAGCGCCAGCCGTGCCGCGCCGTTGGCCCGGAGCTGTTCCGCCTTGGCCGCGACTTCGGCGAGCACTTCCTCGGGCGTGGACAGGGCGGGATACGTGAGGCCGGTATAGCGGGTGAAGTGTTTGACGCGCCCGGCGCGGAAGGCCTCCTGTACGGCCGGATCCTCGGGATCGGGGCGCAGGCAGTAGCTGCGGCTCTTCATGAACCGAGCGTAGTCGAGATCGCGGATCAGCCCTTCGCCGTTGATGGGCTTGGCGCCTTGCCCCCATTTGATTTCGACGCACACGAAGTCGCCGTACTTGCGGGCGACGTAATCAGCCACGCCGTTGTAGGCGTCGTTGGCGTTGAGCTGGACGAACAGCGCGCCCTTGCCATTGTAATAGCGCCTGTACACGGCGATGCGGCGGTCCAGATCGGGCAGGGCGCGGATGGAGCCGTCGGGATTGAATTCGGTCTTGTTGTCCCCGCCGCCCACATTTTCCCCGATGACCAGCGGGATGCCGCACAGGGCCGCGCCCACGGCGAAGCTGTCCCAGTACTTGTCGACCACGGGATTGCGGCTCAGCGCGCCGATGAGGAACGGATAGTCGCAAGGGTACTTGGCGTTGGAGCCCACGGCCGTCGTCAGATCGGCGTCGCAATAGGCCGCGTCGCCCGTGCGGGCCTTTTCCGGGTCGAGCCCGGCCCCGCCGAAGACGCGGCCCCGGATGCGCAGGGCATTGTAGGAAACGCCCACATGCGTGGTGTTTTCGGTCCCGATGGTGGCGTTGCCGTAGTCGCGGGGCACCAGCGTCCTGCGCCCCAGAAGCGAACTCAGCCACGTTTCGCAGCGGCCCTGACAGTCCGTGCGGCAGAAGTTGCACAGCCCGGATTCGCAGGGCGTGCCGCGGTTGACCGCACCGATTTTTTCGTTGTTTTTGGAAGTAAGGCTCATGCAAGGCTCCTTATCGTAAAAGCGGTTAGGCGAAATGGCGGCGCATGGCGAACAGCGCCGGGAGTCCGCCTGTATGCAGATAGACGACATGCTGGTCCGCCGTGAACGCGCCCTTGCGGATCGCGTCGAGCAGGCCCGCCATGCTCTTTCCGGTATAGTTGGGATCAAAGATGACGCCTTCGCTCTGGGCGACGAGGCGCACGGCCTCGATCATGCCGGGGTAGGGCCGGGAATAGCCCGGCCCCACGAAATCGCAGGAGAGGCGTAGCAGCCTTTCCCCGCATCTTCCGGGCAGGGAAAGCGAAGCCCAGCACTCCTCGGCGTGTTCCATGATGCGTTCACGGGCCTGCACCGGGTAGTCCGTGCCGAAGGTGTCGAAGGCGTAGAGGGGGATGTCCGGCCCGCCCGAAAGGGCAAGGGCGTGCGCACCGGCGAGGAACCCCGCCGTGGTGCCCGAACTGCCCACGGTGACGGTAATGGCGTCCGGCGTGAAGCCGCTGGCTTGCGCCTGGTCGAGCAGCTCGAAAAAGCAGCGCAGGGAACCGAGCGCCCCTTCCGCCGTGGAGGAGCCGCGGGGGATGATGTAGGGATGCCGCCCTTCGGCCCTTAGCTTCTCGGCCCGGCGGCGCATGGCCGCACCCCGGTCGGCTCCCGGCGGTACGAGGTGTACCTGAGCCCCTAAAATGCGGCAGAGCAGGATGTTCCCGGTTTCCTGATCGTCCTCGGAGAGCGGGGGATCGGTCCGCCCGAGGAACAGCTCGCAGGGGATGCCGAGGTGTGCGGCTGAGGCCGCCGTCTGTACGACCTGATTGGACTGTACCTCACCCGTGTTCAGCAGCACGTCGGCACCTTCCGCGCGGGCCTTGGCGAGCACGTGCTCCAGTTTGCGTATCTTGTTCCCTCCCGCGCCGAGGGGGGTCATGTCCTCGCGTTTGATCCAGAGCCGGGGGCATTCGATCCCTTGGGCGGAGAGGCGGGCCCGCAGCCCGTCCATCGGCATGAACGGCGTGGGCCATACGCCGAGCGGGATGCGCGGGGCCTCTTCAAGCCGTGTTCTCAATTCCATTATGTCCATACGAGATATCCTTTGGGCGGAGCGTCAAAACAGAAGCCCCGTAGGGGTCTGTACTTCCATGATCAGCGAGAAACAGCCGTACTCGACGGCGATGAGGAGCAGCGAATAGGCCAGTACCGAACCGATGCCCCGCAAGTCGGCCTTGCGCCCGGAGAGCCAGAACGTGCCGTAGGCGGTCATGGCGACGATGCAGAGGAACGTGGCGGCGTAGAAGCCGAGCGGTTCGATGAGCAGATAGCCGACGCCCATGAGCCCGAGGTACAGGCAGATGCTCCAGTAGCAGCCCGGACGCACGGTTTCCGGCTTCCGCGCCGTGCCGGAAAAGATCTGCATCAGCATGATGAAGATCCCCAGGCCGACGATGGAGGCGTACACGGCCTGCGGGAAATAGCCGGAAATGCCTTCGATGGCGTAGGATTGGCGCAGGAGGACAGCCCCGCCGACGGTGATCGCAAGGACGACCCAAAAGTCGTAGCGGCGCAGGCACGCTCCGGACGGGCGCAGGCTGGAGAGGGCGATGCCCTTGCCCTGCTTGCGGTGGTTCAGCCAGAGCGGGATGACGATGGCGAGGATGCACGCGGCCATGAATACGGCGGCGAGGGGCGAGAAGACCAGCAGATCGGCGAGCGAGTCCTCCGCCTGCGTGCGGTAGAGGGTCACGATGAGGTTTTCTTCGATGATCCGCCCGAGCACCAGCCCGAGGGCGATGCCTGCGGGCATGATCTTCGCCTTGAGCAGCAGATAGGCGATGCCGCCCGACAGGATCATGAGCAGGACGTCGAACATGCTGTTGCGCAGGGCATAGGCCCCGAGGAACGAGATGGAGATGACAGCCGGGATGATCAGCAGCTTGGGCACATCGAGGATACGCGTGCACACGCGGACCAGCAGGTAGCCGATGAGCAGCATCCCGATGTTGGCGATGATCATGCTCACGATGAAGGCGTAGGCGATCTCGGGGTTCTTTTCCATGAGCTGCGGGCCGGGCGTCAGCCCCTGCGCCATGAGCCCGCCGGCGAGGACGGCTGCCGCCGCGCTGCCGGGGATGCCGAGGGAGAGCAGGGGGACCAGCGAACCGCCCACGCTCGCGTTGTTGGCGCTTTCCGGCACGAGGATGCCTTCCACGGCGCCTTTGCCGTAGCGGTCGGGGTCCTTGTCCCACCGCTTGGCCTCATTGTAGGAGACGAGCGCGGCCACGCTGCCCCCCGCACCGGGGAGCGCGCCGATGAAGGTCCCGATGGCCGAGGCCACGGAGAGCAGCTTCAAATGTCTGAGGATATCGGTGACGGCGAGCTTGAAGGCGTGCGCCTGCCGCTCCATCTTGACGATATACTTCTCGTCGGATTCCAGCATGACGAACATCTGGGAGAGCGAGAACAGGCCGATCATGAGTGCGACCATGTCGAGGCCCTGCACCAGATCGAAACAGCCGAAGGTGAACCGGGGCATACCCATCACAGGGTCAAGGCCCACCGTGCACAGGGCCAGCCCGATGGCTCCGCCGAGCAGCCCCTTGGCGATATTGCCGGGGAACATCGCCGCCAGCGTGGACAGGCCGAACAGTCCCATCCAGAAAAAGGCCTCGGAGCCGAACTTCAGGGCCATGACGGACAGCGGCTCAAAGAACAGCATGAGTACGACGGTCCCGAAAATGCCGCCGAGGACCGAAGCGATCAGGGCGATGTAACAAGCTTCCTCGGCCCTGCCCTGCATGACCAGCGGATAGCCGTCCAGCGAGGTGGCGATGGACCCCGGCGTTCCCGGCGTATTGATGAGGATGGCGGCGTTGGCCCCGCCGTACATGGCCCCGCAGAACACGCCGCCGAGCCCGATAAGCGCCATGTCCGGGGGCATGGAAAAGGTGAAGGGGACAAACAGGGCCACGGCCGTTACGGTGGTGATGCCGGGAAGCATACCGCCGACGATGCCGACGACGAGCCCGATGAACATCACCAGCAGATTCATGGGGAGCACGGCGCTCGCCGCGCCCCGCACAATATACTCAAGCATGGAAGGGACTGCATCCATAGGACGTCTCTCAGGAAAGAAGGTGGACCCGGAAGCGGCCCAAAGCCGCTCCGCCGGGCGGGCTACTTGCTCTGCGTCTTCTGATAGAACTCGACCATGGCGCGGCCTTCCTTTTCGTACTCTTCAAACATCTTGCGCAATTCTTCGCCGGACTTCCATGCGACCACGGTTCCTGCGTTTTCATAGCGCGCGATCACTTCAGGGTTGGAAAGGATGGTCTTGAAGGCGTCTTCGAGGATCGTGCGCTTTTCGGCGGGCACGCCCTTGGGAGCGGCGATGTAGCGGCCCACGGCGCTGTTGATGTCGTACCCCACCTCCTTCATGGTGGGCGCGCCGGGGAAGCGCTTGCTGCGTTCGGGCGCGAACACGGCGAGTATCTTCATCTTGCTGATGGAGCCGGAAACACCCCCGGAAGGGACGATGGCGGCGTCGACCTGTCCGCCGAGGAGCGCGGGAGCGACCTTGCCCGCGCCGTCGATGGGCACATGGTTGAAAGGCACGCCGTCGGCCTTCAGGCGCAGGGCGGGGATATGCGTGGGGCCCATGATTTCGCAGATGCCGAGGTTGATCCTGCCGGGCTCGGACTTGGCGCGCTCAATGAGTTCCTTGGCGCTGGAAACGGGGCTGTCGGCGCGGACGGCCAGATAGACTTCCTCAAGGCAGAGCAGGGAGATGAAATCGAAACTGTCCAACGTGTACCCGGCGCGGCCGGTGATGATGTCGAGCATGAGCAGGGGATAGGAGTGGATGCCGATGGTGTACCCGTCCGGCTTTTGGCGGCTGAGCTCCACCATGCCGATGAGCCCGGTGCCGCCGGGTTTGTAGATGAAGGAAAGGGGCTGGCTGACCACTTCCTTGAAATCCTTTTCGAGAAGGCGGGCGCCTTGCTCTCCGCCGCCTCCCGGATTGAAGGGGACGATGATCTTGATGCTCTTGTCCGGATAGGTTCCGGCATGGGCGAAGGCCGTCAGGGAAAGGGCCACGAAAACCGTCAGCAGGAAGGCAAAACAACGCTTCATGGGGAGGCTCCTTTGACTGGTTTGAGCCGTACGCGCAACGGGTTGCGTTCGGCGGCGGTATCCTGTTCCCTTTTGAACAAGCAGAAACCGTGCCAAGGCCCTCCCGGGAACCGATTGCATGATATATTGTATGTTTATGAGTTTATTGACAATCAGATAATCTGGCGTGTAGATCCATAATTGAGCAAATAATGCTCAATTTTGAGCATCATTTCCCCGTACCCCTTCAAATCAAAGGCCGTTTTTGCCATGCAGGAGCCGAATGTGAAACAGGAATACCGGATTGCGGCGCTTGTCCATTCCAAGCTCGTCGCCGATATCGTATACCGGGAAACGCTGCTTCTCGGGTGGAACATATCCATTGAGGTGACCAGCTACGAGACGGCGCTCGAAGACGCACGGCGCCTGTTCGAAGAGGGATACGAAGTCCTGCTGTGCCACGGCGGGTTCCGTGAGGCCGTCTTCAAAAAATTCGGACGCCGCACGGTCTTCGTCGAGCGTTCGGAGATCGACATCATCAAAGGCTTGAGCCGGGCCAGGAAGCTTTCGGATACGGTGGCCCTCACCGCGCACATCAACGAGGCCCGCGACATCGAGTTCATGGAATCCCTGCTTGGTATGCGCATTATCCCGGTCCGTTACGACACTAAGGAAGAACTCGAGGAACGGATCAGGGAAACGATGGCGCGCGGCGTTCGGGTTTTCGTGGGCGGGGGCGGGACGGCGCGGATCGTCAGCCGCCTCGGCGGGCAGATTTTTCTGGACGAGCCGCAGCCCGTGAATATCCGCAACGCGGTGAGCCGGGCCATTACCATAGCCGAAAACATGCGCATGGAGCAGACGAACCGCTCCAACATCCAGGCCATGCTTCACTACTCGAAAGAGGGCGTGATCTGCCTCAGTGCGCAGCGGGACATCGTTTTCCACAATGCGCAGGCGCTCAAGCTGCTGCGCGTGGAGGCCCCGCATGAGCTTGCCCGCTTCTTCCCGCCGCTCTTTCTCGATGAAGTGCTGGAACACTCTTCCCCGTTCATAGACCGGGTGGTGACCATCAACGGCAGGCAGCTGCTCATCAACACGTTCCCGCTGGCCATGTCGTCGTCGACGACGGGCGCGGTCTGCTTCATCCATGATGTGCAGAACCTCCAGAAAATCAACCGGAAGATCGACACGGATCTCCATTCACGCGGGCTCGTGGCCAACTATACGGCACGGGACATCATCGGCAAGTCGGCCAGCGTCGTGAAGCTGAAAGAAAACATCGCCCGCGGACATCTCGGTCTACATCCACGGCGAAACGGGCACCGGCAAGGAGCTTGTCGCACACGCCCTGCACGCCGCCAGCAAACGGGCCAAGCAGCCTTTTGTGGTGGTCAACTGCGCGGCCCTGCCGGACCCGCTGCTGGAAAGCGAACTGTTCGGCTATGAGGAGGGGGCTTTTACCGGGGCCAAGCGCGGCGGCAAAGCGGGGCTTTTCGAACTGGCGAACGGCGGCACCCTCTTTTTTGACGAGATCGGGGACATGAGCCATGCTGTGCAGCTCCGCCTCCTGCGCGTGCTGGATGCAAAGGAAGTCATGCACGTAGGGGGCGATCGCTTCATTCCCGTCAACGTGCGGGTCATCTGCGCCTCGCACAAGCAGCTGCTGGATCTGGTCAAGGCGGGCTCGTTCAGGCTGGATCTGTATTTCCGTCTGGCGGGCGTCTGCCTTGAAGTCGCCCCCCTGCGGGATCGTTTGGAAGACGTGCCGCTCCTCATCGCCAACGTCCTCAAACGGTATGGAAAAAACGCCTCCGTTGTCACCCCGGCCATTCTGGATGCCATCCGGCGCTATTCCTGGCCGGGGAACATCCGCGAACTCATGTCGGTCATGGAAAGCTACCTTGTCCTGCTCGGGGACAACAGTTCCAGCCTCGCCTGTTTTGAGGAGATATTCCGCCATCGCAACCAGTTCTTCGACAAGGCCCCGCAGGGGGGGACGCTGGGGGAACAGCTTGCCGCGTACCGTCTGGAGATTGTCCGCAAGGAGATGCGGCGCTGTGCGGGCGACCGCAGAAAAGCGGCCAGGGCTTTGGGAATCAGTTACAGCAGCCTGAGGCGGGTTCTCGAAGCGGACGCCGCGAAGGACGTATCCGTTCAGGATTGAAGCCGGAGGGGTATCGGGAGGCTGCCCTTCGGGCGCCACGGACGCCGGCCTCTCAGCTCCACCGTGTTGTTTACGTTTCCCAAACGACAATGAAAATACAGGAGGCCGTCCCATCACAGGAATGGCCTCTTCCGTTCCTCGAATCGGGCGGGCCATGCCGGTTGGTCCCGCCGAAAGCCCGCGCGCCTACAAGACCATCGGGCCGACGAGCCAGCACAGGCCGAAGGTGATCACCGTGACGATGGTCGTATTGAGGAATCCGCTGATGATGAAGTCCTTCGGCTGCGCGTAGCCTTCGCTTCCCGCGATGACCGCCGCGACGGGGACGGAGGAGAAGGGGAACATGGTGGTCAGGTTGCTGACGAAGCCGACGGAGATGCATGCGAGCAGGGGATCGAATCCGTAAATCCCGGCAAGGCCCGCCGTAATGGGCAGCATGAGCGGGATGACCGCCAGGCTCATGATGATCTGTGAGAAGAACCCGGTGATGAAGACCAGTGCGAACCAGACCAGCAAGCCGTGGATGTCGCCCAGAAGCATCTGGATGCACTGGGCCATCCACTTGTCCACGCCGCCCTTGAGGAGCACCTGCCCAAAGGCGATGGCCCCGATCTGCAGCACGATGATGCCCCACCCGATGTTGCGGACGGCCTGATCCCAGTTCATGGCGAAGATGAGCCTGCCGGATTCGCGGTCCCGGCGGATGGGCACGAGGAAGGCGGAAGCGCCCATGAGCACGGCGATCACCGGGGCTGTCATCATCCGCGCTTCCTCTTCCAGCCCGAGCGCGGAAAAAATCTGCGGCCCGGAGCACCAGAGCGCCAGCGCGACCATCATGATCCAGATGGCGGCGTGCTCGTGGGCCGAGACCGGGCCAAGGGCCTCAATCTTCTTCTTGAGGTAGTCTTCCGGCATGGAAAAGCCTTTCCCGGCCTTGCCCACGGGGAACAGGAGCGCCGTGATGGCGAAACAGGCGAACAGGGTGACGAAAACCAGAGGCATACCGAGGGCCGACCATTCCCAGAACGTGATGTCGTGCCCGAGGACGGTCGCCACGATGGCTATGACCACGATATTCGGCGCGCCTCCGAGGGGCGTGCCCACGCCGCCGAGGGCCGGTGCGATGGCCGAGAGCGTGCACAGGGAACGCATCATGTTGTTGTCGGGCGCGAGGTTGCAGGACTTCCCGATGGCTACAGCAATGGAAATGAACAGGATGGTCAGGGGGATGTTGGGGGCTATGGCCGACATGACGCCCGCCCCGAAAGTGAAGATGAGGACCATACGGACGGGGTTGCCCCTGACGAAGGGCAGGTTGAAGCACCAGTAGGCATAGCGCTCGATCAGGTTGCTTTCCTTCCAGACGCCCACGATGATGGTCGCACCGAAGATCAGCATCATGGCCGGATGCCCGATGGTGGCGAAAACCTTGTCCGGGGCCATGACGCCGAGGAAACCGAAGATCGGAACGGCCATGAGCGAGGTGACCGGCAGCGGCAAGACTTCCGTCATCCACCAGAGCATGAGCCAGGCGCACCCGGCGAGGCAGACCATGCCGTCGGGGTTCATCCCCTCAAGCGGGGGAAGGTCTTTCAGAGAGAAGCAGAGAAGCGGGCCAAGGGCGAAGAAGGCGATCTGCCTACAGAGTGCGGGAGTGGCTGGGGCGGACATGGCGGCTCCAAGGGTATGATTGCGGAGGGGCGGGAAGGCTCGGCGTGGGGGAGGCTTTTGCCGTGCGGGGAACGCCGCCGGGGCGTTCCCCGTTTTTTCGGAGCTAGCGGGAAACCGGCTGGCGGATGGGGCGCCAGCGGGCGACGACCTC
>OOAQ01001791.1_pt1 | contig 14135 bp, 3 predicted proteins | sample 1671051 | NCBI WGS metagenome assembly OOAQ01 (sample SAMN06348117, study PRJEB24527) | human gut metagenome | biome: human gut; feature: ankylosing spondylitis patient; material: feces | host: Homo sapiens | place: China | collected 2015-10
CAAGATAAAACTTTTATAAAAATGGAATGCAAATTTATTTACAATTTCAGCGCCACGCGGAACGCCCCGGAGACGGCCAGCATGCCCCATGCTGCGCCGCTCCTCGCGGATTTTGCACAGAGTCCGCGATCTGAAAGCCTTGCAAGACGATTTTGCCTCATCGTTGCGCAATGCTTTCACAGTGAACATCCGCTGGGGGCGGGGGCGCTGCAGGGGCAGACGGCCATAGGCCGCCCTTGCCGCACGCTGGGCCTGCGGGGCCGGATTCGTGCCCTCCCACGAGTCTGGTCCCGCGACCCATACAGGCTTGTTCTGCAACGCGCCGCGCCGCTTGCCCGCCCGCAGGGACGCGTCGGGGCCGACAGTTTGGCGGCCCGCGCCGCGCGGTTGTCCTGTTGTGGCAAAGGCGGACGTTTGTCGGCACGGCATGCCTCCGCCGGTTTTTCCCGGGTCTGACCCGAGTAACGCGCAAATACACCATCATTGTATAAGGGGAGTTTTTATGGCTGCTTTCACGCGAGACGACAAGGACACCATACAGACCCAGCAGGACATTGATTTCGGCAACGGCACGCACAGCATGGTCTTTACGCAAAAGGCCGCCTCCAGCGGTGGCGTTATCACCAAGCAGGGGCTGAACTTCGGCAAGGGCACGGACAAGGTGACGGTTTCTCTGGATGCCGCTGATCAGATCGGCGTGGGCGAGGCCGCCTATATTGATCTGGGCGATGGAAACAATGTGTTTACCGTTGTCGGCGACAGCACCAAGAGCGGCACTGCCGGCATCAAGGGCGGCACAGGCGAGGCTGGGGCCGCTATGGTCCTTGGCGGATCGGGCGGGGACAAAGTGTCTATCAGCGGGGTGGCGATCGGCGTGACCAACGCTCTGGTGGACCTGGGCGACGGCAACAACGTGGTGGACATCAACGCCACTACTGCTGCCCTGGGGGAAGGCGCGGCCATTGTTGCCGGCAAAGGCGCGGACAAGGTGACCCTTACGGGCGCAGTGCAGGGCACGGCAGGTGAGGAATCCGTCATCAATCTGGGCGAAGGAAGCAACAGCCTTACCGTGGTCGGCGCGGTCAGCAATACTGCCATCACCACCGGCGCGGGCGCGGACAAGATCACTATTGACGGTGTTGTGAGCGGGGGCAGCCTTGATGCCGGGGCGGGCAACAACGTCATCGCCGTCAGCGGCGGCCTGAGCGACAACGCCGTGCTTACCACCGGCAAAGGCGCGGACAAGATCAGCATCGGCGGCACGGTGCAGCAGGCCATCATCAACACGGGCGACGGCAACGACAGCCTTGCCCTGGACACGGTGACAACTTCCACCGTTACCCTTGGCCTCGGTAAAGACACGGTCACCATCAACAACTTGGGAGACAACTCGCGATTGACCCTGGGCGCTGGAGGCAACAAGGTCACTGTGGGCAAGGTGGACACGGCTTCCACCATTTCTCTGGGCGCGGGCAACGATACCCTCTACATTGCCGAAGCCCTGGGGACCGGCGCTGTGATTGACGGCGGCTCGGACGACGCCAGCCCGAAAAAAAACATGGACTTGCTCAATGTAAGTCAGCGGGCCGCCCTGACCCTGAGCGACATCTACGGGGAAGGGAGCATCAAGGGCTTTGAGGCCATTGACCTTACGGACAAATCCGCTGGCGGCCTGTATGTGCGCACTGCCGACGTGCAGACGGCGCGGAGCAAGGTCGTCATGGACGACCTGAGCGGGCTCAAGGTCAGCCTGAACAAAAAGTTTGTGGACGGCGAGGGTACAAACAGCCTGTCCGCCCTGTTGCAGACGGCTGACGCCAACATCCTGCGCGTTCACGGTGATACTTCCGACACCGTATATTTTGAGAGCGGCTGGAGCCAGGTCGGCACGGTCAAGGTCAGCGGCACAACCTATAACATCATTGCCACAACCGAGGACAACAACGGCCAGCAGCAGTTGAGCGCTGCTCCGCAGGTTATGCTGGTAAAAAGCGGCCTCAAACTCGCCTACAATGTGGCCGACGCCAACCTTACCCTGCGTTCCGCCGACAACGAAAGCCTGACGTATGCACTGGACGTGCTGGCTGCGGACGGGCTCACAAAGCTGGATATTACGGGCAATGTCAGCGTGACGGAGGGCGACATTCAGGCTGCAACCCTTGTCTATAATAAGGATACGAAAAAATTTACTGCCGGAGGAGAGGAGTCCTACGCCACTGTGACTGCCACCGAGGACGGCGACCTCGGCATTGCGCTTAAGGAGAACGTCTACTCCAAATCCAGCTTTGCAGCCGCCCTCAAGGCCACCCAGGCCGAAGCTACGGCGGCGGCCAAGCTCATCGCTAAAAATAGCGCCCTGCAAAAGGCTGTTACGGCCGCAGAAAAGGCAAAAGACAAACTTTTCAATTCCTCCTCTGATGAGCAATCTGAAGCATATAGCGCAGCATTGGACAAATATAATGACGCAGTGGCCGCTTTAAACGCCGCAAAAGCCAAAAGCGACAGCCTCGCAGAAGTTGCGCAAAAGCTGGCCAACAGCCAGGATGCGGAAGGCCATGACGTCATCATTATAGACGATGCTGTGTTGTCGCAGGGCGCTGACGTGCAGTACTCATACACGGCGGACGGGAATACCTACACCCGCACCGTGCACGTCAATGTGGACGAAGGCAGCTCCTACCGGCTGGAAAGCTCCACCAAAGGCTCCCTCTACCAGGCCACAGGCGACGACGTCTACAAAATCACCGGCTCCGCCAGCAACGGCGACGAAACCGTCTCCATCAACGGCGCGCTCTTAAAGGGCTCAAAAATCGACCTGGCCGCCGGGAAAAATGCGCTGGAGGTGGGCGGAGCGTCCGTGGCTGTGGCGGCAACGGGTTCCACCATCCTGAGCGGCAAGAATGCCTCGTCCATATCCTTGACTGGCGATACGGGGATTTCTGCCACTAAAGTGACCATGGGCGCGGACAGCGACACACTGAACATCACATCCACAAACAGCGACATGGTGGTTACAGAACCCCTTTCTCCCTATCCGTCTTCGGTCACATACCAAGGCACCAGCTACGCTGTTTCCGGCGGCACCATCAATGTGGGCAACGGCGATAACAGTGTCGTGATCAATACGCAGACCGGTATCGGTATGACCGGCAATGCCAAACTTATTGCCGGAACGGGCAATGATTCCATTGAAGTGGCCGCGCTGGCCCGCTACGGCTGGGCGGTTTATGGCGGCTCCATTGCGGCTGGCGAAGGCAACAACACCATCACGCTTGGAGGTCTGGTGGGCCTGGGCAGCAGCACCAACGCCAGCGGCAGGGTTACCGCCAAGGCTTCTCTGACTACCGGAAAAGGCAACGACAGTATTAGCATCCGCACTAGCGGCGGTGATGGCCTGACGAGTCAGATGGGCGTGGGCATGTATTATTCCAGTATCAAGGACACCGGCGGAGCCAACACCGTCACCATCAATTATGATGGCGGCAGCGGCGCCGTCAGCATGCACAACAGCACCATCAGCCTCGGCGCGGGGAATGATGAAGTTACCATGTCGTCCGTGTATTCCGGCAATCTCTACGGATTTATACAAACAACACTATATGGTAAATCCATATTGGATACTGGTGCTGGTGACGACAAAGTTACCCTGAAGGGCAATGTGACGGGCACCAATAAAAAAAATATGAGCGCCGTCAACCTTGGGGCAGGACAAAATATTTTGAATGTTGAGGGTAACCTTGCCTACGCAACCATTGCTGGGGGCGCGGGCAAGGATATCGTGAGCATCATCGGCGAAAACGGCGGCACGTATGGTGTTGACGGCACAGCAACCCTCCAGCCCGCCCAAATATCCTACGCTACCATCAACCTGGGCGCGGGCGACAACGAACTGGCCATCGGCGATGTGGCGGGCGAGCAAAACGGCGCGGGCAGCGAAATTACCTATTCATCTGTGACGCTTGGCGCGGGGAATGATACGGCCCAAATCATCGGGCACCTGGATTCCTCTACCATCAAAGATGCCGGCGGCAACAACGCCATAACGCTTTCCAGCACCACGGCCGAAGGCATCATCCTTACCAACAGCAGCGTCACCTTGGGGTCCGGCCATGACACGTTACAAATTCTTGCATCCGGCACGGACGGCAAGGCTATCTTCGGCAGCTCCGGCGTTAGCACCGGGGCAGGGGATGACCTAGTTGAGATAGCCGGCGACGTGCATTCGCAAGTTGCCAAAGCTGTAAACATCAACCTGGGCGCCGGCAATAATACCCTGACTATTGATGGCGATGTAGGTTTTATGACCTACCTTGTTGATAGAGACAACTACACGTGGGCATCTCCCACCACCAACAACTATGTGACCATCACAGGCGGCGCGCAGTCGGACGACATTGCCGTCACCGGCACCATCAGCGGGGCCACGGTAAACGCCGGGGCGGGCAATGACAGTGTGACCATCGGCAAGACCCTGGGCGACAAGGCGATTCTGGCCGGCGGCAAAGGCAAGGACACCTTGAACGTGGCGGGCATTGCCACCGAAGTCATGACGGACCAGTACCTGCTCGACACAAGCTCAACTACACTGGTTGGTTCATCCGGCAAGATATCGGGATTCGAGGTCTTGGATGTGGGCAGTAATGACGGCTTGAGCACATTGCTGACCATCACTGGCAACCTGCCCACACTGCTGAGTGTGGATACCGCCGTCAAATACACGGTCACCACAACAGATGGAACGAACAAAACTTACAATGAAAAATCTCTGATCATCACCGGTGATGAAGAAGATTCCTACCGCCTTGGCGCGGACTGGACGGTGCTCGGCGTCACCACTGTGGGCGGCGTAGAGTACACGGTCTTGCAGCATTCGGACGGTAAGGCTCGCGTTCTGGTGGATAACGCCATGACCATAAGGGAAACTACCGGCTACACCACTAATGGCGACATAGCCGATAACGCAAACCTTGTCGACGTCGCCATCTCGCTGACGGAAGCCTTTGAAAAAACATTCGGCTCCCTTGAATGGTCCACGCTGGATCTCGGTGATGACAACGATTCCGTAACCGTCACCGGCCGGACAGGAGTGGCCATCATCAATACCGGCGCGGGGGCCGACAGCCTGAATCTTTCCGGCGCAACGGAATCTTCCACTGTCAGCATGGGCGCAGGCAACAACAGCCTGACCGTAGCGTCGGCAAGCGCATCATCCTTTGACTTGGGGGATGGGGCCGACACGGTGCGCATTGCTGCCGCCAGCGACAGCATATTTGATCTTGGCGGTGGCGCGGATACGCTGACCGTGGCTGACGCCGCATCCAGCACCTTCAATCTTGGCGCCGGCAATGACGGCACAACACTTGGGGGCGGCACTGACCTCACGATTAACATGGGTACAGGGCAGGACACCCTTGCCATCAACGGCCCCGTGAGTGGCGTCACCGTGACCACCCAAAGCGGCGACAACTCTCTGAGCATTGCGGGCTGGGCCTACACCGAGCTTACGGCACAGGCCGGAGAGGTTTATGAAACTACCGGGCCCACAGGGTATCCCTATACATCCCACACAATAACCGTAACACCCACGGAGTACATGCCTACTAACGGCGTGGCAAAGAGCGTTTCCGCCACCCTCGGATCCGGTAATGACACGCTGCGGATCGGGGACAACGCCACTGCCGCCATGCTGGCGGGCGGCTACTTTGATGTGGGTGATGGCGAAAATGTGGTGGATGTGCATCTGCGGAAAGCCTACTACGCCAAGAACAACAATTACCACTCCCAAACCTCCAATTGGGGTTCAACCAATACTTATACAGATACGACGTACGAAGCCCCCGTTATTGCTCTGGCCGGCAACCTGGGTGAAGCGACCATTCGCATCAGCGAGGATCCCGCGCTGGTGGCGGCCGGACAGTCTTATTTGCACCTCCAGATCGGCTCCGCCCTCTCTGATGGAATGACGAAGCTCGGGGCATCTACGATCGACATGGGCGCTGGGGTCAATACGCTGTCCATCTACGGCGCCACACAGCTTTCAGACACAACATTTAAATTTGCCGATACATCCACCAATCTGATCAATGTCGGCGGCGATTCTATAAGTATGGCCGATACCGGCATTTATCTCGACGACGTTACCTTCGATCTTGGCGCTTCCGCCACACAGGGCACTGTTTTCACCAATCGATTCGATGCCTGGGGCATGCAGGGCATGGACAACAAGCTGACAGTTCTCGGCATAGGAGCGGGCAATATTACCCTGGCCGACCGCCTGGAAGGCGTTACTGAGGAGGACGACGTCCCTCTGGGCAATGATACTCTGACCCTGGCATTGGGAAAAGTGGCTGATTCACGAGGGCTGGGCATCAATCTGGGCTCCGGTGACGACAGCCTGACCATAACCACCAATGTCGTGGAAAAAATCGCCAACCTGACCATCAACGCGGGCGATGGAGAAGATTCCATCTACATCGACACGCGCACTACCTCGGCGATTGTGAGGATCAGCGATGCGACCGCCGGACACACCACGGTTCTACTGGGCAACGACAGCGATACACTCAACCTGACGGCCACCAGCGGCACCTTTATCAATACGGTGTATGACCTGGGCGAGGGCGACAATTCGCTTTCTCTTAGCAACATGACGGGAAAGGCGCTGGATAATGTCACCCTGAAAGTTGGTTCAGGAACAAACAAGGTTTCTGTGGGCAGCGGTTACACTGACGATGTCCTGACCATAGACGGAAATATTACGGGAGGTAATAGTACCATAAGTCTCGCCGCTGGTAACGACAGCCTTACCCTGAAGAATGGAACTTACAGCTCTTCGCTTACCATCAATATGGGTGATGGCGCTGATACGCTTACGCTTGCGGGCAATAACGCCATCACCACGACATCCACCGGCAAGGCCGCTGTTCTTACCGGCGGGGCGGGCACGGACGTGCTGCAGGCGGCTGGCCTGCTGGCTGACGTCGGCGACAGCGAGCGCATGCTGGCTCTAGGCAAGGACTATACCTTTGCCAAGACAACCGGCTTTGAAATACTTGATATCGGCCAGCTGGAAGGCACGGACAAGTCCGTCCTGCTCATTTCAGGCGAAAGTGCCATCAACCTCGGCGCTGAAGTACGCCTTACCTACACTGTTACCTTCGAAAACGGCGATAAAACGGATCCCTATATAGAGGCTGTGCTGCGCATCACCGGAAATGAAGGAGACATGTTCAAACTGTCGGACGGCTGGAGCGTGGTGGGCACCACCACCGTGAGCGGCGTGGCATACTCCGTTGTGCAGCGGGAAGTTACCGCCGCTGACGACACAAAAACCACCACGCGCATTCTGGTGGACAATAAATTGAATTATATGCCCGATACGGCCATCAGCAGTGCGGATGGGGTTACCGCCGGTGCGGGATTCAGCCATGTGGCAATCACACTTGAGGAGGCGCTGAACCGCTCCATAACCTCGCTCGGGTGGAGCTCAATGGTTCTGGACGACGACAGCGACAATATCCTGACCATAACCGGCACACTGAAAACCTCCTCCCTTGCCTCCGGAGCCGGCAAGGACAGTATCAACGTGCAAGCCATGGCGGAATCCACCGTCTCCCTCGGCCATGGGCAGAACTCCGTCACCGCCAACACGGTCAGCAATACAGCCATCACCATTGGCAAGGACGCGGACGTTTTGTCTCTGGGTGCTGTCGACGGTTCCACCGTGGTTATGGGCGACGGCAACAACGTGTTTGAAGCCGCAAGCCTCACGTCTTCCACCGTCACTGCCGGGGCGGACGACGATGCGGTGACGCTTGGCAGCATGACCGACTCCAGCCTTTCTTTGGGCCAGGGCAACAACACGCTGACTGTGAGCGATACGACAACCTCGGCCAAATTGTCTGGGGGGGCCTACAATGACAGCGTTACTCTGCACGATATTGCCGTATCCACCGTCAACATGGGGGCCGGAACCAACGAACTGAAGGTTACCGGAGAAGTGACCGGGGGCAATATCGTTGGCGGAACCGGTAACGATAATATGATATTTGAAGGAAATGTTGGCGCCTCCACGCTTGCGCTCAATGCCGGAGACAACAACACCCTGAGCGTTGAGGGCACAATCAGCAATACAAAAGTTACCGCAACAGGCGGGGCAAATACGCTGACATTGGCGGACGTAACAACTTCCAGCTTTAGCCTGACCGGCGGCGACAATACGCTGACTGTATCCGGCCTGATGGAGGGTGGCTCCATAGCGATGGCAAGCGGTAATGACAGCATCAGCCTGCAGCAAGCCAAAGGCGTGAGCATTGACATCAGCGCAGGCGGCGCGGACACACTGCGCATAGCGCAAATGCAGGGTTCTACGACTATCGCCATGAAGGACAATGCCGTAACCGCGGGAGATGCCCAACTGGATGTGACGGGCAGCGCCGGAAACGACACCCTGACCCTGACGGGCCGGTTCTCGTCCGGCGCCGCCAGCACGGTATCCATGCAGGGCGGCAATGACGTGCTGGTGCTGAGCGGCACATCCATTACCTCGCAATTCGGCGCAAACATGGGCGAAGGAGATGATACGGTCAAACTGACCGGCGAACTTGCCGGACTGAACGCCCTGCATGTTGACGGCGGCGCAGGCTCGGACGTCATCATGGCAGAAGGACTGCTCAACCAGCTCACCACCGGAACAGCAGTGAACAATTGGGGGCTGACCCTGGATTCCGGCCTCCTGCCCACTACGGTGACAGGATTTGAAGTGCTGAATATCGCCAGCGCCGACGGCGGCAGCGTGCTGCTGACCATCGCGGGCGACGCGCCCGCCACATTGGGCGGCACGGCCGTCAGCTACAGCGTGGGCGAGGCTGATTACACCGAAGCCGCCCTGGTCCTCACCGGCGCGGCGGGCGACAGTTTCAAACTCGGCGAGGGCTGGTCCGTGCTCGGCGAAACTACTGTGGATGGCAAAGGCTATACCGTAGTGCAGAAAGGTTCTGCACGTCTGTTGATAGACAGCGTGCTTACGCAGACAACGTCCGACACCAGCACCGCCGATTCTGTCATAGTTTCCGGCGCGGATCTGACGCATACCCATGTGACGCTGACCCAGGCTGTGACCGCCGCCGCCAAGCTGTCCTCACTTTCGTGGACAACCCTTAACCTTGCGGCTGCAGACAACACACTGCATGTATCCGGGGCGGTCAAGGCCTCAACCGTCACTGGCGGCGGCAACGACTCCATCAATCTGTTGGGCGCTGTTTCCGGCAGCGATATATCTCTCGGCAACGGCAACAGCACACTCACCACCGGAGCCATGTTCGGCCATACGGCAGTCGAGGCCGGGGGCGGCGCTGACGTGCTGTCTTTGGGTACGGTAACATCCTCCACGGTCAACCTGGGCGACGGGGCCAACACACTCACCACGGGCGACGTTGCCTACGGCACATTGTTGGCGGGCGCGGGCAGCAACACCATTACCCTGGGCACGGCGGCATCCAACTCCGCCGTGGGCATGCGCGATTCCTCTCTTGTGGCCGGGGATGGCGGCAATAACGTCACCGTCAAAGGGCTCACGAGCTATTCGACCATGCAATTCGGCTCCGGCAACGATACGGTGAGCCTAGTCGCCAATCTGGCGGCCCACAGGCATGACTATAACGTCATTGATCTCGGTGAAGGCGACAACAGACTCTCCGTTACGGGATTCTACAGATATGGAACGGTTACCGCCGGCGACGGAAACAACTCCATAAGCATGAATCCCTCGTCCTCGGCGATGAACTTAGGCAGTCTGACCCTTGGCGGCGGCGACAATTCCATTACGCTTGGCATTGCTGCATCGTCCACTGTCAGCCTTGGCGACGGAAAAAATACGGTCAATGCCCTGTCGCTCTCCAGTTCGATGCTGAACCTCGGCGTCGGCGGGAACACGATTGACGCCACCAGCATTGCAACGTCCACCGTATCCCTCGGCCTGGGGCAAGACGTGGTGACCGTCTCGCAACTGACCGGCAGCGCAGCGACCCGTTCGGCGTTCGATCTTGGTGGGGGCAATGACAATTTCGTTGTCAGCACTTCGGCCGCCAACAGCGACATCCGGATGGGAGCGGGAGACGACACGGTCAGCTTCGGCACTTCCGCCAAGGCCGGCACTTCCGCCAAGGCCGTCACCTCCATCAGCAACGTGGCTGTGGATCTCGGCGACGGGACCAACAAGCTGTCCGTGTATGCCGGAACATCCACAGCGGCCAACAACCTCACCGTTTCCGGCGCGGTCAGCAGCGACAGCGCCATGACCTTCGGAACCGGGGCGGACAAGCTGACGTTCGATAATGCCTCCCTGACCTCGGGAATGACGGTCAACCTGGGCGCGGGGGCCGACACCCTTGCCCTGGCCGACACCACCGGGCAGGGCAGCTTCGACGGCGGCGCGGGCATTGACGTGCTGAACCTGGACGGCATGGGTGCAACCATCACCTTTGGCGACCTCTTCGGTACAGACGAACTGAAGCTCACGTCTTTTGAAAGCATTGACCTTACGGGTGACACGGCCAATACCCTGACGCTCACGCTGGACGACGTGAAAGCCCTGAACAGTGAGGCGCTGGCAGAAAAACTGACGTATTCCGCCGGTGCAGACGAACACGAAATCGCTAAAGACAGCTTTGTATCGTACCTCACCGGCAATGCGAACGACAGCATCAATCTTGCCGGCAGCTGGTCGGACATGGGCTCGCTGACCATTGGCGACATCTCCTACAAAGGCTACCAGGGCACAGGAGCGGATGCGAACCGCTATCTGCTGGTGCAGTCAGATGTAAACGTGGCGTAAGATCAATGAAAATGGCAGGGCTCGCACCACTATTCCGGCGCGGGCCCTGCTTTTGGTGCATAAAGGGTTTGAATTCGGAGCAGGACCATGTGGCTGTTACTCAAGCGACTGTTGCAACATCAGGGCGGGACCATCGCCATTATGGGGGCTTTGCTGCTGGCCCCTGTCATCACCATGCTAACCATAAGCGTGGAGGTGACCCGTTATCTTACAAAACAGACCAGGCTGGTGCAGGCGCAGACCAGCGCCGCATATGCCATTGCCAAAGAAGGCCGCACGGCCACAACGGCCCAGCACGACAGCCTGATGAACGCCTATATCCTGATCAATCTTTCCGCCGTGCGGGATAGCGGGGACAAAATCACCAACAAGTGCACGATGGTAACCCAAGACAGCAACCGCATCATTTCACGGTTTGAACCAAAATCCATTTTTGACAGAATATTGGACGTCACCCTGCCCGTGGCTTTAACAGAATCGCAAGTAGTGGCAGAACGTGCCTTCAAACCGTTGGAACTTGTCATTGTCATTGATGGGTCGTCTTCCGTCAGCGCCATTTTGCCAGAGCTCAAAGAGGGCGCGGCCAGAATTATTGACGATGTCATGGGGGTCAGCGACAACAACACGTATATCAGTCTGATAGCATACTCTGGCTATGTAAATATCGGCTGGGAATATAAAGATGTGCTGATCACCCCAGAGTCGCGCAGACCATGGACGGCCAGCCAAAGGGCCCTGACCGCACAATATGGCTTTGACGACCTGCTGGACCCCCAAGGGCCGGAAGGCAAACGGGAAGGGGCCTGCGTGCTGCGCCCCATGCTGTTACCCTCCAAAGGGACCACGCAGGGGCTTATTAAAAAATATGTGGATCTTATTGAAACTCCACCAACAAATCCAGAAGAAGGCTTTACCCTGCTGATGAACGATCGGCGGCCTGTGCCTCTGGAAGAATCCAATTCGGCCACCGACCAGACTACGTATTTCCTTCAGTTCGGCTTCGGCGCGCCGAATGCCACAACGGTTGACCGCGACAGCCCTTTCTACCTTGATAACGGCGATGTACGCGATGTGGCCACCATTGGTTTTGCCCAGGATAAAAAAACACCCTATGCTTGGGCCGATGAAGCTCGCAACCCTTCAAAATTCCACTACTGGGGCAAAACTCACAATGCCCGCAAAAAGCTCGGTCTGCCGGGCGGATCGCCCAACTGGGGGGAACTGGTGGCCGAGGACAAGGTCATCCATGTGCCTTGGAATTGCTCCACCATGCCCATGCTCATCGCCTCGCAAGACAAAGACGAAATTCTTGACCGCTTGGACACCTTGCGCAGCGGTTGGATGACGGGCACAGACGAGGGCATAGCCTGGGCCATGCGGGCGCTTTCTCCTAACTGGCGGCGTATCTGGAATCGTGGGGCCTACCCGGCGGACTATAATGACGGCGTGACCACCAAGCGTATCATGCTTCTTGGCGGCTCTATGACCCAGGGGTATTTTACCGAGAGCCGCAATGCCGTCTCAGAAATGTGCAAACGGCTTAAAGAAAATGGCGTTGAAATATATATCCTTGTGGATAAAAGTGAAAGTCCTAATGCCCAGAGCGAAAAAATTTACAAAGAATGCGCTGAAGAAAACTATACCCTGGCCCCTTCCAGCAGCGCCCTTCCGGAGTATATGGAAATGCTGGGTCGTCGGGCGCAGATTGCCCGGCTCACAAACTAGAAAGCCGGCAAATAAACGCCAGCTGCCCGCACCGGACGGACAGGCACGGGCAGCTTACGGCGTAATGCGATACGGTGCTGCCCTTAAGGCACAACCTGCGCCATAACCAGACCAACCCTCCTGACGCGCCAGAAGCGCACAAAAATCTGCGCCTTGCCCCGTTCCGGGCCCTGCCCCGGCGCATAGGCCACAGGCATAGCCGCCTGCCCTCAATTGGTCAGGGTTACAATGCTGGTGCGGGCGGCGATCTTTTCCATCATTTCGGGAAAAGCCTGGGCGCTGGGGGCCAGCACATAGTTTTCCTCCGCACACTTGCGGTAGATGCGCTGGCTTTGGATATTGGGGTTTTCGCTTTGATCCACAAGGATGTAGAGCTCAATGCCGTTTTCTTTGATGCGGCTGCACATTTCTGAAACGGCGTTGCGCCCCTCCTCATAATAGCCCGCCGTCATGGAGCCGCCGATAAGCAGAATACGCTTGGTGGTCACGCCGTCGTGATAGTCCGCCGGATAACTGCCCCTGTCCCATATGTCGCGCCAGTTGGGCGAGAGGATGCGCATGGCCCAAGCTATGCCTTCGTCCGTACCTGTAGTCCACATATCCTTGAGCATATCTATGCGCTCCAGTATCTCCTGTTTGTCCTGCGAGGCCACCAGCATGGGCATGGTGGTGCAGTCCCAGGGCACATGGATGTAGAGCTGGACGCCGTTTTTTTTCATTTCCTGCCAGCCGGTCAAGCCGCCGGGTTTGCCCATTTTCTTGTTGGCGGAGTGCGTCGGGCCCCAATAATAGAATTTATCGGGGCGCTGGTCTTCATCAACTTCAATATATTCCGGTGGAACGCTGGCAACGTCAGTAATTTTCCCGTTTTTTACATAAAAGGGACGAGCGCTATCTACATGGGTCGCGCTGGGCGCACCCAAGCCTTGCATAAAGAACAAATGTGTCAGTTCCGTGGCCCGTTGGCGAGTGCCATCATCGGGGCCTTCCAACGGTACAGGCCTGCCGTCGCCCATGAGCAGGGTAAAGCCTTGGTCTGGAGAGGCCGGCGGCACTTCTATGTCGTCTACATAAGACTTTATGATGGCCCCGTTGGCCCGCTCCGGCAGATATTTGGGGCGCAGTACGCAGGCTCCCTGGCGCACCCCCTCAGGGCCGTTGGGCGATAGCAGGTCGTTGTCCAGCCCCAGCTCCAGCAGGGCCATGCGCTGTTCCTTATAATAAATTTTGCGTGATTCCGGAGTAATAAGTTTATCTTTGTATTCCCATCCAATATTCACATAGTTGGAATAAGCCACAAGGCTGATGTAGGTATTCTCTTTTGTGACGCTAAAGACTTCGTCTACCACTCTTGCCGCGCCTTCGCGCAATTGCGGCAAGATAGCGCTGACGGAAGAAGATCCGTCAATGATGATGACAAGCTCCATGGGTTTGAACTTGCGCAGGGCAGTGACCTGTGTTTCTTTAAATGTATGTGGTAATGCTACATCAAATAATTTTTTAAATACAGATTTTGGAGTGTATGACGCTAAAATGCGTTCTGTACGTACATCCACAGACACGCGCTTCAGGGTGA